>Ga0302326_10003428_pt1 | contig 37345 bp, 31 predicted proteins | sample Palsa_T0_3_FD_202264 | JGI IMG/M metagenome (GOLD analysis project Ga0302326, IMG submission 202264) | Peat permafrost microbial communities from Stordalen Mire near Abisko, Sweden - Palsa_T0_3 | ecosystem: Environmental > Terrestrial > Soil > Palsa > Peat permafrost | place: Sweden: Abisko... | reverse complement strand
CTTTCCAGACATCGGTGAGCACAGCCCCAGCGGTTAGAATGTTGACGCGGATTCCGCGGGGCGCCAGTTCCACGGCGAGATGGCGTGCCAACGCCTCGAGCGCCCCCTTGGACGAGCCGACCAACGAATAGGACGGCATGGCCCGTAATGCTCCCCAGGAACTGACGGCCACGACGCTTGACCCTTTGGAAAAGCGCCCCAATAAGAGCTTGATCAGTTTGAAAAAGACGCCGACATTCAGGTCAAACGTCCAATCGAAATGGCGCTCGGTGAGTTCTTCTATAGGGCGATGAACCCCAGTGGCAGCACAATGCACGAAACCAGAAAGTTCTGGGCAATGTTCTTGTATCGAAAGGTCAAGCTTTTCCAGACCTTCTTTATTAGTCAGATCCGCACGACACAGCTTAATGGCCAAGCCTTCCTCCGCAGCGATCGCCTTCAGGTGCTCGGCAGCCTTCTCGTTGCGAAGATAATTCGCGATTACCGTAGCCCCGGACCGTGCGAAGCGTAGCGAGATGGCCTGGCCGATGCCGCGGGTGCCTCCGGTAACCAAAAACGTCTTGCCCGACAAAGAAAACAGATCATTCTTGCTCGCGTTCATTCGGATTCAGTTTCCTTTGCAGAAGAAATTGGCTCCGGGCCACCATTGACCTGCGCAAATAGCATGGTTGTGTCGCATTTCCTTGAATCACTTCAGACTCGGACGAGAACAGCTGTACGACAAAAACCCAGGAATAAAGCCGGCGAATGCGTCGCCCGTGATTCCAGGATCTACTTAGGCGTCTTGTCTACTGAGCTTGGTGCATTCGGTAGCTAAGTACCACTGCTACAATACTTTACGTCCCAGATAGCCGCGTGTGGCGGCGCAGCTTACAAATGTTAGCACAGAGCAACTTCACGCACCGCGCATTTTCGGAAAAAGGGGATGAGGATGTTGGCTGTGTGCCAACAGTCGGTTGTGTTAGGTAAACCAGAGTTGCCAGAGTGTCGGATCGCCGACGAGCTCCGCTTCGCATCGACAGTTGCACAGAAGCGGCCCAGTGCACGGCAGACCCGTCTGAGAAGCACAGCGCTGGAGCGGGTGGTACTGGTAGTCCTGTGAGTTGGTGAAATTATTGGTACTTGACAGGTTATTGATCAGGAGATTACAACTGCTATGCACAAGTTTCAATGGCACTTGCGGGCGAGCGGCGGAGCGGCAAGATCAGGTGACTGAGATTGCAAAACAGCCCTCATTGTTCCATTTTGAGCAAGCTCTTGCATATAACCAGTTTCCGATCGTGGGCTGGCTCAAGGCGACATTGTAAATAAAAGAGTTAGCTCACTTATTTTGGAGTATGGATTGGAATCGAAAGTGTTACTAGAATCGCAGTCCGGGTGCCTTGGAGGCTTGCTCATGAAGATGAAATTGACTCGAATGTTCTGTTTCTTGATCATTTTGGGGGCTTCGGCTGTGGCAGCCTATGCCCAGACTCCGGTCGACCCAATCGCCAGAATCAACGGAATAGGGGATCCCGAGTGCGACGGGATCACGATATTGTGTATTACCGATTATATGCCAAACGCGATAGCCACAAATGACGGGACTGCGGTGCTGTCAGTTGTTTATAGTCCCGACCTGGATATCGAGTTTTCGTTCGATGACCCAGCCCATGACATACATTCGCCCGCGATTCTCGGAGAACTTTTTCTGCAGTATACAGATGTCCCGGCGTTGACTTCATTTGAGTGCGAATCCAATATCTGGGCGCATTGCGCGCAAACTGACCTTGGTGGAGGAGTCACACAATTCGCTCTCACAGGAAGCGGCCTGTGTGTGGACGATGCGACGCTGTATACTTGCCCTGGCTTCATGAGTGCCCAAGAGGGCGCCACCGCTACTAATACTCCGATTGTTTCGCCGGTTCCGGAACCGGGTTCGATGGCTCTTTTTGGCACAGGGCTTATTTTACTTTTTGTGGGAACCAGACGACGCATTCAGGCTCGAACCTAGCTTTGCTCAGCTCGTCAGACACCAGGGATTAGGGACGCCGTGGGTAACACAGTATCGGCGTTCCTAGTTTCGGCCTTCGGACCTAGCTCGCTGATAACGGCTCCAAATTCTGCTTAGGGCTTTTTCGCTTCATACCTCTTTATCAGTGCGACGAATTCAGGGTTCCCCCGAAGGCTGTCCAACTCCACGTCTTGCTCAGCGGATTCTGCCGGGTAGTGTTTTTCTAGCGATTCTTGTAAAGACTTCAGAGCGTCGGCGGGCTTATCCAAAAGCGCATAGATTTGTGCCTGGTTGTAGCTGTATTCGACGTTATCCTTGTCGACGGCTCGCGCTCGCTTTATGAAGGTCTCCGCTTGCTGGCCCTCACCGAGTTTCGCGTACGATAGCGCCATTTCGCTCAGTACGCCGGCGTCTTGGGGATTTGTTTCCAATTCCTTAAAACCGAGGGAGACGGCGCGCTGGTACGTGTCGTGGGCCTTGTCCTTCTGGCCGGCGGCCCTGTAAGCATCGGCTAGGTTGACAGCTGTCATCGTGTCGTTAGGATTGAGCTCTGCTGTCTTTTCAAACATTCCGATTGCTTGCGGGAATTGCTTCAGGTTGAAATAGGCTGTGCCTAGATTAGAATAGGTCGTAAAGTAAGGTTCAATTTGAAGTGCTTTTTGGAAGTAAGGGACTGATTCTTGATACCTACCCTGCTGAAGATTAACGACCCCCACGTTCTCGTATCCAACGTCAATGTCGGGCTCCAGCACCGTGATCTGTTGAAATGCTGTCAAAGCCTTCGCATAATTCCCCAATTGAAAATATGCGTTGCCTAACGCATCTTGATTCACCCAGTAGTATGGGTTGAGCTGCACGGCCTTCTGGAGCGCGTCGAGGGCTTGCGCATCGTTACCGCTATCCAGGTAGACAGCGCCCAGTCGGCGGTAGAACTCATCCGAATTCGGCGCGAGCGCAAGAGCGCGTCTCAGCTCAGCCACTGATTCCGAGTATTTACCCGTAGCCCTATAGACACTGCCCAGCACAGCATGCACTTCCGGCAAGTTGTCGTTCAATTGTTGAGCCTGCTGTGCAGCCGCAAGAGCCTTCTGCGTCCACAGAGGGTCCTTCTTATTCGAGTTCATCCGCAGACTGGCGTCTGCGAGGCCGGTGTACGCCAGAGCAAACTTGGGATCTGCCTTCAGCGCCTGATCGAAGTAATCCAGTGCCGTCTGAATACTCTTAGGATCGTGGGCGCGCAATGAATTGCGCCCCCGCAGGTACAGGTCATAGGCGGCAACGTTGTCGGTCGGCCGGGCCTCCGCTGTAGCAAGTTCATCGCTCGTTGGGTTGAGACTGAGTCCCGCGACCAGCTGGTTATAGATTTGGTCCTCGAGCGTAAACAGATCGCCTACTACGCCATCGAATTGTCTGCTCCAGAGCTTCTTGCCATCCGCTACGTCCTCCAGGTTCATAATGATGCGGATTTTGTCCCCTGAACCTTGCAGCTGGCCTTCAACCAACAAATTAGCCCCCAGAGAACGTGCGATTTTTTGCAGAGGCTGTTTCTGGTCCACCTTATCAGCCGCGTCACTTGGGGTGACCCGGACGTCTTTCAATTCAAACAGTTTTGCGGAAAGCGCCTCTTCAATACCTTGTGCTAGGTAGCCAAGCTGAGATGAATCTCCGAGGATTTGGAGCGGGAGCACAGCGAGGAACCGGCCGCTTGAAAGCGGAGGAACTCCGGAAACGACAGAGGTGCCTCCTTTCGCTCCGCCCCCGAGAATCATGTGGCGGACCTGCGGAATAGCGAAGGCAAGGATCACGATGGCGAGAATGCCTCCGCCAGCGATCCAGACCCAGCGGCGGCTCGCGAACTCGGGAAGCTGAATTTGTATGCTGGAACCGCTTCGCGAAAGTCCGCTGCGCGAAATACCGCTCCGCGAAAGGCCACTTACGGATTGACCACCTTGCAGGTCGGCCAGGATTTCGTATGCGTTTTGGTATCTATCCTCAGGGTCTTTCTCAAGGCAGCGCATAATGACGCGTTCGAGCCAGGTCGGGACCGAAGGGTTCGTCGCCTTCGGACTCTTCGGTCGTTCCTGAAGGCGCTGGTACATCACTTTGAGCGTAGATTCGCCGGTAAACGGGACGTCACCGGCGACCATTTCGTAGAGAATGAGGCCGAAGGCGTATAAGTCTGAGCGCCCGTCAGTTGGCTTCCCTTCAACCTGTTCCGGGGACATGTAGCGCGGAGTCCCCAGAAAAGCTCCGGTTTGCGTCATGCCAACGGCGCCCGCTGCGTAGGATTTCGCGAGGCCAAAATCCGCGATATATACCTGGTCGCTCGCATCTACCAAAATATTTTGTGGCTTCAGATCGCGGTGGACCACGTCTTCGGCGTGTGCGGCCGCGAGTGCCCCGGCAAGCTGCTGAGCGAATTTCAACACTCGTTCCAGCGGCATCTGTGGGTTCTCACGGATCAGCTGGTGAAGATCGTGGCCTTCGACATAGGCCATGGTGATGAATTTCATGCCGGCGACTTCGCCCATGTCGTGAATGCGAAGTATGTTCTTGTGAGAGATTTTGCTGGCGAGGACCAATTCCTGCTTGAAGCGGCTCAGGGCCTCCTCTTCGCCGGCAACACCCTGGCGGACCACTTTGATCGCGACCGTACGACTCAGTTCCTTGTCCGATGCTTTATATACGCGACCCATGCCGCCCTGACCGAGGAGCGCCTCAATGCGGTAACGCGGGCCGAAATCGCTTCCTGGTTTAAGGACGGTCGGATCCACCTGCTGAATGGTCGCGGTATCCGCGATGGGCATCGGAGCGCTGCATTGAGAGCAGGTTTCGACGAAGTCCGGATTTGCAGTCTTACACTTGGGGCAAATAACCATGCAAACCGCCAGGGCGGCTCGGGAGTACGTTCTTGAACCGCGTCGAATTATCAGGCATTAGAGTGCCATCTGCAACAGGTAGCCGAATCTATCACATGGGCTCAAGACCGGAGCGCGATATTTGTTGGTGGTGTGCGGTCAGCTCTCAGCAATTCACAACCGAGAGGATGAGTTCCTGGGCGACACGAGAACCGCTGGCGGAAGATTGGCAAGAATCCGAGCAGCCCCTTTCCGACGTGGAGTAGGGATCGACGGGAATCACATAAACAAAAACGGCTCACTCGGCATAACCGAGTGAGCCGTAGCTTGAGTGTTCCAGGAAGAAGAACTCGCGTTGAGCGCGTGTCCTAGTTTCGAAACTTCCGTCGAACTGCGCCCGCCAAGCCTAATAGACCGCTTCCCATCAGGAGGAAGCTGCTCGGCTCGGGAATTGGTGAGACACCCGCCACAGAGACGTTGTCCAGAGCTTCGTAGCCAGGATCGTTCCGGAAAATGAACTCGATGCTGTCGCTCCCAGTGCCGGTTTCCGGAACCGAGAAATTTAACCATTCGCCATCGGTAGTCGGGCCGTCAACAAAACTCAGCAATACAGTGCCATCCCAGAGGGCACTGAAATCATTGGGTTGGTCTCCGTCGGAGCCGTACCAGAAACTGAAGGTGTAATCCTGGCCACTCACATCAGAAAAGGACTGGCTAAGAGTCCCGTCCGATCCGACAGGGCCCAAAGCCGCATGAAAGCCGTCACCATCCTCGCTATCAAAGCCGTCAAAACCATCGCCGACTACAGCCGTAGCCCCCGTGTTCCCGCCCTGCGTCCAGCCGGAAAAATCACTAGGACTCGAGAAGCTACCGTTCGTCAGTAGGTTAGTGTCCGCGAAGGCTGCCGGCCCTATCGTTCCCAACGCGAGTACTAGAGCCGCCATTACCACCCAGTGCCTGCTGTGCATTGAAACCTCCTCGTGCCAAGAATCCACGTTGGAAACTTATCCTCTGCTAATTGAGCAATTCGATTTCCAATTAGTGGCTATGATTTTCAAGCGCTTACGCGTATGAAGATTGGAAACATGCGCACCGCATTTCATAGTTTTAGCCGTGCCTTTGCACACTGTCTCCCGATCGCGAAATTTTCGTCTTGACCGCCAAATAAGGGCGCCTACGCGCACGGTACCGTTGCCATTCCGTCGGAGTCACTCTCGATTCCGTCGCGAGTTGAGTTACAATTCTGACTAAGGCGAGATTTAATAAAGCGGTACTCGCCCTGGAACGAATAGCGCGCTGCTTTTGAAGAGTCAAACCCTGGCACACGGTTCCCCTTAAGACGTCCTCCGGACACACGAATGGGAGCTTCGCCATGAGTAAGATTTGGGATTCGCTTACAGCAGTGGAACGACGAGCGAGTGAATCATCAGGAACAAGTATCAAGTCGGCCGGCGATCGCCGGTGTAGCCCGCGCTTATGGGCGTATGCACCGGTGTTGATCTATGGGAGCACCGATCGAGACGAGCCATTTCACGAACAAACAGAAGCTCTGCGTGTAAACGCTGGTGGCGGACTCATCACCCTCACCACCGCCGTGCAGGATGGCAACGCTTTATTGTTGATCAATAAGGTAAATCTCAAGGAACAGAAATGCCACGTGGTCGGCCACAGAGGGAGCTACCTAAATGGAAGTGCAGTTGGTTTTGAATTCTCGGAATCCGTTCCTGATTTCTGGGATGCGAAACAGTAGTCTGGTTAATCAATCGCCGCACGCGTCCTGACAGCTGCCGCTTGCTAACGCTCTCGGAGTAAATAACCGTTCCGCATGTCGGCCCATCCATCGAGGCCTTCCCGCGCACGCGATGCCCATCGACGGTGATGGCGGTGGCAACAGGACAAGCGCACTCGCGGACAAAGTCGCCCGATCGTGCCGATGACTTCAAATATGTGTGTGCTTGGACCGATCAGGGGAGTCGAAAAGCCGGATCGGTGTTCTCCAACCAAAGAAGCTGCTCACTACTGGCTCCGCAACTAAGCGAGCCGCTTGCGACGCAATAAAGCAGCCAACCCGAGCAAGCCCGTGCCAAACAAAACCAGCGTTCCCGGTTCAGGAGTGAGTGACAACGAGCCAGACGTTAGGGGTACGCCGGATCCGGGATCGCAAGCGCCGTCATCGACGCTGTTGCATTCGAAATATGACCCATCGAAGTATACGTTGTAATCTGTACCTCCGGGGAGGGTGAAGGACACGCCGGCCGTATCCAATAACGGCGCCGACGTGAAGAAGTCATTGTCATTATCCGCATAACCTCCCGGAGCGAGAAGAGTCATCGCCTCGCCGTTTTGCGTTCCGGTTAGCGACGTGATTAGATATTCATCTCCGGACACAAGGGTAGCCGTTACGCTGCCGCTGGCATCTATCCCGCTTCCATCAAACGAGAAATAATATGTTGTGTCCGCATACATAGTTTTGGCACAACCGAGCAGGATAAGAACTGCAAACAACCGGGCCAGGCAGCTAAGCGTTGCTTTCATGAGCAGTCCCCTTTTACTTTTCGAGTGGGGGCCTAGTGGCGAAAGCCATCATTGACGACCGTTCCAAAGTTGTCAGGTTAATTTCTCAACAATGAGACACTTCCCTTTCCAGATAATCCTGGGCGCAAGCCTGAAAGTACTATCGGTACTGGGACTGCCTTGTGTCTTACCATTCTTAATTTGAAATTCGCAGCGTGATGAAATTGATTCAGCTGATCGTGTGTTCCGTCATCCTCTCACAGTTTTTGGCGCGGGCGTCAGGTACGAATGTTCGTCCTTGGTAGCTCCTGGTGTATTTACTTTTATAACCCTTTGTGGACAGCCGACGACATTTTCGGCCCAACCTGGCGGTTCACGAACTACGATGAAAATAACCGGGCATGGAACTCAATATCTCGACAAAGCGATCTCTAGCTAACAAACGTAACCGCCTCTATCTGGCCTATGAAAAATCCCTGCAATGCCTCCTCCGAGACAAAAGTCTTCGCATCCTGTTCTCCGGAAAGCCGGACTGGAGCGAGGAGATTAAGAAAGGTTTTAGCGGTTCACGGCACATCCTGGAGTTTGGACCGTTGTCGGCCCAAGGTCTTAGAGCGTTTGATCTGGTGATGCCACTCGAGATTTCCGATTTGATCGCGGCTCATCAATGGCCGCAATTATTGTCCCAAAACCCTATCCCGATTCCACGTGAAGAGAGCATCTTGCTTTGTGACGATAAGTACAAGCTCAACCAGGCCCTCATCCAGCGGGGCTTCGGAAGTAATATCCCCACAATGGGGGCAAATCTCCGGCCTCCTTACATCTTGAAGAAGCGCATCGGTGAATGGGGCAAGGAATGCCAGATGATCCGAGACGCGGGAGCGGAAATGCTCGTTCTCGATAAAATGAATGACCCCGCGTTCTATCGTCAGGAAATCATTCCGGGACGATACGAATTCGCCACGCACATACTTTTTGCAAACGACAGGATCGTCAAGGCTCTGAATATTATGTTTGAGTTTGAGAGCGAATATTCCATAAAGGGACAAGACCCTGACCTCTATAAGGTCATTCACCGGTGTGGATACCTTGATTTGTTCGCCGATGTCTTGAGATCAATCGATTTTCAAGGCTTATGTTGCGTGAACTACAAAGTGATGCGCGACCGGCCTTACATCCTTGAAATTAATCCTCGTTTCGGCGGTACCCTCGGCCCCTATTTCTTTTCCTTTATTCGCCACCTGAATTCTGACTAAAGCTTTCCTCCCGTGAAAACGTCCCACGTGCGCCTCAATCGTATGAGAGTGTGGCTCCGTCGTACTACTGAGGCAACATGGGTCGGTTTCGAGTCATTTGGACCAGTGGCCATCAACTCTTCAACTCAAATGACACCATTACCGGAATTCTGAGCTGGAGGCATATTCGGGGCGAGCGTAGACGCGCACAATCGCCTACGCTCTAGCCCCGGGTGACCGGGTACGGAGGAACCCGGCTCTGTCGCTGGAAAACTAGGGAGGAAAACCAGCGACAAACTCGATCCCTAATACGTCCATCGGCCGTTTACTTCTCCCCCTTGATAAACCTTTTCACAGAATGAGTGCGCTTGTATCCAATCGGTCAAGTCGATGCGGTTGAGATGAAATTCGTCTTTGGGCTCCCTGTCGCCTCTTTCTACGATACGGCCTCCAAACGTCGAAGCAAGGGACCGAGAGTTTGCGCAGGGACGTGCTTGATTTGTGTTTTCTGCGGAAAGCTCGCAAGAAAATATGACAAGCCCGACTAACAGCCGAGTTTGATCGTGTCATCGGTGCGCGGGAAGAGTTTGCGACCCAGCAATCGCAGCGCGTCGGTTAACAGATAGGCTCCCGTACTGCGTGGACTTGAAGTAGCACGGGACAGGGCGGACGGGTGCGCCGTACAAATTACGAGCTACGAGACACCGGAAGATTTCTCGGTTCTATACGTAATAGCTCGATGATAATTAGTAAATGTTTAAGAGGATGTATTGACATTATCGTTACCGCGGATGTAGTCTCCTGCGATCGTCGCTCCGCACTGCGAGGAGGAATCGCCAAGATGCGAAAATACTTGTGGATTATCCCTTTGCTATTCGCGGCCATAGGCGCGCCAAACGCCCACGCGGATACCTATGACGTCACTTTCACTTGCCCCGGCTTGTGTCCAGAACCGCCGACTGCGACCGCCCCGGTTTCCACTCCCTTCAGCTTTCTCTATATATCCGTGGGGGGCGTACCATTTTCCGTCGGGTTAGTAGGCGATCTCCCCGGAGATGCTTACGCGTGGAATGAGGACGTCACTCTTGGGACCGAAGCTTTCGACCTCGTGGACACGACGGCGGGACAAGTCCTCTCGACTTGCTACTCTGCCGATGTCTGTGAGGGGGGGGCAGTTCTCTTCTCTCCAGCTCCGACGCCCGAACCTTCGTCGATGCTGTTGTTCGGCACTGGCTTGCTCGGACTTGCGGTCCTGTTTCGCCGCCGCTGCGCGCTGCGAGGAGGAATTTAGCAGATGCGAAAATCCCTGTGGATTATCCCTTTCCTTTTCGCGGTTATTGGAGCGCCAGCTGCCCACGCCGACACGGTCGATTTCACTATCTCCGGAGAAGATTCTGGAAGCATAGCGATCACTGAATCCTCGGGCTCCATAACCGCGATAACGGGTATGTTCGATGGCTCGACGATTGCTTCGCTTCTTCCCACTGGAGATATCGGTAATAACGACAACAGCTTTTTCTCTACCCCGCCATACTTGGACGCCGATGGTGTTTCGTTTTCCCTCACAATCGCCGACACAGCTGGGTTTGACGACGTTAACTTATATTTTGCTTACGACCTCGACTCATACGCCTCCTACCAGTCAACGTCGCCCGGAGCCTATTGTGAGACCGACTGCGATACTTTTGTGTTCGACTCCATGACTCCCACTCCCGAGCCGGGTACAGCCGTCCTCTGGCTCACGGGGATCGTGTTGACGATCCTCATGCGGAAACGTCTTGCACAACTAGTGCGACTGGACACGGGAACGCACCACGACCTAGAAGCGCATTGATAATCTCTGAACCAGCGTTCCAGCGTTCGCGAGCGGCGGCATATCTTCGCTGACGATCCAATTCAATCTCCACAGGATTTCGGCTTTTGAATTCCACCTTCACTGTCTTCGCAAGTTCTAAAGCTTTGGGAATGTCTTGCGTCTGCAACCAGGCCTCGTGAAAAACCAGCCGGGCGTTCTCGCCGCCTTGTCCGTAATTCTTCAAAAGATATCGATTGACGTTCAGCTCGCACACGGCTGCGACTCGGTTGAACGATGCGAATCGAGACTGGGCCTGCGATGCATCCCAACCTTGTTCACGAGGGTAATCTTCGAACTCGCTATCCGTGAGTTGGGGCACAGATCGGGCTCAGCGACGCTCAGCAGCTCGAAGCCGTTCTTGCGCATGTCGCCGAGAATAGTTTCCTGCACCATCAGATCGCGCGCGAGTCGATCTAGCTTTTCAATCACCACAGTTCCAACGCCGTTCGACAGCAGGGCAACCATCAGCTCGTGCAATGCTGGTCGGTTTTCCAAATCCTTCGTTCCGCTGACGCCTTCCTCTTGGAAGAACCTGACAATCTCGATTCCGTGCGCCGCGGCATATCCCGCGATTGCTTCGCGATGGCGGTCGAAGCCGTCGCCCTCGACTTGGCCTTTCCGTAGTAAACGCAGTCGAATTACTTTTCGTCGAAATCGACTAAGCTTGACCGAGAGTGGCAAACGAAGGGGTAGGACTGAGGAACTCACGATATCGACTTACAGGAGTGCGGACGGGCTCAAGCGTCTGCACGCTGAGAAATTGGTGAAGCCCGATAGCCGGATCGCAATGCTCTCCAACCGAGCAGCTCGCCGGCTACGGGCGGTGCACCTAAGCGAGCCGCTTGCGACGCAATAAACCAGCCAACCCAAGCAGGCTCGTGCCAAACAAAACCAGGGTTCCCGGTTCGGGGGTAAGTGACAGCGAGCCGGACGTTATAGGTACGCCGGATCCGGTGTAGCAAACTCCGTCATCGACGCTGTTGCATTCTAGATACTCGCTCAGACCCGAGTCGAAGTAGACGTTGTAATCCGTACCTCCGGGGAGACTGAAGGACACGCCCAACACATCCAAGAACGGAGGTGCGGCCGTGAATATGTCGTTGTCATTCGCTCCGTAAACTCCTGGAGCCAGCAGAGTCATCGGCTCACCGTTTTGCGTTCCCGACAGGCCCGTCACGAGAAATTCACCGCCGCCCAAAGGGCTAGCCGTTACGCTGCCGCTGTCCGTGAACCCAGCCCCGCTGTACGAGAAGTAGTACGTTGTGTCCGCATACAGATTCTGTGCACAGCCCAGAAGGAAAACGACGGCAGATAACCGGGCAAGGCAGCCAAGTGTTGCTTTCATTTCAAAACTCCTTTTGCTTTTCGAGCGCGGGGGCGATGGTCGAAAGCGATGATCGATGACCGTACGAAAGTTGTCAAGTATAAAGCTTACTGATGAGATACTTTTTTCCGAGATGATTTTCGGCTCAGTCCTAAACGTACCGTACGTACTGGCACTAAATTGCATATCACCGTTTGTCATTTTAACTCCAAAGCCCGAAGAGATTAGTTCAGTTGCGCGAGTGCTTGTCGAACTTGCTGTTCGCTCGCGCTGTCTTGCTTCAGACGCAACGCTGCCTCGAGTTCTTCCTTACCCTTTGCCTTTTGCCCCGATGCCACGAGGGTCATTCCGAGATGATAGTGATACTCCGCGGAATCGGGAGCCTTCTGGACTGCTTCTAGGAGCAGCGGCATGGCGCTCGCGTAATTGCCTCGCCTGTACATAACCCATGCCAGTGTGTCAGTGATCGAAGGCAGATCGGGCTGGAGTGATTTCGCCTTCTGCGCTAAGCCTAGAGCGACGTCGAGGTCCTTATCCTCTAGTGCATCGACCCAGGCCGTGTTCGCCATGGCAGGGGCAAAATTTGGATCGGAGGCAAGAGCCTGCGCAAAATACTTGCGGGCGGTTTCGTTGTCGCCCTTGCCGAGATACAGATTCCCGATGCTCGTGGCAAGCGCGGGAAATTTCGGCTGCAAGTCCAGCGCTTTTTGATAGCGCGCGATGGCGAGGTCGGATTGCCCCTGCACCTCGAACACCTTACCCAGCCTCAAGTAAGCCTGAATATTATTGGGATCGATTTGGATGGCCCGCTCGAACTCCGCCTGCGAAGAACTATAATTCTTCATTTGCAAGTTCACGGAGCCAAGGATCACGTGGCCGTTGGCATCGTTGGGATTGGCTGCAACGAATTGCTGAACTCGGGTGAGCGCTTGAGCGGATTGATTACGAGCCATCAGGAAATCTGCCAGTTGAGCCACGACCGTCGCACTATGTTCGTCGAGCAGCAGCGCTAGCTCCAACTCCTTCTGAGCCTCCGGCCATTTCTTCTCCGCCGAGTAGATTTGCGCCACGTTGACATGAATGCGGGGATCGCTCGGGGCCAACTGTTTTGCGATGAGGATCTGCTCCTCCGCCGGCCGTAGCTTCCCTTGTTGAGCCAGCGCGTCCGCAAGAAGCTGGCGAGCCGCTGGGTCAGCAGGAGATCGCTGAACTATCTCCTGAGCATAAGTCTGGGCGTCTGAACCGTTCCCCTGCGCCAGGCTTAGGCGGGCCAGCGCCTGAAGTGCTATGGGGAAGCCCTGGGATATCTTCAGAGTATCCATTAGCGCGCTGTGAGCTTGCCCCAAATCGCCGTTCTGCCAGAGGGCCATCGCCAAGTAATAGTGGGCCTGCGGTGAGTCGGCCGCATCTGCGACAACTCCTTGTAGAAAGTTGATGGCATCCTGCAATTTTCCTTGACTCATTAGTAATCGCCCATGATCTGTACGGACCAAAACGTCTTTCGGGGCATCCTTCATCAACTCTTTATCCAAGTCACTCGCCGAGGCCATTTGGCCGGTCGTTAGATAGAGATCCTGCATTCGCTTCTTGATGCCCAGGTCCTTGGGCGAAGCCGATAGCCCGCGGCGGTACTCAGCCAAGGCTCGATCTGTCTGCTTGCGTTCGAAATAGAAGTCGCCGATTGCCTCGGCCGCGTCAGAGGAGTTGGGAAGTTGCTTGCGCAGTCTGTCAAAAACTGCGTCGGCTTCGTCGTTCTTGCCTTGCGCCGTCAACATCGACGCCCATTCGATATAGAGCGAGGTTCCGTTCGGTATATTGGCAACACCTTCTTGAAGAACAGCCTGAGCTTCGGGGACGCGCTTCTGCAATCGATAGAAATTGGCTAGATACGTATAGGATTGGATGGCCTTGGGATCAAGCGCCACGGCCTTCTTTAAGTGCTGCTCAGCGTCCGCCGAACGTTGCAAGCTGATTTCAACGAGTGCCATATTTACATAAGCATTGGCATCGTTCGGCTGTAACTCTGTAACCTTCTCAAACGCTGCGAGCGCTTGGTCGGGTTTCTGCTCGCCCATCAGCGCCGCGCCTCGAAGTTGGTAGGCACCCACGTCGCTTGGCTGCTGCTTGAGGATATAGTCTGCTTCGGTTTCAGCAGTTCCAAACTGACGTCCGGCAAGATAGAGGCGCCCGCGATCCAGCCGGGCATCTAAGCGTGCCGGATCCAGATTGATCGCTTTCTGAAGCGAATCATATGCTGCCTTCCAATCGTGCTGGGCCAGGTTGGCTTGGGCTAACTGGTAGTAGGCATCCACAAAGCGCGGGTCGATGCGCAGAGCGTTACGAAACTCAATTGCCGCATCTCCGTACTGGCCCTTTTTCATGTAATTCTGGCCTTGCGCGAAGTACTTTGCTTTCGCCTTCTCCGGATTTCTAGAGCATGAAACGATCATCAGGCACGCGAAAACCAGCGCCATTGCGAGCGTAACCCGATCTCTTCGCGCTTTCATACTTCGTTCCTCCAAAATTCCACTCCGCTCAGTTCGGTATTAACTTGTCTAAAGACGGGAACAGGGATTGCGTGAAACTCACCAGGCGAGCGCGTGCCTTATCTTCGCCGTCGTTCATTGGAGTGATCACGCGGACCAAAGCGCCGTCAGTCCGATTGCGAGAGATAGCGTCTGCTACCATCCAGAACTTACCCGCGTATTCGCTGGCAATAACTCGCCCGCGACCCTGATACCAATAAAAAACCAACTGTTTATTCTCGTCCTGTTGAATCACGTATTCGTTCACGACAATATTGCGCCCGATCGGAACTGCGATCGTGGCGTATCCCGACTGAATAGGATCCCAACCTGATCCCGGCAGGCAGTTCTTAGGAGAATGGATCGTGTCCCCGCTTCTTTGACTGGCGTAGTATCCGACATAAAGCTGGACAGGAATCACTGCCGGTTGGAAATAAATCCGGTTCGTATAATCACTCACACTCGCCACTTGCACGACTCGCTCCTCAAGAGGGCGTTCTTCGCCTGTCCATGCTCCGAGGGCGTAGGGAAGGTCATGCAGTGGTTGGCGAGGGACGATCGCTTCGCCGTGGCTCATCGTTTGCATTAGCACAACTGCACCCAGCAGAATGCTGGTTGTGAGCCACAAGCGGGCCGATCCTGGGCTCTTAAGCATGTGCCGCTTCCTTGGAAACACTTCCAATGTTCCCCAGGATCCAGTGGAAACCGACAAGCATGAGGAGGGCGGCCAGAAAAATCACCCAACCAGAAAATTCGTGCAAGAACCCCTCGGCAGCGGCAGGACCGATGCGGTGAGCCATCACACCCGCCCCCATAATGCGAATCGCGTTGCTAACAATGGCGATCGGTACCATGAGTAAAGCGAGCACAACGCGCACCCAACGCCGGGGCTCAAGAAAATAGCCATACATAACCGCCACGGCAATGAGAGTCATAAGGGATCGGATCCCGCTGCATGCTTCCACTACTTCCAGCGAGTAGTTCGAGAATATCAAGATATTGCCATCACGCAGCACGGGCACGTGAACCAAGTCCAGCCAGAACGTCGCGAAGCGCGACGCCATCAATTGCAGCGGGAAAGTAATCTGGTTGTAGATGATTGCGGGAAGAGGGATCATGAATATCAGAAAGCCCAGAGGAAAGGATACGGCGCGAAGCAATTCCCAACCTGCCAAGAACAGAATCATTCCCGCGAGCAACACCAGCATCGAGAACCGACTGGTAAATAACTCAGCTCCCAGTGATCCGACCAAAAGCAAGCCAATGCCTCCCAAAATTACCAGCAATCCGAAATTGCTGGGTTTGATCTCGCTTTTCATCCAGCGCTCGCGCCAGCGCCAAAGGACGTATCCAGAAAACAACGGGACAAAGAATCCGTGGCTATAGTCGGGATCTGACCACCACTGCAAAACAAGATTCTTTAGTACGGGCGCATACAGCAGAAGCACAAGGGCCGACAGGATCGTCGGCCAGACGAACCAGCGGCGGCCGGCCCAAGATCTGCCTATAATTGGGTCAGTACCGGCGACAATAGGTTTGGATGTCAAGAGGCACTAAGCATCACTAATATGAAGTAGAGAGCAACAATCATGCCAACGAGCGAAAATGCCGGGCTGACGAGCGATAATGGACACAGTAACTGCAAGGGTATATCTTGTAAGGTGCTATGACTAGAGCAAGTTACATTTCCAAATGTAGGGTGATTTCGAGCCATCCGCGCGAGTCGCGACGAATCGAAGGTAGCCCGATCTGGTCGGCATGAACCATCGAGTGAAGTTCCGGCTAAGGCCCGTGGATGTGAAATGATTTTCCTATTAACTCAGCGGTTCTTGAGCCGAGTTTGCGGCCCAGCTTGCCTGTGAAGGGCTGTGGGTTCTAAGTCACACATTATAGTGGCTTTACATCTACAGCAAGCGCTCCAAGGCATTCGAAGATGTGCTCTTATTTGGATGGGCTTTTGCATAGCTTACCGATGTCAGTATCACGTCGGTTCTGGTCTGCCAAGAGGGCTCGCCAGTAATGCAGTTCGGAGAACGAGATGCCTCCTAGCGCAGCAACATCGCCCAGCATGTCAGATTATTGGGCTATCGTGCGTCGTCGGTTTTGGTGGGTTACAGTTCCGCTATTTCTCTGTTGGGTCGTTGTGTGGGGACTGAGCTGGAGGTTGCCGCCGATTTATCAGTCGGATGCACTGATTCTCGTGGAGCAACAGAAGGTTCCTGAGAACTACGTGGTAGCCAACGTCACAGTGAATCTTCAAGACCGCTTACAGAGCATGACGCAACAAATTCTTAGTCGCACCCGTCTCCAGACAACGATTGATCGCTTTCATCTTTACTCGAATCACGCGACCCTCACCGGATTTTCGAAGTGGCAGGACCCGATTGATGAAATGCGCAAAGATATCAAAATAGATCTCGTAACGTCCCCAGGCCATCAAGGAGAATTGACCGCTTTCAAAATTCAATACTCCGCCGCGTCCCCTGAACTTGCACAGCAGGTGAATAGCGAACTCACTTCGCTGTTCATCGATGAAAACCTGAAAGCTCAGCAAGAACTTTCAGAGAGCACTACGGCTTTCCTTGACAGCCAACTGGCGGACGCCCGCGCCAAATTGGAGGAGCAGGAAGCCAAGGTTAGGGCTTTCAAGGCAACGCACTTCGGCAATCTACCGAGCCAGATGCAGAGCAACGTCCAAATCCTGGCGGGTTTACAAACGCAATTGGACGCCACGCAGCGGGACTTGGATGGTGCGCGGCAGCAGAAGCTCTATCTTGAGTCACTCCAGAAACAATACGAATCTGAGCTAACAAGCCAGGGGGGCGCAGACTCGGTCGGCACGTCGCCAGAAGCACTAGATAAAGAGTTGGCGGTCCTGCGTCTGCGTCTGGCAAACGCTCTTTCACAGTACACCGAAGATTATCCGGACGTCATTACACTCAAGGACAAAATAGCAAAGACTGAGAAACTCAAGAAACAGATCCAAGACGAGATTGCCTCGAATCAGAAGACAACCAAGGACACGAAAGTCGTCGAGCCCGGCGCGGCGAACCCTCCATCTGGTTCGCTGCCTTCGACAATGCAGATCCAGAGCCAGCTTCAGGCTAATCAGCTCCAGATTCAGAACTATGAACAACGAGAAAAGAACATCGAGTCTCAGATCGCTGACTACCAAGCTCGTCTGAATCTGACGCCGCAAACAGAGCAAGAGTTGGCGGATGTTTCGCGCGGATATGATGAATCCATGTCCAACTACAACTCACTTCTACAGAAGCAAATGCAGTCGCAATTGGCGACCAGCCTCGAGCAACGCCAGCAGGGTGAACAATTCCGCATCCTCGACCCGCCCAGCTTGCCGATTCGACCATCGTCCCCAAACCATCTGATGATCAGCATCATCGGTTTAGCGATAGGAGCCGCTCTGGGTATGGGTTTAGCTGCTCTCCTTGAACTAACCGACGCGCGCGTTTGGCAGGGAAAGGATCTTGACGGAATTGTTCCGGCGCGCCTGCTGGTTGCGCTTCCGCACTTGAGCACGCCTCGAGAGGAGCGATTCGGATCGACTGTCCGGTTGATAAAAATTGGCGCTACAGTTGCGATAGTCGTTTCAATCTTAGCCGGAAACCTCTACTCGTTCTATAAAGGTTAAGGCCATGTATAAGAAATTTTACAGGCTGACCAGAAACCCTTTCGAGATCAGTCCCGATCCTTTTTTCTTTTGCGCTACGCCGCGCCATAACGAGGCGCTCGCCATTCTGAGTTACGGCGTGCTACGGCGGAAAGGATTCGTAGTTGTTACGGGCGAGGTAGGTACCGGCAAAACCCTTCTCGTGCGATGTCTTCTAGACGCTCTCACCCGCAATCAAGTCGCGTTCGCATTTGTCTATAACCCAATGCTATCCGTCACGGATTTCTTGGCACATGTGCTGACGGACCTCGGGCTGCCTTCTTCTGCGCGACCCAAGAGTGAGATGCTGTCTCGCCTGAACAATTACCTTATCGCGCGTTCTCGCCGCGGGGGCATAACGGCGCTCATAGTAGACGAAGCTCAACTGCTTAGCTGGGAACTCCTCGAAGAAATCCGCCTACTGACGAATCTGGAGACTTCGCAGCACAAGCTTTTGCAAATCGTGCTGGTTGGACAGCCGGAGTTGGACCGCAAGCTCGATTCGCAAGAGTTGCGCCAGCTAAAACAGAGGGTCGGCATGCGGTGCAGTTTGGAGCCGCTGGAATTGGAAGAACTAAAGGGATACATCCATCGCAGACTGGAACTTGCCGGGGCAAATTCGCACGGGGTTTCGATTTTCTCAAATGAGGCGATCGACGGGATACATAAGTTCTCGCTTGGAATTCCGCGTCTTGCTAATGTCCTGTGTGAGAACTCACTGATTTTGGGGTACGGTGGGCTGGTGAAACAGATCACGCCGGAAATCGTTCAGGAGGTCGCAAAGGACCTGCGTTTGGATCAAGTGGCGACGTCGGGCGCTACAGATTTGAGCGACCTTGAGCAGCGAAGGAAAATTTCAAAGGCGCTGTTCCGTATTATCGAAGAATTTGATGGTACTTCCGGAAAACAGTTCGACGAGGCCAAACCGGAGTCGGGAGTCAAAGCGGAATGAGCCGTCTATACGAAACCTTGCGGCGAATGGAGATGGAGCAAGGTCGGAAAGGAGCTTCTCCGTCCGAGCCGAATGAGGCGGTTGAAATGGTGAGCAACGTCCTCACGCAGCCAGTCGAGCTCGAAGGGGCTGGTTCGGCGAAGGTGCAAGCTTCTCCGGCGTCGCGCCTGGTAGCCTTGACCAATCCTAAGAGTCTAGGCGCTGAAAAATTTCGCGCCTTGGTTACGCGGCTCGAAAACCTGCGTATCCAGCGAGAGTTTAAATCCCTGCAAGTTACCAGTGGCGGGATCAACGAAGGCAAGACAACGGTATCCGCAAACCTTGCAGTTACCCTTGCAAAGCGCGGTGACCCCAAGGTCTTACTCATTGAAGGAGATTTACACAGGCCGAGTCTGACATCGCTGTTGGGCTTGACCGAGTCGCGAGGCTTGGTTCATTGGTGGTCCGCGCCCAAACAGGACATTTCGACTTATTTGTACCGACTGGACGGCATGCCGTTGTGGTTTCTGAGTGCCGGGACCACGTTCGACCATCCATCGGAAATCTTGCAATCCTCGCGATTTGCGGAGACGTTTACGAAGTTCGGCGCTTGGTTTGATTGGATCGTGGTGGACTCTACTCCCATGTTACCCACCGTCGACGCGAACCTGTGGTCTAGATTGGTAGATGGCTCGCTGCTCGTTGTTCGGGAGGGCGTCGCATCGGTAAGAGCTCTCAAAAAGGGCCTCGAGGGCCTCGACAATCCCAAGTGGATCGGAACGGTCCTCAACGAGGCTTCGGAATTCGACCGAATGAATTACGCTGACCAATATTACACGCTCGAGCCGCAAGGGAAAAAGAAGTCCAGATGAGTAGGGTGGCCCTGAGGTAATGCCTTGATCCGGTTTCTGAATGCTCATTTTCCAACGCGTACTCTCATACTTGGCATTTCGGAAGCATGCCTGGTGGGAATTGCCTTCGTAGCTGCCATGATCGCGCGGTTGGGCGCGAGCGATGCCAGCGTCCAGCTCAGCGACGAGCAAGGATTCTTAAAGATCTTTATCGTCTCGGCTACCTTCATCATTTGCATGTACTATTTCGATCTCTACGACACTTCGATCCTCAGTAATCGACGCGAGCTCGCGACCCGTTTAATCCAGGTCTTGGGCAGCGTGTGTGTCCTTCTATCGTTTTTTTATTACGTGTATCCGCCCATGGGGCTCGGTCGAGGGATTTTCCTGATTGGTTTCTTGCTCGGAGCAGTGATCCTGTTGCTCTGGCGGGGGCTGTTCTTAGCCATCAACAGCCGGCCGCAATTTTCGGAACGCGCCCTGATTCTCGGCGATGGCCCACTGGCTGCGCCCCTGATTCGTGAGCTCGAATCCCGTCCGGAGTTGGGACTTCGTGTCGTGAGTCATATTTTGGTAGCGGGCGATGAAAATGGTAAACGAGACTCCGAACGTCGTGAATCGGCGGCCGGTCCTCTCGGGGCGTATAGCGGCGACGAACTTTCGCACGCCGTCGAGTCTCAGCGCGTGAACCGGGTGATCGTAGCGATGGGCGATCGCCGTGGGAAGTTACCCGTCCAGCTCCTGCTAGCCTTGAAGAGCCGGGGCGTGCTCATAGAAGACGGGACTGACGTCTATGAAGCCGTGACAGGCAAGGTCCCGATCGAATCACTGCGCTTAAGCTGGCTACTTTTTTCTCCCGGCTTTCACATTTCACGCTTTCTTGTGATTTACAAGCGGCTCGCCTCGATCGTGGTTTCGATTATTGGACTGCTTCTCAGCCTTCCACTCCTTCCTTTCATTGCGCTAGCGATCAAGCTGACATCCCCGGGACCACTTTTCTACAAGCAGAAACGTGTCGGGCAGGATGGCACTGTATTCCATTGTTACAAATTCCGGACCATGCGCGCCGATGCGGAGGCAGATACTGGAGCCACTTGGGCCCTGGATGACGACCCTCGGATCACGCGCGTGGGAGGTTTCCTCCGAGCCGCGCGACTCGACGAAATTCCGCAACTCTGGAACGTGTTGATGGGTGATATGAGTCTAGTCGGCCCGCGTCCGGAGCGACCTGAGTTTGTGGACGAGCTCGCTAAAGAAATCCCTCTGTATCACTTGCGGCATGCGATTCGGCCGGGCATTACCGGTTGGGCCCAGGTTCGCTACCGATATGGAAGTTCAGTCGAGGACGCAAAGGAAAAGCTGCGCTACGATCTTTTCTACATTAAGAATATTTCTCCGGGACTCGATCTGCTGATATTTTTGGAGACCATCAAGATCATACTTCTGGGACGAGGTGCCAAGTGAACCTATGGTCCTGGGTTCTTTGTGCCTGATTTTGTTTCTTGTCCTGGACTTCCTGCTTGTGGGTGCCTCCGAGTAGGCCTTTGCCGCCGCGGCCGCCAAGGTGTTGTTGCCGTTGAGCACAATCGCCCAGGTCGCCCTTGAGCTATCGCGCGGTCTTGTGACATTCGGCTGCCGTAAACCATGAAGTACGAAAATTGATGCGTGGAAAACGGGAATTCGTAGCGAGTGTATGTGCGGCAACGGGTATCTCCCGGCTGATCGAAGCCATGCCTAGGCAGCCGTTGCTGATGATCCTGACTTATCACCGTATCGGGAATGCGGATGAAACACTCTACGATTCCGGCACGTTCTCTTGTATAGCAGAGCAGTTCGACGGGCAGATCGAATCCCTGAAACGCCGCTATCAAATGGCGACTCTCGAAGAGACGCTGGAGATGTTAAGTGGTAGTGGCAGTCTGTCCGAACCAGCCGTTCTGATTACGCTTGATGACGGCTACATCGACAACTATCAAGTTGCCTTTCCGATCCTGCGCCGTCATGGCGTACAGGGCGTCTTCTTCTTACCGACAGCATTTGTTGGCACCGGCCGTTTACCTTGGTGGGATGTGATCGCGTATATCGTGAAACGCTCCCGAAAGCTGAGAATATCGTTGGAGTATCCGGAACCGAGGACGTTTGATCTAGCCAGCGGCGGGGTGAATTCGTGCATCGTGCACATCCTAAGACTTTACAAACAACCCTCGATGCAAGATCACGACAGATTTGTTGACGAACTCGAAAAGGCTTGCGAATCTTCTCGACCGCCGGGGGATGCAGAGCGCTGCTTCCTGAGCTGGGACGAGGCGCGCCAGATGCAGCAAGCCGGTATGGCGTTCGGGTCTCATACGCACACGCACGAGATTCTCAGCAAACTGCCTCGAGAACGTCAGCAGGAGGAAGTAATCGTATCGAAGGAAATCCTGCAGCACGAGTTGCATCGAAATATAGACACTCTTGCCTATCCGGTTGGCGCACGGCACGCTTTTACAGAAGATACCGTGGCGGCGCTTCGTCAGGCGCGATACCGGGCCGCGTTCTCTCACTACGGGGGATTTAACAAGCGGGAAACGATGCAACCATTCGATATTTGCCGTTGCAAAATCGATGGTCAGAGTCAGGCGCGTTTGCGCTTGCAGACGGCCTTAGGTGCGTTTACGGGAAGCCACTGGTTTTAGGGGTGATCACGGCTTCCTAGCGACCTTGGTCTCGCTGAAAGCGTCATCCCCTAACAAAGGATTTTTCTTTGACCAAACATCGCCGCGTGTTGGTGCTTGGTGAGGACACTCTTTCATTTCTCGCGACCATCCGCTCCCTAGGTCGATTCGGTCTAGAGGTGCACGTTGCTTGGTGTCCTCTCGACGCTCCGGCGCTTCGATCACGATACGTCAAACAGGTGCACCGGATTCCTCCCTATCGCGAAGAAACTGATGACTGGATCCTTGCCTTTCAGCGTGTAATGCGGCAACAACAGCTCGATCTCGTTTTGCCAACAACCGACAGCACGATCCTTCCTTTTCAGAAATACCGGGCTGAATTCGAACCGCTCGCGAGGATTTGCCTGCTTCCGGACGACACATATCGCATTTGCTCCGATAAGAGTGCAACTTACCAATTGGCAGTACAGGAGGCAGTTCCGGTCCCCCGGCAACGCGTCATTCGGAATGTTAGGGAAGCACTCGAATGCGCCAGGGATTTCGGATATCCACTGGTTCTCAAGCCCATGCGGTCCGCCGAAAGTCAGAGCCCGAACGTGCGACAAGTTGTGCGAAAGGCGTTTAACGACAGCCAACTAGCGGAAATGGCGCAACAGATGACCGCCAACCAAGGGGTGCTCGCACAGGAGAACTTCGTCGGTGGTGGCGTTGGTGTGGAGGTTCTCTGCAAAGACGGTCAGATTTTGACGGCATTCCAGCACGAGCGTGTTCACGAACCAATAATGGGAGGAGGGAGTTCTTATCGCAAAAGCGTCCCTTTGCACGCTGGGATGTACGCGGCAACGTCTCGGTTGATGAAAGCCCTTCGATACACTGGCGTAGCGATGGTGGAGTACAAACAAAACTCGGCAACCGGAGAGTGGATACTTATCGAAATCAACTCCCGTTTTTGGGGGTCGCTGCCGCTGTCGATAGCCGCTGGATTGGATTTCCCACGGTATCTATATGAGATGTTGCTCGAGGATCGCACGGAGTTTCCAAAAACTTATCGTACGGGCATGTTTTCGCGTAACTGGAGCAAGGACATGCAGTGGTTTCTTGCCAATCTGCGCGCCAATAGAAGCAGTCCGCTGTTTCAGTCGCGGCCGCTGTCGTCTGTCATGCTCGAGGCCGGCAACTTTCTGCTGTTGAGGGAAAGAAGCGACACACTGACGCTCGACGACCCCCGTCCCGCCTGGGCCGACCTAACGCAGTACTTTGGCGAGAAGGTCTTTCGGGTACTAAAGTTGTTCAAGGCCTATCGCCAGATTGAACAGAGGCGCCTCTTCCACCTGTACCGATCGGCGACGAGCGTCCTCGTGATGTGTTACGGCAACATATGTCGGAGTCCGTTTGCGGGAAGTCTGCTCGGCCGTCTTGCCGTAAACAAAGTCGTGACATCCGCGGGGACCTACCCCAAGGGCGGCCGGAAATCGCCGGGAGAAGCTGTAGAGGCCGCCACTTCTTTGGGGATCGACCTGACGAATCACTGTTCACGGGTCGCAACCGAGAAGGAACTGAAATCGATCGATTTGATCATCGTTTTCGACCGGAAGAACTGGCTCGAGATCCGTTCCATGTGTCCCGAGGTCATGCAGCGAGTAGCGTATCTGGGAGCGGCTGATCCGAATGAGCCGCTTGAGGTGCCGGACCCTTTTGGACATGGAATTGAGGAGTTCGATGAGTGTTACGGCCGGGTCCAATGTTTAGTGGAGCAGTTGGCACGGTCGATGCCTGGAGAAATACCTACGAGCACTTCATCAAAGTGAGCAGCCCGTATTGGCGGAACTGGAAAGGACAACATAGAAGAAAGTCCCTATACGGAAGAAGCGCTGCTCGCCATTTGGAGAAATCTCGGAGGACGATGGAATGATCCCGGAAAGAATATTGGTTCGGTTGACGCAGATTCCTGGTGTTCGGAGCTTGTGGCAGCGTTTCCCTATAGGTTCCGTTGACACCAGAGTACGATACGGGATTTTTGCAAGACCCCATTATGCGTACGGTGTTTACTGGGCGGCTTCACTTGCCAAGAGTTTGAAACTCCCTGGGATCTCTGTCATTGAGTTCGGCGTTGCTGGCGGGCGCGGATTGCAGGCACTTGAAAGTATTGCACAGCTCATCGCCGGTCATCTGGGTGTCCGCATTATCGTGGCTGGATTTGACAGCGGAACGGGCCTGCCCAACCCGGTCGATTATCGGGATTTACCCCATGTATGGGGTCGGGGATTCTATTCGATGGACGAACAGAAGCTTAGAGCGAAGCTGCTACCTAATACAGAACTCATCGTCGGTGATGTGAAAGAAACTGTTCCGCGGTGGCTTTCCCGCGGCGCTATCCTACCGCTCGGTTTCGTCGCGTTCGACCTCGATTATTACAGCTCAACCGTTGCGGCTTTCCGTATATTTGAGGCCGAAAATTCTCACATCCGATTACCCCGAGTTTACTGCTACTTCGACGACATCATATGGCCGGAAACAGCGTGCCACAACGAATATACGGGAGAACTATGCGCTATCCGGGAATTCAACGAGAGACATGAGCACAAGAAAATCTGTCCCGTCCACCGACTCAATCGTATGCGACTCCATGACCAGAGGTGGAACGATCAGATTTACGTGTTGCACGATTTCAATCACCCTTTTTATTGTACCAATGTGACTTCTCCGGAAGCCGCATACAGCGAAAAGCATCTATAATTATCCAATCGAAGCCCGGGTATGAGACTACCGAGCCGTTGTTCGGCGCGAAAAGAATAGGGATAGTAACTTTGCCTGCAGCGGAGAACTCTTTTTCGAGCGCGCGAGACACTTTGATGGCACGCCTTAAACAGGCCGCTTCGACCGCGGCCGTCATTGCATTGATATGAGCCTGACTCGCAATTTAAGAATTTGGGGCCCGGGTTACGTAAAACAGTGCGTTCGTGGTGTTACGATGCGGACGGTGCCGTTGGAGCGCATCTGGGTAACCCTTGCGGACCACTACGAGCCAATGTGTGGGGGCGCGAACCTTGAAACCGCGCTATCGCGTGTCGGGTTGTGGCGGTCGACTTGGCCGGAAATCGCAAGGCGCTGCCGGCCCGACACTGCCGGAAACCCACCCCAATATACCTTTTTCTACCCGCAGGAAGAATACCATCCATCGTTGGTTGAACCTTTGGCAGAGATGGTTCACGAAGGGATTTCTGACATAGAGGTTCATATTCATCATGACGGCGAGGGTCGTCAGAATTTTATCGACCGAATCACAACGTTTTGCAAGGTCCTGCATGGCGAGCATGGTGTGCTTCGCAGGCGCAAGGACGAGCTGACCTTCGGGTTTATCCATGGTAACTGGGCTCTGGACAATTCGCGGCCAGACGGCCGTTGGTGTGGCTTAAACGATGAAATCCAGATCCTGGCAGGCCTCGGTTGTTACGCCGATTTCACCATGCCATCCGGTGATTCTCCAACGCAGGCTCGCTTGGTCAATACTATTTACTGGTGCACTGATGACCCGAATCGACCCAAGTCTTATGATGATGGCGCGCCCGTAATCTCAGGCGGCGGAATTGAAGGAGATCTGTTAATGATCCCCGGACCTCTTGGTATTCGTTGGAGAGACCGTTTGCTTCCTCGACTCGAAACCGGCGAACTTTCGGGCTACGACTTGGCTACTCCTTATCGAGTCAAGAGATGGCTAGAACTGGCGCCGCGCATCGGAGCCGATGGTTTTGTTAAGTTGTACACGCATGGAGCCCAGGAACGGAATTCGTCCGCCTTGTTGGCTGGCGGACTGAAAGCTGCATTCGACCTATTAGTTGCGGAGGCAGAAAGACGTAACTGCGCAATTTATTTTGTCTCAGCGTGGCAAATGTATCTGGCCATTGATGCCATCCGGCAGCGTCTTGATCCGGTCGCTGCGACTGGCGGGTAACCATGGGATTTGTATTTACTGTCATCTATATCGTTATCACGATTATTTCTCCGGCACAGTTTGGCCCGGATTGGGCCAGCTATCACGTGCTTTTGTATCTGGCAGGCCTCACCGCTCTAACCTCCTTGCCTGCGATTCTGACTGAACCTTACTTGAAATCGTCCATCCAAACGTATCTGCTGATCGGATTTGTCGTCGCGATAGGCTTATCTCAAGTGGCTAATAAATGGTACGGCGGCGCCGTCCAAAGCTGGCTCGTGTTCCTTCCAAGCGCGGCAGTTTATTTCTTCATCGTCGCGAACGTCACTACGGTCCGAAGGCTAAGGATCGTTACTTTGGCTACCGTCGCATCATGTTTGGTTCTGGTGGTAGAGGCGCTATGCGGGTATTACAGTGGTTTTCTAGGGGGTACCTTCGTATTTAGAATGAGTTACTCGCACGATTCGGTCACGGACCAGATCCTTCGTTTGCGTGGCGCTGGTTTCCTCAACGATCCGAATGACTTTGCCCAAATACTTCTGATTGCTTTGCCGCTCATCTTTATCGCCTGGCGCCAGGGGCGAGTTCTTGCTAATGCCCTCTTTGTGCTTGCGCCCACAGCTGTACTGCTTTGGGCTGTATACCTGACGCATTCTCGTGGCGCATTGATAGGCTTGGGCGTTGTGGGTCTGGTGGCCGCAAGAAAGAGACTGGGAACGGCCGCTTCTGTAGCCCTGGCTTCTGTCTTGGCGGTCGGCTTGATGGCTCTGGATTTCACCGGCGGCCGCGGAATTTCCGCATCGGAGGGTGTCGATCGGCTGGAAGCGTGGGCCACCGGATTGGAACTTCTAAAACACTCCCCGATATTTGGAATTGGATTCGGTAATTTCATCAATTTTAATGAGCTCACCGCCCATAATTCAATCGTCCTCTGCCTGGCTGAACTTGGATTGGTAGGTGCCACAATGTGGCTCGCATTACTCGTCACCACGACCATGAGCCTGAATAGTCTGATCGCACTGCGAGAAGAGCTGGCAACGACGGGCGGGGGTCGCCAGGGAATATCAGATCTACCTGCCGGAGGGGGTGATACAGAAACAGTTTCGGCCTCCGCTTTTGACTCACATCTACCGGCTTCATTTGGAGATCAATCTATTGACAGTGGCTATGAGCTGCGAACGGAGACCGATCACTTAGACGTAATGCACATGGAAGAGCAGTCGTCGGCATCGGATCTGGACTATGAAATACGGGACGCCTCCCGGGAAAATGCCCCGCTCATCGCTTCATGGGTCACAACGACAGAAATCGCCGCAGGGAGTGAACTTCCAACGCCCGTTCAGATTGAGCCTGTTCATGAACCGATTGTGCCAAACGACTGGTTGGTAGCGATTCGCCTGGCGCTGATCGCGTTTATGACTACGAGCTGGTTTTTGTCGCGCGCGTACGAAACGCCAATATACCTGGTCCTCGGGTTAGCAACCGCAGCGATCGCGCTCGAAACATCCACTGAAACACGGGACCGCGGGCGCTGGATGTCCGTAACCTTATCCGTGGAGGTTCTGGCGATTATTTTCGTTTATTTGGTTGTTCGCCTGCGGCATTGAGTCGCTGCCCATTCGGTCGGCTCTGTTTGTGGTGACGCCTAAATTAGTCTGCGGCCTGAAGGTCGTCCGCGGCGGCGGTCCTCACACGCGAAGATTCAAAGCGTTTCTTTACTTGTAGAGCTGCATTCTATAATGGGTATACTGTATTCGCCGGGCGAGCATTTTCCTTCGAAATATGGCGTTACCATAGTCGAATGGATGAGGATGACTTATGAATCGAGACGGTCGATCGGCTATCCTTATGGAATTCAATGAACTTTCGCCCATCTTGATCGATCGGTTTGTTGGCGAAGGAGGACTGCCGAATTTCCGCAAACTGCGCGACCAATCCCATTGTTTCGTCACTGATGCTCAAGCTCAGCCCCCAAATCTCGAACCATGGATTCAGTGGACGACAGTCCATTCGGGTTTGAGCTACCAAGAGCACGGCATCACCCGTCTGGATGAAGGTCACAATCTCAGAGAGAAGTGCGTGTGGGATATCCTCTCAGATGCAGGGCTCCGCGTATGGATTTGTGGCACGATGAACGCACGTTACGGACCAAACATCAACGGCGCGATCCTGCCAGATCCATGGGCTTCGAAGATTGAGCCGCACCCGGCCGCACTCGACCCGTTTTACAAATTCATCAAAAGAAATATTCAAGAGCACACGAATGAGAATGCCCGTTTCAGTTTGAGAGATTATCTTTCATTCGTCTCGTTCATGGTGCGCAACGGTCTCTCGCTCTCAACTGCGAAGTGCATCGCAAAGCAACTCCTGGCAGAGCGGACGGATGTTGGGCGCTGGCGGCGAGCCACATTGCTTGACCGGCTGCAGTTCGATGTATTTAGGAGCTACTACCAGAGTTTGCGCCCTAATTTCTCAATCTTTTTCTCAAACAGCACAGCGCATTTTCAACACATGTATTGGCGCAACATGGATCCCAGCCCATTTCGCGTGAAGCCAACGGCTGAGGAACAATCTGACTTCGGTGCCGCCGTTTTGTTTGGCTACGAACAGATGGACTGGCTGATTGGGCAATTCCTGAAGCTAGCAGGAGACGGGGTGACTCTAATCCTTGCTACCGCCCTCAGCCAACAGCCATGCCTCATCTACGAGGATCAGGGTGGCAAGTGTATATATCGACCGCACGACTATTCATCGTTTCTAGATTTTGCTGGTATCGCGGACTACATAGAGATCGCTCCTGTGATGGCCGAGGAATTTTACGTCCGGTTCAGGAATGAGGAGTCCGCACGGAAAGGCGAGCGCGCCCTCAACGCCCTTGTGGTGGGTGACCATGCTCTCTTGAGCGCCGATCGTCGCGGCAGTGACGTTTTCTGTGGTTGTCAGATTCATACTGAGGTGGACAGACAAGCAGTAATACATCGCCGAGACTCTGATCACGCAGTTGCGTTCTACAATTTGCTTTACCGCATTGAGGGACTGAAAAGCGGGATGCATCATCCTGATGGCGTGCTCTGGATCCGCTATCCGAGCAAGGATCACCGAGTATTTGAGGAAAAGGTGCCTCTCGTTAATGTGGCTCCCACTTTGCTTGATCTCTTTTCGATTCCTGCGCCGGAGTATATGCGCGGTGACTCACTGCTCGGATCGAAAGAACCTAGTATGATCACCTAACCATTTTCATTAACCACGACTGAGCGAAGGTAGAGTCTTCCCAGAGGAGCGGGAGGACAGATTTATAGTCGATCGATATAGATTACGTTAGTTGAACGTAACCGCGGCGCTGGTTGCATACTGATCTCGATTGGCGATACAACCTCAACAGATGGCTGGTGGGTTGAAGTAACGGCCTTTGCTATAACCCCGCCCGATCACTATGTTGAGTTCGGTGATTAATGAAGCGTTTTCTTGCGATTGCGATCCTCTTAGCAGCTTATTGCGGGACGGCCTTCAGTCAGTGCCAGACGATCACGTCGAACCGCCCCCGCATTTATCTACCAAATACAGCTTACGGGTCGTACGCGACAGTCCTCGCCAGGCTCCAAGCTGCTCGGAGTGCCAACAGTACCCAATGGCAGGCAATGCTTAATCAGACTACGCCGTATCTGACGACGGAGCCTTCCGCTTATTACTTCGATGCGGTGGGTATGGAAATGGCGCTGATCTATCAAGTCAACAAGAGAACCTACGCCTCCTATGGTGCGAGGTCCATGTACTTTCTATACAAAGCGCTTCAGTCCCTTGCGCCAACCGTGGATATCACTGCGGCAACCAATGCGAACCCGACAGTATTTACGACGGCCGCACCGCATGGCATAAGAACGGGTATTTACAAGGCGCCCATTTGGGGAGGAACGGGCAATTGGTCTGCATTCGATCAAACCAGCTTCTATAAGCTTACGGCTGTGGACTCAACACATTTCTCAGTAGCGATTGACTCAACCTCTTTTGGCGCGCTGACTGGAAATATGACTGTCAGCAACAACGGATTCACAGGCCTAAACCAAGCGCGCTGGGACACGCCACAGATGGCAGCCATTTGGGATTGGGCGCACGACGAAATTTCTGACAATCTCACCTCCGGTCAAATCAATCAGATCGAAAACACGATGACCGCTGCAATCAGCTACGTGACGGCAAATCCTTATGGCTGGTCTGGAGCGACACCAAACCCGATGGGCGGCATTGGCAACCTCACTATCGGCCCTCTCAATGGCGCTTTGCAGATGGCCGTGGCTTTCTCGGGTGACCTGATAGGGATGTCCACAATCTGCTCAACGCTCCGCGCCAACTTCCTTAGTGTTGCCCCTGTTTACAAGACAGGAGCGACCGGCTCGGGATACAAAATATTTCCGCTAGCCCACGGCGGCGCTTATGTGGAATCCACGGAGTATGCTCCCGAGGTTGAGTTTTATTTGATGGACTATCTGGAAGTGATGTTGGGGGCGACCGGCGAAAGCCTCTACTCAAATATTGGCACATTTCCAACTACTGCTGTCCAATTTCTATTCCACGATGTGAGCCCCGGCAAGGCTTCGTCAGGTGGCCATTGGGGAGAACTGTTTCCGTATGGCGACATTCTCTATTCCAACCAGCACACCAAGACACTCAACGCCATTACCAGGCAAGTCATGGAGCAACTGGTTTTCTACTTATGCTCCTCCCGTGACAACACAGACTGCGCCTACGGAGAATGGTGGCTGAAGAATGTTTTCACTGAAATGCAAATCGAATCTCAAGGCAATACTACTATCTCTCCGGCCTTGAATGTTCCCAGCGAGTTCCTGTTCTACGATCCAACTCTGACCGCTACGAACCCAGAGCCCACTTATGGTACCGACTACATCGGAGATGGTTACAGTCTGATGCTCTCACGCTCCACTTGGTCATCTTCAGCAACTTGGGTGGGATTTAAAGGCGGCGCATTACGAGGTAGTGACGAGGATCACTGGCACTCGGATATTCTCAGTTTTGAAATATACCGCAACGGGGACTGGCTGACCAACAATCTAACGAACTATGGTGGGGTTAAACTAACCCGCTTCTCGAATGCGCCGCTGCCGCAAACGAATATGTTTGGAACGCCCTACGAGGGAAGCAATCCACCGTCCCAGCCCAACAATGTATTCGCTTGGGGTGGTACAGGGATGATTAGTGACGGTTCGATCACGCAACACGAGTTCAACACGACTCTTGGCTATGCCTACGCGGAAGCGGATGCCACCACAGCGTACAATGGACAGAGCAACCCCTATACGGTTCCGGCATACACAGCGCAGACCACTGCAGTGATAAGGGATTTTCTTTATCTAAAGCCAGACACTTACATCGTTGAAGATCGCCTTGCTTACAGCATTCCGCTTCAGGCTGAATGGAATATTCAGGCGCTTGCCAACCCAGGAACGCCTAGCGGCCACAGCTTCACACTCGGTTCACTCCTCGGCAATAACGTTTTGAATGTTGCGGTTGTGACGCCGACATCGCCGTCATTTTCCGTAGCCACGCCAGCGACGCAGGCTGCCGAACTTACATCGGCGGGGTGCGCGCGGGGTGCTGGAGTCAGTTGCCCCAGCCAGTGGCGTGTCCAGGTTACCTCGGGGAATACTGCCACCTCTGAACAGTACTTCATGGTCATGCAGAGTGGTCCGACTGGATTCTCGCCGCTTGCCGTCTCGACTCTGGTGGCAACCAACGCAGTCGCGGCGCAGTTTGGTGCTTTTGTTGTGGGCGGAATGACAGATACGTCGCAGACGGGGGTGACGCGCTCCTATACCTTCGCGCATGCGGGGAATGTTCAGCATATATTCATGGGCTTAAAGCCTTCGATGGCTTATTCGGTGGTTCGCTCAACGCCGGGAACAATCACGATCAGTGATGGGACAGGTGGTGCTAATGATGTAACGTCAACGTCTGGGGGAGTGTTGCTATTCAATACCTCCCCATCTGGCACATTCCCATGATCGGAACGAGTTTTGGACCACCGAGAATGAGGGAGTCTGTTTCACTTAAAGAGTTCTCCATTCTACGTCCAGCTAGCGAATGAAATTTCTGCGCCTTGCTGTCCGATATATCATTTGACCCAAGCTCTCGGTTCTCTGGCCGATGTGCAAGTGTTCTGCGTCGAGACGCGGGAAGCACAAGAGGTATTCGAGGTGGCATGGACAAGTTACGGCTCACCGTTGTAACGCCACTCTTCCCCACAAGTGCAGAACGGTATCGGGGAATCTATATTTACAACACCGTTCGCGGTCTGCAGCGACATGCTGATGTCGACGTGGTATGCACATTGCTGTCCTTTCCTGCTTTGCGATTCGTGCGGCCTATCTCGATGCGCTACAACCGGGTGGATTTGGATTTCGCTCCAAGCCAAGTCAATGTTCGATATTTGGAATATCCTGGATTTCCTCTAATCTCTCGCCCCATAAACAGCATGGTATGCCGCTATGTTATCGAGCCGCACATAAAGAGTCTTGAGCCAGATGTCATCTTGGCCTACTGGGCTCAGCCTGAAGGCAATGCGGCCATTAAAATCGGGCGGAGACTTAATGTGCCAGTGATTGTCGGAGCTCTTGGTTCCGACCTCCTCTTGGCACGTGGGATAGGAAGGCACCTAGCGAAACAAGCTGTAGCGAAGGCGGACCGTGTGCTCACGGTGAGTGAGGCTTTGCGAACAACCGCTATCTCGCTTGGCGCGTCGCCTTCGCACGTAAGAACGATCCGCAACGGGTGCGATCGTTCCATTTTCTTTCAGCGCGATCGAGCCTCGAGCAGGGCTAAGTTGGGCATCGATCCTGGAGTCCGCCTCGTTCTTTTTGTTGGATGGCTGGCACCGCTCAAAGGGGTGATGGATCTCGTGGCCGCCTTCCCTCAAGTTCGACAGGAATTTGCCAACGCCGAACTGGTATGCATCGGCGAGGGTCCACTGCAGCAATTCCTACGGTCAAGCGGCGTTACTACGTTGGGTCCCAAGACAAGCGATGAGGTTGCCGACTGGTTGGGTGCATGCGATGTGCTATGCCTTCCGAGTCATTCCGAGGGTTGTCCCAACGTTGTGGTCGAAGCGCTTAGTTCCGGACGTCCGGTGATTGCAACCCACGTCGGCGGTATACCCGAATTGGTCGACTGCAACTCGGCAATTCTGGTGTCCCCTGGGTCTCCGTCCGAACTCGGCTCCGCGATCGCTAAAGGTCTCAAGCGGTCCTGGGACGAGAATGCAATTGCGGCTCGCACGGGTCGGAGTTGGGACGACGTGGCGGACGACACATACGCTGCCTGTCTCGAAGTGGTGTCTGAGAGGAGGAGCCCGGCTCCACGCAATCTATCTCGCGTGATGTCCCGCCCTCCAACCACGAAACCCAAGATCGCCATTGTGACCCCGCTCTTCCCCACAATCGAAGAACCGTATCGCGGTTCAGCAATTTACAAGACCGCCTTGGCGTTGCAGCAGTTTGCCAATGTAGAGGTGCTTTGCCCGCAGATGACAGTGCCTCGAGTTCCATTCCTCTATCCCAAGTCTCTGCGTTACAGGGCTAATATTGCCGCTGTCAGCGCCGTTTCGGACGTTTCTGTCCGGTACATTCCATACCCGGCCTTTCGGTTTCTTTCGCGCCCCATTAACGCTTATCGCTGTATGAAGCGCATCGAACCTTTTATAGATGATGTGAATCCGGATCTGGTTTTGGCATACTGGATTTACCCTGAAGGCCGGGCAGCTGCCGCGATTGCTCGAAAGCGTGGAGTGCCAGTCATTGTCGGAGCACGGGGCTCGGATTTGCGCCGAATTCCGGATATTGTGACCCGCGGACTCGTTAAATCGACGATTAAAGATGCCGACTTTGCCGTAACTGTTAGCGAGGAGCTACGTAAGCGGGCAATAGAACTTGGATGTGCCCCCAGCCGAGTGCAGGCAATCCTAAATGGGTGTGATCCCGATATTTTTTTCGTCCGCTCTCGAATCGAAGCTCGCCAAGCCCTCAATCTACCTGAAGATGTTCAGCTCATTCTCTTCGTCGGCTGGCTAGCCCCGCTAAAGGGTCTCACCGAACTATTTGAAGCAGTATCCAGACTAATACCGCAACATCCCCGATTGCAGTTGGCTTGCATTGGCGAGGGAAGATTAGCGAATAGTTTGAACGAGCAGTGTTCCCGGGATCCACTCAATAAGCGTGTACGCATGCTCGGCGCACGTTCGAGCCAAGAGATTTCGATTTGGCTTGGAGCAGCAGATTTACTCTGTCTTCCTAGCCATTCAGAAGGGTGCCCCAATGTGATACTCGAAGCGCTAGCATGCGGTCGCCCCGTCGTTGCTTCCGATGTAGGCGGAATTCCTGAACTCCTGAATGCATCGTCCGGTATCCTGGTCCCTCCTGCTGACGTGAAGCGACTAGCTGAGGCCCTTCATCAAGCATTAGAGTTGCCATGGGATCCCGACGCGATTGCTTTGCGTGCGGCGCGAAACTGGGATCAAGTGGCCGAGGAAACATTTGGGGTATGTCAACTTGTGCTTAGCGAGAATGATGTCCGGAACGGACGATATATATGAGCCGTACGGTACCCGGTCTCTCATCGCTGAAGATCCTTCACATTCTGGACCACAGTGTTCCGTTACGTGACGGATATACTTCTCGGACCCAGAATATCTTCAGAGAACAGCAGGCAAGAGGGTGGCTGCCTATAGCCCTAACGTCTCCCAGACACGAGGCGAGTTGGAAGGGCTCATCACCCGAAAAAGAAGTGATCGATGGTTTCTGCTATTTCCGAACGGGGGCGTGTAGCAATTCAATTCCCTTCTTGGGCGAACTCAGCCTGATGAGGTCTCTAGCGAAGCGCCTCGAAGTCGTCGCTCAACTGGAGAGACCAGACTTGCTGCATGCGCACTCCCCGGTACTAAATGCGTTGCCAGCTCTCTGGATCGGACGCAAGCTCGGGATTCCGGTAGTTTACGAAGTCCGTGCTCTCTGGGAAGACGCGATCGTCGACCACGGAAGGTTTGCACGCGATTCGCTAAAATACAAAACAGCTCGTTGCCTGGAAACATGGGCATGCCGTCGCTCGGCTCAAGTCGCGGTGATTTCCAACGGATTACGGAACGAGCTGATTAGGCGAGGGATTCCAGCGGATAGTCTTACGACCGTTTTCAATGGAATTAACCCGCAAGACTTTCGATCTTCAGGACCAGATTTAGCTACCGCGAAAAAACTCGGCATTCTCGGGAAGCAAGTCCTTGGATTCATTGGTTCATTCAATCGCTACGAAGGTTTGGATCTTCTCATAGAAGCTGTAAGAGAACTCGCTCTAAAAAGAGAAGACATTACCCTCTTGCTGGTGGGTAGTGGAGAGATGGAAAATGATTTACGGAATCAGATCGAAGCCACTAAGATGCAGGATCGTATAATTCTGATGGGCAGAATTCCACATAAACAAATTTCTGGGCTCTATTCCGTGATAGATATACTCGTATATCCTCGTTATTCGATACCACTTACGGAGATCGTAACCCCTCTTAAACCTCTCGAATCAATGTCGATGGGAAAACCGATCATCGCCAGTGACATCGGGGGGCACCGGGAATTGATCCAGGACGGCTACACTGGTCTTTTGTTCAAAGCTGGGGACATCAATAGCCTACTAGAAAAACTTAACCTTCTTCTCGATGATCCTGGACTCAGAAGTCGCCTGAGCATGCAGGAAGTGGAGTGGGTTCATCAAAATCGTTCTTGGGAAAAAACGACTTCCGCTTATTCCGGAATTTATTCAATGGCCCTTGGGGCGGCTGGACCACCGAGTAGTCTTGAACCCGATATGACGAAATAGCAGGATGCCGAATTCTGAGCAATCCAATTCGTTAAGGGGAAAGGCATTTCATGAGGATCGTCCTAAAGATGAAGCGTGCGGAGACTCCGTTCTATGCTGCCCTGGAACGATTCGCCCTGTCCATTATGCATTTCGATCTGCCGTTTTGGCGTCCGAGGGGGTTTGTCTTTGAGTGCAATAAACGTTTCTACGAAGCTCATCGTTGCGGGTCTCAGCGTGGATGTAGCCAGACTGATCATCACATCCCATATCGTTGGGCACATTAATGCGGATCTGACGTTCCGAATGATCGGTGTATTGAACTCCCATCCCGATTCGATCACCGAAGCTTCCGAAGCCTCCGCGCGCGAAGTTCGCACAGATGTCCTGAGCTGCTTCAGGCTAGAAACATGGATACCTTATTGAAAGGCGCTCGCGTGGAATTGTGTGGGCCGGAAGATGCTCGCGCAACGAGATTGGCACCCGATACCATCGACATGGTTTACGCGAATAGCTTCATGGAGCATGTGCCCAAAAGACTCGATCCGGGATATTTTGTGCGGAAACAGGCGAATTCTGCGGCTCGGCGGTTCTTCACGTTGTGGTTTGCAACGACCACTGTGCCCACATAGATCCCGGGATTTCCTTCGTGAACTACTTGCAGTATAGCGAATCGCAATGGCTCAAGTGGAACAATTCATTGCAATACCAAAATCGATTACGCGCTCCGGAGGTTCTCGATTTGGCGACGGAAACTGGTTCCGAAATCATCCTGACGCGTCCGTGTGTCCGGCCAGGAAAAGGCTGGGCCCTAGCCCATTTTGAGGCGGCGTCTCAGTTTCGACGTTTCTCAATGGAAGACCTGTCCATCAGCAAGGTCGATTTCATCGCAAGAAAACCGCGAAGTGAAAATGGGCCAGCTTGAGCGCGACAAATTCGGCGGCAGTAGGCGATCGGAGCCGTGCCCATATCAACAACCGGTGCCAATCACATCATGATCTTTTCGCCCCTTGAGTACAAAACAGGAAATCATTGCACTATCTAGTGTGAGTTAATCTTGAAGCCGCGACGACGCAATGCCATTGTGAGCCGAATCGGTTCACCAGGATCATATCGGTAGATTTGTCGCACCATTCGATGAATGGCAAAACCATA
>Ga0302326_10003426_pt1 | contig 37362 bp, 35 predicted proteins | sample Palsa_T0_3_FD_202264 | JGI IMG/M metagenome (GOLD analysis project Ga0302326, IMG submission 202264) | Peat permafrost microbial communities from Stordalen Mire near Abisko, Sweden - Palsa_T0_3 | ecosystem: Environmental > Terrestrial > Soil > Palsa > Peat permafrost | place: Sweden: Abisko... | reverse complement strand
GTAATGGAACAGCGCGATCTCCGGAACTGGCCCTCGCTGATCGAACGATTGGAGTTTCTGCGGCCCGAAGTCGTGCTGCTGGATATTACCGGGTTGCCGCTGCCGCTTGAAGAAGCGGTGCGCGGCGTGCGCGCCGCCCTGCCCGATGTAATGCTGGTGGCGCTCGACACCACGGCGCAATCGGAAACCATTCTAGCCGCCATGCGCGCCGGCGCCAATGAGTTTCTGTACCCGCCGCTCGGCGGCAGTCTGCGGAAGGCCGTCGAGCGCCGCACCGTAGTCCTTCCCCGCCCGCGGGAGAATGAGCGCCCACCGGGCAAGGTCCTGGGACTCCTTTCGGCCAAAGGCGGCTGCGGCGCCTCGACCATTGCCTGCCATCTGGCGGCCGAACTGGGGCGCCTCAGCGCGACGCGGGCCGAGCGCTGCTTGCTGGCGGACCTGGACTTGCAAGCGGGAATCGTGGCCTTCCTGATGAAGATCAAATCGCCCTACACGGTTCTGGATGCGGCGCAGAATCTGCATCGGCTGGATGCCAGTTATTGGAACGCCTTAGTGTCGGTCGCCTCGCCCGGGTTGGAGATCGTCGCGGCGCCCTCCGCCTATCTTCCCAAGGATCCCGTTTCCGGAGAATCCTTGGCGAGAGTCGTCGCGTTTGCCCGTTCCCAATACGCCTGGACGGTGGTCGACCTGGGCTGCATTCTGAATCCGGCCACCATCGCGGTACTCGATGAAATCGACGACGTATACCTGGTCACCACGCTGGAAGTGCCGTCGCTGCACCAAGCCAAGCAGGCGGTCCAGACGCTGACCAACGCCGGTTTTGGAAACCGGCTGCACATCATCCTGAACCGCGCGCCGGCGCGGCCGGACGTCACCACCGAGGAACTGGAGCGCATTCTGGGCATGCCGATCGATACCAAGCTGCCCAACGACTACTACGCGCTCTACGACGCTTTCTGCAAGGGCAAGCTGCTGGCACCCGGCAGTCATCTGGGCCGCCAACTGTCGAGCTTTGCCATGCGTCTGGCCGGCGCGCCCGCAGAGAAGGGCAAGCGCCGGTTCGGCCTGTTCGGATAAAGGAGCGCAACAATGGGTAATGGATGGGATGCCACGCCGCAGGCAACTGCGGAATCGGGATGGGTGGCGCGGCTTTTCCACAGCGAATCCGCCACGCCGGAATATCAGCAACTGAAATTTGTGCTGCATCAACAGTTGCTGGAGCGTCTCAACCTGGAAGCGCTGTCCTCCATTCCGGGGGAGCGCGCACGCCTGGAGATCCGCACGGCGCTGGTCCGGCTAGTGGATCAGGAGAAGACCCCGCTCAGCCGGACCGACAAGGACCGCGTCGTCGAAGAGGTGCTCGATGAAGTCTTCGGGCTGGGCCCGCTGGAGCCTCTGCTGCAGGATGCCACCATCTCCGATATCCTGGTGACCACCCCCTACCTAGTGTACGTAGAGCGGGTCGGCAAACTGCACCGGACGCCCGTGCAGTTCAAGGACAACGCCCACCTGCTGCGCATTATCGAAAAAATAGTGGCGCAAGTCGGCCGGCGGGTGGACGAATCCGCGCCCATGGTGGACGCGCGACTGCCGGACGGATCGCGCGTGAACGCCGTCATTCCGCCGGTTGCGGTGGATGGCCCCCTGCTGTCGATCCGGCGTTTCGGGCGGCACGCGTTGCGCCCGGAGGATCTGGTGCGCAGCCTCACCATGACCGAAAGCATGCGCCAGACCCTGGAATACTGCGTGAAAGCCCGCCTGAATATACTGATCAGCGGCGGCACCGGCTCGGGCAAGACCACCTTGCTGAACGTGCTCTCCAGCTACATCCCGGCGGACGAACGGATCGTCACCATAGAAGACGCCGCCGAACTGCGTCTGCACCAGACCCACGTGGCCCGCATGGAAACGCGTCCGCCCAACATCGAGGGCACCGGCGCGATCCGCATACGCGAGTTGGTCATCAACGCGCTCCGCATGCGACCCGACCGCATCATCGTCGGCGAGGTGCGCGGCGAGGAGGCCCTGGACATGTTGCAGGCCATGAATACAGGCCACGACGGATCTCTCACCACCGTCCACGCCAACACGCCGCGCGATGCGGTAGGACGGCTGGAGGTGATGGTGGGGATGGCCAATGCCAACATGGGCGTGCGCTCCATCCGCCAGCAGGTGGCCTCCGCTGTGGATCTGTTCGTGCAGGTGTCGCGCTTCAGCGACGGCACCCGCAAGGTCACCCACGTGACCGAGGTCACCGGCATGGAAGGCGAGTTGGTGACTCTGCAAGACCTGTTTGTATTCGAGAAGAAGGGCCTCACGGAAACGGGGGAGGTGCGGGGTTGCTTCCGAGCCACCGGCATCCGGCCCAAGTTCTCCGAGCGCCTGGCTGGTTGCGGCTTGGTCCTGCCCGCCAGTATATTTGAGGGTTCCCAGGAGGTGGGCTAGCCGTGCGCGCCTACCTTCCCCTGTTTCTGGCCCTGTTCACCTTTGTGCTGCTCTCCGTCGCTCTGGGGCTGAAGTTCTATGAATGGTGGCGCCAGCGCGAGATGTCGTCCAGGCTGCGGACCGCCGCGAAGGATCCCAGCTCCGGAGGCGCCCAGTTGCTGCGGACTGTGACCGGCAAACGGCCGCAACTGGAGGTATGGTTGGAGCGCCTAGCCCTGCTGGAGAAGACTAAGAAGCTGATCCAGCAAGCCGGAGTGGATTGGACGCCGCGCGGATTGATCCTGACGATGTTCGGCGGGGTCGTGGGAGCCATGGCCTTGGCCCGGCTGCTGCCGGCGTTTTTCGCCTACACGGGGACCACCGCCGCGCTGGCCGTGCTTCTGGCCGCGTTGCCTTACCTCTACCTTCGCCGCAAGCGCACGCGCCGGTCGGCGGCCTTCGAGGAGCAGTTTCCCGAAGCTCTCGACTTTTTGGCGCGTTCCATGCGCGCCGGCCACGCCTTCACCATCAGTCTCCGCATGGCCAGCGAGGATATGCCCGACCCGCTCGGGATGGAGTTCCGCACGTTGTTCAATGAGCAGAATCTCGGCGCGCCGCTGGATGCGGCGCTCTATAACCTGGCGGCGCGGGTTCCCTTGCTGGATGTGCGTTTCTTCGTGTCGGCGGTGATCCTGCAGAAACAAACCGGCGGCAACCTAGGCGAGATCCTCACCCGCTTGGGGCAAGTCATCCGCCAACGCTTCCAGTTGAAGGGCCAGGTCAAGGCCGCCAGCGCCCATGGCAGGATCACTGCGCTGGTACTCACGATTCTGCCGGCGGCCACTTGTGTCCTCATGATAATGGCGGCGCCCGCGTATCTAAAGTCGATGCTTGACGATCCGGACGGCAAGAAGCTCATTGCCGGCTCCATCGTGGGTCAGATCGTGGGCCAGTTGCTGATCCGCAAGATCATCAAGATTAAGGTTTAGGGCAAAGGTTGGACTATGGCTTTACTGGTTTCCGTCGCGTTGTTTGGATTGCTGGTGATGGCCATCACAGCTTATGGCTACGGCCGTTATGCCAAGCCGGCCGGGTTGCTGCGTCAACTTGACCACGGACCGGCCGCCGCGGTGGCACTCGACCGCATCGGCCGGCCTAAACAGTCGACGCTGGCGCGCCGCGTGCAAGCCATCGGGCAGCATGCGCCCATCTCGCCGCAAGATGCGCAGACCACCCGGCGTACGCTGATGGCGGCCGGGTATCGGGCGGAAAGCGCCGTCGCCCTGTTCTACGGCATCAAGCTGATACTGGCGGTGACCATGGCCATCCTGTCGATCATATTCCGGGACAGCATTACGGCCAACCCGATGCTGCGCATCGTGCTGCCCGTGGCGGCCACCGTCGCTGGATATTGGATCCCCGGTTTCTTGTTGGAGCGCAAGGTTACCAAGCGTCGCGAGAAATTGCGTCTCTCGCTGCCCGACGGATTGGATTTGATGGTCGTCTCGGTGGAGGCGGGTTTGGGGCTGGATCAGGCGATTCAAAACGTCGGCCGCGAATTGGTCGTGGCGCATCCCGAGCTCAGCGAGGAATTGAGTCTGGTCACGCTCGAGATGCGCGCCGGTAAGCCCCGGGCCGAGGCGCTCCGAAATCTGGCACAACGCACCGGCGAGGCCGAGTTGCGCAAACTCACCGCCATTCTGATCCAGTCGGACCGTTTCGGCACGAGCATGGCCGAAGCCCTGCGCACGCATTCCGAGTTCATGCGCGTGCGCCGCCGCCAGGATGCGGAGGAAAGAGCCGCCAAAGTGGGGGTGAAGTTGGTATTCCCCATCTTCTTCTTCATCCTGCCTTCCATCCTGGTGGTGGCGGCCGGCCCCGGCATTTTACAGGTTTTCAAATACTTGTTCCCCTTGATGAAGGGGATCCAATAGGAAAGGAGGAACCGCACATGAATAACCTACTGCAACTCGCTCTATGGCTCGCCGCCGGCGTGATACTGGTGCTGCTGGTGGCCCGTCGTCGTAAGCGCAAACACACGTAAATGGATCTGCGGTTAGGCAGGCGGTTTCGCCTGCCTTCCCGACTTCTGCAGAGGTCATTTACGCCTCGCTCCACTGTAGCTTCAGGTAGGTAGGCAACCGCTTCAGTGCGCCTTCCGGATTTTGCCGGTGGCGCCGCAAATCCACCGTCAGACATCCCGCGAAACTCACTTCTTCAGCGCACCGAAACCCAGGCGATAGTCGAAGGGCAGCGACCCGGGCTCGGTGCGTTCCGCGCCGTCGGCTAGATGCACGGATGCCGCGTACTTGCCATAGAGGCCGAACCTCTCACCGTTATCATTATCTTCCAGTTGCAGACGACCAAGGAACGCTGAGTATCCGGAAGCCCGGCGCGCGCCCACCGCCTCGATAATCTCCGCCGCCTGGTCCTGCCGGTTCGCAGTGCGCCTCCTTGTGGTTGCACGGCTCCAGCAATAGAGTGATCCCAGTACGCCGCACTCCCCCGTAAGCTGCTTCAGTCCGGTGATACCGAAGTATCTCGAAGCCCGCGATGCGGAAGTGATCGTCGAAAGTAAACGCCTTGCGTATGGACAGCTTTCGCATCACGGCGAAGCTGACACAATCGATGGCGTTGGCCCCCGCGGTGCCCTACCGGGCGAACAGATCCCACCCATCGGATTGCATCACGGGATCCGGGTAGAGGGTCGAAATCTCCTGGCTGACGCGCTTCTCGCGCAGAAAACTAATCGCAGCGGAAAAGAATCCGCGCGCCTGGACCAGGGAGATCGTTTCATTGACGACCAACGTTGAAGTAAAGAAAGCGATGCCCGACCGCACGGCGCGCAATGCCTTTTCATGCCGCTGATCGCGCGGCATGATGCGGGCGATATAGAAGCTGGTATCGACAAACGATTGAGGCGCATGGGTCGCCGCCACTGGCGGATCTCGTTTGACGCAGCCGCATCATCATCGTTTCCCGGATCAGCAGCGCAAGAGGCAGCTTCTCCCGGGAGGCCGTTTGCTTCGGCGCCCGCGCCAAGTCGTCGGGCAGCGTAATTTGGGGGTACGCGACATAAGTGTGGATCAGGCGACCCTTGAGCGCGATTCCCAGTGATCCTCGAACTTGCGGCTGAGGCAGGCGCAGCGCAGGGCGGTGATCGCATTGGCGCCGCGAACGGTCCAGAACATACCGGACTGCTTGAGGCGGGCTCCGACCACCGTCTTACACTCCGCCTCGATCACGCCGGAGCCGATGAACAGACCTTGCTTGCGGAAATTGGGATAGCGCATGCGTTGCCGGTTGCGCTCAAAGTACTCGGCCTCGAGGCGGGGCATCTCTCGCAGTTCTGTCTTGCGGGTGGAGACTCGGCAGTTGGGTAACAAGCACTTCCACCTTTCCGGCATTCAGCTTCTTAATCCACTGCTTGACCCAACGTTTCCGCTCCAGGCCGTCGCAAGGAAGAAGCTTGGCGGCCAGATCCCAGAGATGCTGGCGGGCGTGCCAAATGTCCACGATTTGAATGGCGCCCACAAAGTGCTGGTCCGCGATGTTCCAGATCCACTCGGCGCTGTCGCCGAGCACGACTGTTATTTTGGCACGGCTCCAACCACGCTCCCAAGCTTCGATATAGATACGGCGGCCGAATAACTCGGCAGTTTCAATAGCGCCGGTGTACGTAGAGGAGGCCGGATCGCGAATGGACCGACCCTTCTGGTCGGTGGTGGTTTGGGTGAATACACAACCCAACTTCATCTCGCGCATGCGCGGTGGCTAGCCCTCGGCTCTGCCGGAACGCCCCTTCAATTCCGCGCGAACCACGGCCACCTGCGTACCGTCGAGTTCGATGTAATAGAATGTTCACCGCCGAACCCAAGATCCGGGGAAACTCCAATTGCAGGGCACGGTCAATCTTGTGTTGCTCGCGTTGAGCGATATCGGCTCCGATGGCTTCGGCGCGCCGCTCGACGGTCTTGGTGGTGACCTCTAGGCCAGCCAGCAGGTCCATTTGCTGGCGCCCCCTGCTGGAAACTGGACTCGCTGCCCACGGCAGCGATCATGCGCCGCACGCCAGGCGAATATTCGGTTCCCTCCACATCCAGGATCTGGTCCAGCGGGCTCTGTCCGCGATGACAAATGCGAGCAAATATAGTAGGCCCGTTCGATCGATACCGGCCCCACTGCGCGCAGCAACTGGTTGGGGCGCGTATCGTGATAGCGTGCCGCTTGTCGACAGGCGCAGGGCGTCTCGGCAGCATGGCTTACCGGCATACTCAGCAACCGGCTCAAAGCGGATGCCCCGGCATGGTGCATGGAATCGCGGACCGGCATTTCCACCGCCTCCAACTCGATGCGGCCCGTCCTGCGCCATGCGCCAAACGCCACGGCCAGAAGTTTGGCTACTTCTTTGCCGACCTCTTGCTGGATCGTTTCGGCCGTTTTTTTCTGGGCCGACAAGGTATCGTCTACCGGGCGCGCGCGGCACACTTCCTCGTTGGTCGCGACAAAAGTAGGGCTCAACTCCCGGTACTTCTGAAACTCGGCCACTTCCCGCTCGGCTTTGCGCTGGGCAGCCGGGGTCGGGAAACTCTCGGTGACCGTCTTGCCGTTGGCTTTATAGGTGAGCCGCAAGTTGGGGCCGTGCCCCTTCTCGTCGGGCTGATGACAGTGACAGTTGGGATTGCCGCAGCGCCCTCGCGGTAATGGAACCCGGCGAAAGTCGCCCAAAGCAGAAATCTCGGCGGCGATCTCGGCGCGGCGTTTTTCAAGTTGTTGCACGGGCTCGGACATGGGGAGGCTAAAAAAATAGAACCCCGCCTGCATTTCCACATTTATGTCGCACACCCGTAAATTGGAACTTAACGCTCATAGCATCGGTATACGTCTATACTGATGCTGAGGTCTAGAGCCAATTGCGGACCCGTCGTGCAAACTGCCCATGCTAGAGTGTACTGGATGGAGGTGGTATGCCTTTTTGCCAAAATTGCGGAGCGCAAGTGAGCGGCGCGTTTTGCACCATCTGTGGAACGCGCGCCAAGACCAGCGATACGCCTCCTCCTGCTGCGCCCAATGCCGCGCCCAGCGCCGCGCGGAAAATCAGCCCCATCGTTTGGATAGTGATTGCCGTACTTGGGTTGTTTATGGTCGCCGTAGTCGGCGGCGGCCTTTTCCTGGTCCATAAAGCCAAACAAGCCGGACTCGATGCGGAATTGATGCGGAACAATCCAGGACTGGCCACGGCGAAGCTGTTCGCCGCGACAAATCCGGATCTGGAAATAGTTTCGAGCGACGACGGCCGCGGCCTCGTCACCATCCGCCAGAAGTCTACGGGCAAGACCGTGACCGTGACCTTCGACGACATGAAGCAGGGAAAGCTCAGCTTTCGCGAGGATGGCAAGGACGCCGTAACCCTGGAAGCGCACGGCGGCGGCGATACCGGCAGCCTGCAGATGAAGTCCGGTTCGGAGTCCCTGGCCATGGGCGCCAACCAGCCGGTGGCGTTGCCCGCGTGGATTCCGGCGTATCCGAATTCCAAGCCGGCGAGCGTCTTCAGCATGAATGGTAAGCCGGGCGCCTCGGCCAGCTTCCAGTTTCAGACGCAGGAAGCTCCCAAGGACGTAGTCGCGTTCTATGAACGGGAATTGAAGCAGACCGGATTCCACATTACCGCGACCATCGCGGGCGATGACGGCGCATCCTCCGGCGGCCTGGTTTCGGGCAACGATACGGCTAACAAGCGCACCGTATTGGTGACCGTGGGGACGGGCAACAAGGGCACTACCGTCAGTGTGACTTATTCGCAGAAATAGCCGGGCCAGCCTCGTGGCGCACGCTCTCGTGCGTGCCGCGTTGGCACTCGTGCCGACGCCCGGCTCTCAAGCCGGCCCGATCACCCACTCCGCCAGATCTTCCATGCGATCCACCAGCAGATCCGGCGGCACGGTCTGGAGCGACTCGGGCTGGAAGCCGTAAGTCACGCCGCAGGATTTCACTTGCGCGTTGCGTGCCGTCTGGATATCCACGGAACTGTCTCCCACCATCATGGTGCGGTCCCGTGACGCGCTGCATTCCTGGATCAGAGTCTCGACGCCGATGGGGTGCGGCTTCTTGAAATCGAAACTGTTGCCGCCATAAACCTGCGTGAAATGTCCGCCGATCCCCAGCCCGTCCACAATAACGCGGCTGATCTTCACCGGCTTGTTGGTCAGCACGGCCATCCGCACTCCCGCGTCCCGCAGCCGGTCGAGCGCTTCCCGCACGCCGGGGTAGAGTACCGTGTGGTCCAGCATGTGATCGCGATAATATTCCAGGAAAAATTCCAGCGCTTCCTGCACCTGGGCTTCTGTGGCTTCCGCTCCCAGCACACGCCGGATCAGCACCGGCGCGCCGTTGCCCACGTATGAGTAGACGCGCTCGTTCTCGATCGGCGGCATGCCCATGTGGCCGCGCGCGGCATTGGCGGCATGCGCCAAGTCGAGTTTGGAATCGATCAGCGTGCCATCCAGATCGAAGACGATCAGATCCATTAGGCGGTGGCGGCCTTCCCCCGCGCGCCAGTTTCCAAGCGCACGGGTCTGCGCCGCACCTTGTGCGTGTCCAGTTTGTATTCGGCCATCTTGCGTTGCAGCGTGTTGCGGTGGATCCCCAGCAGCTTGCTGGCGGCCGAGCGGTTGCCGCCGGTGCGCTCCAGCGTCCTTTCGATCAGAGTCTTCTCCAGTAGCTCGACTACCTCTTCGAGAAAAAAGCCGTGTCCCACCAGATGCTCCACGAGCGCTTCAAACTTCTCTTTCATCTATGCCTTCCCCGCATCCGGCAATGCCCGAATGCCCTTTTTCAGGGCGTTGCCCCAAATCGTTTTCACCTGCTCGTAGCTCTTTCGGAATCCATCCTTGAGCTCATGCGGCGCGACGGCCGCGACCACCCGCGCCGCGTCGATCACGTAGGGCGCCACCTTCGAATGCACCACCGCATTGGGCGGCGACTTACCCGGCGTGAACGCCAGCAGCGCCAGCACCAGGGCGATCGATATCAGCAATCCCCGCACTACTCCAAAGCCCGCGCCCAGCAGCCGGTCCACGAACGACAGTCCCGCGACCTTCATTAACCGCCCCATCACGCGGCCCAAAATCGCGCCTAGGATCAGCACGCCGCAAAACACCATCAGGAAGCCGCAAAAATTGGAAACACCCGGCGAACTGACGTACGGCTGCAGAAACGACCCCGCCGTGCCATAGAACCAGATAGCCAGCACCAGCGCCGCGATCATGGAAAACAGCCCCACTACTTCACGCGTCAAGCCGGTCGAGAAGCTGGTCACCACCGATCCCACCAGCACCAACAGCAACACGATGTCCAGCCAGTTCATAGCTCCTTGCCCGTCAGAACACGATATGCCTGCCGGTATTTCTCGCCGGTCTTGCCGGCCACTTCGTCCGGCAGCGGCGGCGCGGGCGGCCGCTTGTCCCAACGGATGGATTCCAGATAATCGCGCACGTACTGCTTATCGTATGAAAACTGCGCGCCGCCGGGCCGGTAGTTTTCGGCGGGCCAGAACCGCGATGAATCCGGGGTCAGCACTTCATCGCCCAGCACCAGTTCGCCATCCACGAAGCCGAACTCGAACTTCGTATCGGCGATGATCACGCCCTTGGTCTCCGCATAGGCCGCCGCGCGCGAGTAGATCCGCAGCGTAAGATCCCGCAAGCGCGCGCCCAGATCCGCGCCCACCAGCGAGCACATGGTTTCGAACGAGATGTTCTCGTCGTGCCCGGTCTGCGCCTTGGTGGACGGCGTGAAGATGGGCGCGGGCAAGCGGTCGCTTTCGCGCAGCCCGGCGGGGAGCGGAATGCCGCAGACGGTCCCCTGCGCCTTGTACTCCTTCCACCCGGAGCCCGCCAGATAGCCGCGCGCCACGCATTCGATCTCCACCATTTGCGCGCGCTTCACCAGCATGGAGCGGCCTTCGATCTGCTCGCGAAATTGCCGCAGCTCCGCCGGATACTCGTCTACGCTCGCCGTAAGGAAATGCGTGGGCGTGACGGCGCGCAGGAAGTCGAACCAAAAGATGGAAAGTTGCGTGAGGACTTTACCCTTATCCGGAATGCCGGTGGGTAGGATGTAGTCGAACGCCGAAATGCGGTCGGTGGCGACGATCAGCAATTGTCCGTTCACGCGATAAACGTCGCGCACTTTGCCTTGTGTATGCTTTTCGATTCCGGGCAGTTCGGTATGGAGGATGATGGTGTCGAGCATTTCAGGTTTTCAGGGATCGCGATCGGGGGAGTAACTCAAATATAACGCGTCGGCGCCATTTGTCAAATGCCAATCTCGCGCGCCGTACCGGGAGAAAGTTCCATTACGTATGCACGTCGCCTCCATCGTCGAATAGCGTCTGCGCCAGACCGCTGGAACTGCGCTCCCACGCGCTGGTGCGCCAGTTGTCGAATGTGTTGGAAACGCGCATCCAAGTGGCTGGACTTAATATGAACCGCTGCGCCAGCGCAAACACGTAAGGCTCGTAGAGGCGCCGGGCCTGCACCAGCTTGGCGTCGAACTCCGCGGCGTTGCATGGGGCGATCCCCGCCGCTGCCAGCCCCGCTTTGAATTTTTCCAGGGTTTCTGCGGGCAGGCGATCCGGTTCCGGCGCTCGCGGCGGCGCATTCACGATCTGCGCCAGATCCACCACCGTGTGCCGCGCCATGGCGAAGGTCAGCCGCGCCTGCCAGGGCGCCAGGCCTTCGATGCCCGCAATCACCACCGCGCAAACATCCAAGATAGTGGTAAGAGCCGCCAGCCACGATTGGTTGTCGTGCTGCGAGCGGAAGTACGCCAGCACCGGATACGAAATGTAGGTCTCCAGCAGGTCCGCCGACCAGATCTCCCACTCCCGCAGCAATTCATCCATGGCCGCCAAGCCGTGGCCCGTGGCGTAACGCCGGAGAAGCTCAGCGGCCGTGGGAGGCGATCCGGCCCGCGCATCCAGCAGCAGAATACTGGTCTCGCGCTTCGCAAACGACTGGTACAGCACCGGCAGATAGCTGATTACCAATGCCAGAAAACCGAAACCGATGCCGGCCTCCAGAATGAGCACGGCGCGCGCCATGCGCGTATGCGGCACTCCCATCCCGAGAGTGATGAACGTGGTGCCGCTCAGGTAGAGACTTTCGTAGAAGCTCATCTTGGGCGGCCCGACCGACCACTGCACCATGGCAAAGGCCGCGATCATCGCCGTGGCCCAAACCACGATCAGGAACAGCAGCGAGAGGGGTCCGTAAAAGCTGAGATAGCGCTCGCGGCGTCTGCCGGCGCGCATCCGCCGCGCCACCCAGGAGCATACGGTCCAGGTGGATAGATAGAAGAGCCGGCTCAGCCGCAAGCGCCGCGCCACGCGCCGCGGCAGGATGATCACTTCGAAGGCATCCCACAGGATGATCAGCAGGACGATGGTGGCGAGAACAGCCGCTAGCACACGCATGCGAGATTCCTTTGCAAAATTGTGGCGCGGCCAATCTTGGCCGCAGCCGCCTTCTTAGGCGGCCAGAGCCGGCTGAAAGCCGGCTGCGGGCAGGATTGCCCAATGCTACTTAGCTTATTCCATAACCGAACACCTGCATAAATTGTGGGGCGGTCCCCCTGGACCGCGGCCGACGCCCTCGTCGGCCCTCGCGATTGCCGAAAGCCTTAGTTTTCCGAACAAAACAGCGGGTCCAGGGGGACCCGCGCAGACCGGGGGGTCTGCCCCACTAATTATGCAGCATTCCCGAAATTGAGAAAACTAAGTGGCTGCGGGCAGGATTGCCCGCCCCACAATTCTTGCAAACTCCACATCATTCCGCCGCTCTCCTTAGCGCTTCCTTCAACACCTCCGGCAGCGCCTGCGCCCGGCCCGGCCGTCCCACGCATACCACCACAATCGATCCGTTCGCAACGATCGCTGCGTCCTTCAGCGCGGCGAATGCCAGCGTATACGACGACGTGCCCACCCGCTTCACCGACACGGCGATGTCCAGTTCGTCGTCGAACCCTACCGCCGACCGGTACTCGCACTCCACGCGCACGCGCGGAAACCCTATATCCGGAGCGTCGCGATAACTGAATCCCAGCGAGCGCAGAAACTCGATTTCCGCGGACTCGAAATAGCGCAGCATGGCGGTGAAATGAATTCGTCCCGAGGCGTCCGTATCGGGGAACGCCACCCGCGCCCGGTGCGTGAAGTTTGGCATGGTTCTATTTTTCCGGCTTGGCGAACGCCGTATCCGCGACCGGCGCGTTGTTCTTGATCTCGGCGAATTTGAAAATCATCGTGTTATCCGGCGCCCGCTGTTCGATGGTGAAGGGCAGCTTCAGTCCGTCCACGTCGCGGTAATCCCGCAGCAGCATTTCGTACTGCACGATGCCATCCTCCAGCGTGACACGCTCGAAATCGCGCTTCACCAACAGGCCGCTCTCCGCATCGAAGTAGAGCTTCTCGGCGGGACCGCCGGCTGGCGTGGCCTCCACCACGTAAACTGCGCGCGCCTCCACTTTGTCCGGCCCGGCCGTCTCCATTTTCGGATACAGTTCATCGAGCCGCATTTCGCGGTAGAAATGGTGGTCGCGCCGGGCAATCGCCAAGTCCGTTTTGCTCATGGCGTGCGTGCCCGCATCGGGATTCTTCTCCCAACCGTTGTCGCCGTCCAGCACCGTCTCGACTACGCCATAGCCGGGAATGTCCATCGTCAGGCGGAAGCTGCCCGGCGCCTTGGCCACGACCTGCGCGGCACCGGTAACGTTGTCGTCCGGGATTTCGACGGTGCCCTTCATGGCGCGCGTGGTAACCTTCTCGTAGGCGGCTTGTCCGCCCAGAGCCTGCCGGTACTTCGCCAGGATTTGATCGACGCTGGGCTGGGCCAGCGTCGGCGGCGCGGCCGCCAGCGCCAGTAAACAGTATCGCCTATAACTCATGTGAACCCCATCTTGGGACAAGCACAGCGGAACGCGCGCCCCACAGTCTACAATAAGTCTTTTATGCATCTACAAGAAGTCGTCGAAGCCGAAGGCCACCTGATCGACTCCCACGTAATGGAGAACATCTTCGACAAGGTGGTGGAGCATCACGGCCGCTTCGAGGTGGAACAGTTTCTTATCGGCCGCACCAATAGCGAGCCATCCTACCTGCGCCTGAAGGTGGAAGCGCCGTCGAGCGAGCTAATGGCGCATCTGCTCGAAGACCTGCTGGAGCTGGGCTGCTCGGCGATGGATTCGGGCGACTCCGCGTTGCGCGAAGTCGAGCGCGACTGCTGCGCGCCGGAAGATTTCTACTCCTCCACCAATCACCGAACGTTCGTGCGCGTCAGCCAGCAGTGGATCGAAGTCGAGAACCAGCGCATGGATGCCCTGATCGTGGTAGCGGACGGCCGCGCCTGGTGCCGCCGCCTGCGCGATATCCGGTCCGGTGACCGCGTAGTGGTGGGGATGCGCGGCATCCGCGTAGCGCCCGAATCGAAGGAGCGCGACCGGCTGGCGTTCGCCTTCATGTCCAACGGCATCTCCTCGGAGCGGCAGGTCGAGACCGCCGTTCGGCAAACCGCCGCCCTGATCCGGCAGACGCTGGAACAGAACCTGAAGGTGATCGTGGTGGCGGGCCCCGTAGTGGTCCACACCGGCGGCGTGCAGGGCCTGGCGGCGCTGATCCGGAGCGGTTTCGTACACGCGCTGCTCAGCGGTAACGCGCTGGGCGTACACGATGCGGAGGCTGCGCTGTTCGGAACTTCGCTGGGTGTCCGGCTGTCCGATGGACGGCAGGAAGAGCACGGGCATCGCAATCACATGCGCGCCATCAACGCCATTTATCATGCGGGCGGCGTGCGCCAGGCGGTCGACTCGGGACGCCTGCGCACCGGCATCTTATACGAATGCGTGCGCGCCAGCGTGCCTTTCGTGCTGGCCGGCAGCTTGCGCGACGATGGTCCGCTGCCCGATACCATCACCGACATGAACGCCGCCCAGGACGCCTATGCCGAGCAGCTTAAGGGAGCGGGCTTGGTGCTGTGCCTGGGGTCTATGCTGCATTCCATCGCCACCGGAAACATGCTGCCAAGCTGGGTGAAGATCGTGTGCGTGGATATCAACCCCGCGGTAGCCACCAAGGTGAGTGATCGCGGCACGGGGCAAGCCATAGGGGTGGTGGCGGACGTCGGTATGTTCCTGGACCTGCTGGCCAAGTGCGTCGAGCAGGCAGGGGCGCTGCCCGTCACCGCAACCGAGCTTTAGTGCGAGCATGAAGCGATCCTACACCGACGAACACGCCGCGGCCGGAATCGATGCCGCCCTGCCCGAAATCGAGACCTGGCCCAACCAGTTTCCCGCTTACGAGATCGAGATCGCCATCCCAGAGTTCACCTCCGTGTGTCCCAAGACCGGGCTGCCGGATTTCGGCAAGCTGACGCTACATTACGTGCCGGACAAGAAATGCCTGGAGCTGAAATCGCTCAAACTGTATTTGTTGGCCTATCGTAATCTGGGTATCTTCTACGAGAACGTGGTAAACCGGTTCTTGCGCGACGTGGTGGCGGCCGCCAAGCCAGTGAGCGCCACGGTCACCGGCGAATTCACGCCGCGCGGCGGCCTGCATTCCAGAATCACCGCCAGTTGGAGCAAGCCACGTGGACACCGATGAATTAACAGCCATTCTGCAGGAGGTTCGCGACCGCGTGCGCGCGCGCAATCCGAAAGGCGCCACGGCTGCGGCCGGGGATCTCCCCGACCTGATGCCGCTGCTGCACGCGCGGGATGCCGCGGAGGCCAAGGTAGCGTCCATCGGCACGGTGAATCCGCGCGCCGGCGGGCCGCTGAACTGGCTGGCGCAACGGGCGAAGAAAACCATCGCGCGCGCGCTCGACTGGCACGTGCGGGAGCAGGTGGAGTTCAATCGCAACGTAATGGCTTGCGTCCAAGCCACGCTGGAGGCGCTCGAAGAGATCCGCCGTAGCGCCGCGCTTGAGGAGCTCAAGGACATTCGCACGCACTGGGTGGACTGGCACCAGGAATGGGAACACAAGCTCGTGGTCAATGAAACCAAGTTACTGCGCGGGCTGGCCGAACTGAATGCCGCTTTCCAGCATCGCGCGGGGCTGGCCGAGGCCACCTTCCGGGATCAGGTCAAGTCACAGCATGCGGACTTTACGGCGGCGCTGGAGCGCAGCCTGAAGCGCCTATGGGCGGACCTGGAAAGTGTCCGGCTGGATTACGAGCGCCTGATTCACGCCGAACTGCGAGTGATCCGGCAACGCACGGCAGTGACCGCCACCGCTGCTGCTGCGCCGGCAGCGCCACGGCTACAAGGGCAATCTTCGGCGCCACCCGAATTCGATTATGGCCGCTTCGCCGAGCGCTTCCGCGGCCCGGAAGACTATGTCAAGAATGGTCAGCAGTTCTATTTACCGTACTTTACAGGCCGGCGCGAGGTGCTGGATATCGGCTGCGGGCGCGGCGAGTTTCTGGAGCTGATGCGCGAAGCCGGTGTCCCGGCGCATGGCATCGACTTGAGCTGGGAATCCGTGGGCCTATGCCGCCAAAAGGGCTTGCAGGCCGAGGCCGCCGACGTGTTCGGCTATCTTGCGGATCAGCCGGAAGGTTCGCTGGACGGCATTTTCAGTGCGCAGGTGGTGGAGCATTTGCCGCCGGATCGCTTGCCCGACATGGTCCGGCTGGCGGCATCGCGGCTGCGGCGCGACGGCGTGCTGGCGATCGAAACGCCCAATCCGGAGTGCCTGGCCATTTTCGCCAGTCACTTCTATCTCGACCCGACGCACACCCGTCCGGTGCCGCACGCCTTGCTGGCGTTCTACATGGAAGAGTACGCGCTGGGTGGAATCGAGGTACACCGGCTCTCGCCGGCCATTGAATCCATGCCCGCTTTGGCCGGGCTGCCGCAGGATTTCCGCGAGGCGTTCTTCGGCGGCCTGGATTACGCGATCATTGGGAGGAAGCTATAACTGGCCGGGATGCGCCGCGCGAAATCGAGATCAAGCTGGCGCTGTCTGACGTGGCGGAAGGGCGCCGCCTGCTGCGCGGAGCCGGATTTCGCGTATCCAAACGCCGGGTCTTCGAAGCGAACACGCTCTTCGACGCGGCGCGTGGCGCGCTAAGCCGCACCGGACGCCTGTTGCGTGTCCGCGAGGCCGGCCGCCTGGGTATTCTCACTTATAAGGGTGCAGCCGCCATCGGCAAGTACAAGGACCGCGAAGAACTGGAAGTCGAGGTGTCCGATCCGCGCAGGCTGAGTGAGATGCTGGCCCGCCTGGATTTCGTCCCCACGTTTCGATACGAGAAGTTTCGCACCGAATACCGCCGTCCCGGAGAAGCGGGATCGGCCATGCTCGATGAAACGCCCATCGGGGTGTACCTGGAACTGGAAGGCGCGCCCGCGTGGATCGACCGCAATGCGCGCCGGCTGGGGTTTGCGGATTCGGATTACAGCACGGCGAGTTATGGCGGTCTTTATGGGGAGTACTGCCGCCAGCATGGGTTGCGGGTCACGCACATGACTTTCGTAGCGCACGCACTCGTGCGTGCCGCGTCCCCACTCATGGCGACGCCTGCTTCGCAGCCCAAGAAAGTGTCCCCAAGAGTGGGGACAGGGCACGTTAAGAACGGTTAAGAACGTGCGCCACCTAGCCCCAACGTCTGCATCTCGCTGAAATCCACGCGGCGGTGCTCATCCATCGCCAGGTTCGAAAGGATTACCGCGGTGGAATCGTTCAGCCCGACTTCCAGGTTCGACTTCGGCTTGTGGTCCGCCGGATCCTTGCAGCATAGAAAGAAGTCTTCGAGTTCCACCGTCACCGGATTGCGGTCCTCCTCGGGGGCCATGATTCCCTTGCTGTAAAGCCAGCGCCGCGCGAATTTGCTTTCGCGCGACAGGAACGAATCGCCGGCGTCTGCCGAGTCCTTCGGAAGCAGCAGCGGAATCCCGCGGGAAGCCGCAGCCGTCGTCATAGTGGCACCCGCCTTGAATGTGTCCTTCTTGTCCCCGGCCTTCTTTACTTCCGGCGCCGATACCGGTTTGGGTTCGCGATACCACAGCGCCGTGGCCGGATGGTTATCGTCGCCGATAGTGATCTCGATGGCGCCCGCGGTGCCCATGATCACTTCGCCGAACTCCTGGCGCTGCGCCTGCAGCAGGTCCAGGTGCGAGCTAGTGCTGATGGAACTGTACAGCAGCTTGCGTCCGTTGGGATAAACGTAGATCAACTGGATGTTGTCGTAAACGTCGCGGCCGTCTTTGAACGTATCGATGCCGCCCACGCCGATCACATAGTCGGGCGGCGAGCCGAACATCCAATCGGCCACGTCGATCTGGTGCGAGGCCAGCTCGGCCGTGTTTCCGCCGGCGTACTCGCGGTACATGCGCCAGTTGATCTTGCGCTCCAGCGAGGGATCGGGCACCGGACGCCGCTGGTCCGAGTTGCGATGCCACTGGCCGCGGATATGCGTGACGTTGCCCAGCACACCCTGGTCGATCATCTGCTTGGCCGTCGCGTAGAACTGGCTGTAGCGCCGCTGCAGCCCCACCTGCAGCACTTGCTTGGGGTGCTCGGCCACCAGCGCGCGCAACGCGTGTATTTCTTCCGCCTTGTGTACCAGGCTCTTCTCGCAGAAGACGTGCTTGCCGGCCTGGAGGCTGTCTTTGGCGATCGGAAAATGCTCGTACAGCGGCACGGCGATCAGCACGGCGTCGATGTCTTTGCGCGCCAGGAGTTCGCGGAAGTCTTTGTATGCCGCCGGATTGTTGCCGGCGGTCTCCACGCCCTTCCTCAGGTTGACGTCGTAGTTGTCGCACACCGCAATGCAGCGGCCCGCATCGGTCTCGTGAAGATGTTTCAGCAAGTAATTGCCGCGGCTACCGGTTCCGATAAAGCCGTATTGCACCTGATCGTTGGCGTGTACTGTCCGGATGAAGGGCGCGCCTTGGGCCGCGGGCAGGGCGGCGGCGACGGCCGAAACGGCGCTGGCCGCCTTTACAAAATCGCGCCGGGTGACATCGTTGTCATGTGCCATGCAGGGCTTCCTTGAAGAAGAGGTTTGCTTCCAAATTGTAACATGCGTCGATCGGTCGGGTGGCGGGGATTGCGCCCAAACACTTTCTCGTGGGCTTGCCGGCTGTGGGGCGCCCGAGAGAAAGTAGATGGGCATCGCCAGGAAGCTCATGATGAGCCGATATCCCTGCATGTCCTGCAAGTTGGACCCGATAGCCAGCCGCAATGGCGAAAGACCCCCAGCACGCAAATCGCGGTCGCGCCGCCGGCGTTTCTTTCAGGAAACCGAACTGCCGGTCCCACGACAGGCCCAAGCCGGAAAATATCGACGTGAACAACACCACCATGCCGATCACCCCTGACCATCTAACGCGCTAACCGTAGAAAGTGTCGGTCGGTGCGCGGAGAATCTCGGTGGGCCTGGAGTTCTATCGCCGTCGCATCAGCGTAAAGGCAGACCATACGCTCCGCAGAGACTGGCCGGCGACGTCGGCATTACCTTCATGACAGCGTTGGCACTTAGATCTGAGATCGCCCGCGAATTCAGCGCTCGGGTTATCGCGCATAATATCTAAGGAACCCCTAACTTATGAAAATCCGTAAAGCGGTGATCACAGCCGCCGGACCGAGCCAGCGCAGCCTGCCCCTGCAAACCCTGATCGACCGCGACGCCGTCGAAAAGCCGGTGCTGCGCATCATCGTCGAAGAAGCCCTGCGCGCCGGTATCGAAGAGATCGCCATCGTCGTTTCGCCCGGCGACGAAATCCCCTACGCGCGCGTAGCCGGCGATCATGCCGGCCGCCTCCGCTTCGTCCCACAACCTGAACCGCTGGGTTACGGCCACGCCGTTCTGTGCGCCCGCGACTTCGTCGGCCCCGACCCCTTCCTGCACCTAGTCGGCGATCATCTTTATATCAGCCGCACCGAAAAGGGGTGCGCCCAGCAATTGGTGGAAGTGGCCGAAGCCCAGGCCTGCGCCGTCTCTGCCGTGCAGGCCACCCGCGAAAACTTGCTGCCGCATTACGGCGCGGCCGGCGGACAGCGCGTGGCCGGCAGCCAGGATCTCTACCGTATTGACACGGTGATCGAAAAACCCACGCCCACCGAAGCCGAACAGCGCCTGGTGGTCCCCGGTCTGCGCGCCGGACATTATCTCTGCTTTTTCGGCATGCACGTCCTCACGCCCACCGTGATGGATTTCCTCGCACCCCGCGTCAGTCTCTCAGCCGCCCTCGCCGAACTCGCCCGCCGCGAGCAATATCTCGCGCTGGAGCGCGCCAACCGCCGCTACGATATCGGCGTGCGCTACGGCCTGCTTACCGCGCAACTTGCGTTGTCGCTCAGCGGGCGCGACCGCGATGAAGTGCTGTCCCAACTAGTCGAGTTGCTGGCCATGCGCGAGATGCCGGCGGCCGGGAGATAGCCACGCGCATGAGCCAACTTACGGGCATCATAACTGCGGCCGACCCCGCGCTCCGCAACCGCTCGCTGGACGCCTTTTGCCGCGCCGCCACCCTGGCCGACCTGCAAAGCGAATCCGCCGCCCTCGACCAATTCCGGCGCGCGAGCGACAATCTCTACGAACGCGTCCGCGCCCTCTTCTTCCTCTACGCCATCCACCGCTTCCATCTGCCCCTCAAACCGGGCATGCGCGCCCAGGCCCTAATTCCCTTCCACGGTTACGAGCACCTTCTCCAACGCCGTTTTGAAGAAGCTATCGAAATCTTTCTGGCGGCCGCCAACGGTCCCAGCGCCGCCATCTCCAGCGCGCTGGCCGCCGCCTATCATGGCCTCGGCTTTCAAACCCTCGCCGGACAGGTCCGCCGCAGCGTACGCACCGTGCGCGGCAATCAGTGGATGTTCCGTACCGGCCACCCTGCCGACTATCCGTTGCGCCTGCGCCCAGAGTTGCTCCACCAGTCCGACGGCCTCTTCCCCATCCTCCGCGAGACCACGCCCGTCCGCATGGACCTGACTCACAGTGGCTGGAGCGACATCTTCTTCCTGGGCATGGATTTTCCCGAAGGGGCGCGCGTGCTGAACGTCTCCATCGACCTAGCCGTGCGCGGCGCCGGTGCGCCGAAGCCGCCTGTGGAAGCCTGGTTCCGCGTCATCGACGAACCGGTTCTGCGTCTCGCCAGCGTCGATCTGCAGGCCGCCGCCGAAATCACCACGCTGGCCGAGGTCTTCGATTTCGCGCGCGACTATCTCGGCCTGCTGAAAGCCGCGGTGATCGCCTCCGGCATTGTGCCGCCTGGCATGGAAGGCGCTGGCCAGCCGCTGGCAGACGTGCTGGCAGTCCTCACGGGCCGCCCCGGCCACGGTCTCGAAATCGTGAGCCGCGTGAACGATATTCCCAAAGGCTCGCGCCTGGCCGTCTCCACCAACCTGCTCGCCTCGTTGATTTCGGTGTGCATGCGCGCCACGGGACAAGCCCATGAACTCACCGGCCAGTTGACCGAGACTGATCGCCGTCTGGTGGCCGCACGCGCAATTCTCGGCGAATGGCTGGGCGGCTCCGGCGGCGGCTGGCAGGATTCCGGCGGGTTGTGGCCCGCCATCAAGCTGATCGAGGGCGTCCCGGCCACCGAAGGCGATTCGGAATTCGGCATCAGCCGCGGCTGCCTGCTGCCCCGCCACCGCATCCTCGGTACCGACGAGGTCTCCGCCGAAACGCGCCGTGATCTGCAAGCGAGCCTGGTGCTGGTGCACGGCGGCATGGCGCAAGACGTCGGACCCATTCTCGAAATGGTTACCGAGAAGTACCTGCTGCGCTCCGAAGCCGAGTGGCAGGGCCGCCGGCAAGCCATTCGCACGCTCGACGAAATCCTGGGATACCTGCGCGCGGGCAACGTAGCGGCCATCGGCGCGGCCACCCAACGCAACTTTGAAGGTCCCATTCAGACCATCATTCCGTGGGCCACCAACCTCTACACCGAGACGCTGATTCGCCGCGCGCGCGAAGAAATGGGCGCGGGTTTCTGGGGCTTCTGGATGCTCGGCGGCATGTCCGGCGGAGGCATGGGCTTTATCTTCGACCCCGCCGTGAAGCCGCGCGCCGAGGAGCGCTTGGCAGCCATCATGCGCGAAACCAAACACCGGCTGGAGCGCGCCATGCCCTTCGCCATGGAGCCTGTGGTTTACGACTTCGCCATCAACCAGCGCGGCACCCACGCCGATCTTCTCCCCGGACCGGACGCCCTGATGCCGCCCGGCTACTACACGCTCGCTGTACCCGTCCTGCTGCGCACCGAGACGCGCCTGCTTTCCGACGCGCGCCGCGCCGAACTGGATCGTTTCGCCGCCGCCTGCCGCACCGCTCCGGAACTGTCCGGCATGGTGCAGAACCTGTTCGATCACATGCTGCCGCGCGCGGCGCACGACGCCGGCGATCCCTCCCAAAGTCTCGAAGCGCTGCTTGATCGGCATGGATTCGACCGCGTGCAGCATGAACAGATCCAGGCCGATCTGCGCAGCGGACGCATCGGTCTGGCGCAGAACCGCCTCCCCGCCACCAGCCGCATCGAAGACGTGGCCCCGGCCGATATAACGGACGCCGCCGCTGGCCTGCCCGCGCGCTATCGCGAATCAGGCATGCAGGCGCTGGCCGATGGCATGGTCGCCGTGGTCACACTCGCAGGCGGCGCAGGCAGCCGCTGGACCAAGGGCGCAGGCGTGGTCAAAGCGCTGCATCCGTTCTCGAAGCTGGCCGGCCGGCATCGCAACTTCATCGAAGCGCACCTGGCGAAAAGCCGCCGCACCAGCCGGATCGCCGGCACGCCCCTGGCGCACGTCGTCACCACCAGCTATCTCACGCACGATGCCATCGCCGATTGGGCAAGTGTTACCGAGCCGCGACCGTCAGGGAGCAGTCTCATCTATCCCGGCCCCCTGCTGCTCTCGCCGGGACGCAACATCGGCCTGCGCCTGGTCCCCATGGTGCGCGACCTGCGCTTCGCCTGGGAGGAAATGCCCCAGCAGTTACTCGACGAACAAGCCCAGAAGGTGCGCCAAAGCCTGCACGCGAGCCTCATCGCCTGGGCGCACCAAGCCGGCGAGGCCGCCAATTACACCAGCAACCTGCCCATGCAATGCCTGCATCCCGTCGGCCACTGGTACGAGTTGCCTAATCTGTTCCGTAACGGCGTGCTGGCGCGCTTGCTTCAGGAGCGCCCGCGCCTGCGTTATCTCATGCTGCACAATATCGATACGCTCGGTGCGGATCTCGCCCCTGACTTACTCGGGCTGCACATCGAATCCGGCGCCGCCGTGACAACCGAAGTGATCGCCCGTCAGATCGACGACCGCGGCGGCGGCCTGGCGCGTGTGGACGGTCGCGTGCGCCTGGTCGAGGGCCTGGCGCTGCCCGACGACCACATCGAATTCCAGCTTTCGTATTACAACTCGGCTACTTACTGGATCGACTTAGATCGCCTGCTCCCGGCCTTCTCACTTAGTCGTGCGGATCTTGCAAATCGAGATAAAGTGGCTGCCGCGGTCCGCTCACTGGCCGCGCGCATGCCCGCCTACATCACTCTAAAGGATGTGAAGAAGCGCTGGGGCAAGGGCCAGGAAGATATCTTCCCCGTGGCCCAATTCGAAAAGCTATGGGGCGACATGACCGCGCTGCCCGAGCTGGACTGCCGATTTGTAGCTGTCCCCCGCCATCGCGGCCAGCAGCTTAAGGAACCGGCCCAGTTAGACGGCTGGCTGTGCGACGGTTCGGCCGCGTACCTGGAATCGCTTGGCGATTGGTAGCGAACGCACCTTTGCGTGCCGCGTGCCCACTCATGGGGACGCATGCATCATCCCCCTCCAAACTGTGTAAGACCTAACCTTATGCCAGTGCCCGAAGCCGAATTGACGCGCCTCATCATCGACCTCGAGGAAACCTGTTGCGCCAGATTCAAGCCCTCGGGGACGAGACTCAAGGACTTAAGGGCGAGATGCGCGAAACTTCGCCCAACTGAATACTCAGAGTCTGCCGCAAAGCAACTGCAACTTGAACGTGTTGCGCGACGCCACGGCCGTCGACTCGCTGGATGCGTGCGGCGTGTATTTCGGCACGACCGGCGGTGCTTTCTGTCGAGGTCCGGTCCTCGATGCCCTTGAGGACCCCTATCCGGCGTTGCGCGGGATCACCCGCGATCAAGTCACCGAACAGCGCCGGCCCTTCGTGAGGTTCTTCGCCTGCTAGCAAGATCTGTCCGATGAACCGCCGGAGGGCTGCGGTTGCGTCGGGCGCGGACCCGTCGCTCATCATAGGAACCATCGCTGGCGGTTGCTGCCTCCGATAGACGGTCCAACCGGGCAGTTCGATGTCCCCAACCTGCGCATAGCGTTGTAACATATTTCGAAGCGCGCTTGACAGGGGCAACTCTCCCGGCGGAATCGCGATCGTCGTGAAGCCGGAAGGAAGGCCCGCTTCGAATTGATGCGAAGTCAGTGGGTATCCGGCAATCTCGCGATCATAGACCGAATAATCCACGTGATATGCCCTCCCTTCCGATAGAAGGCCGGCCATCGGGTTGCAGGGAAAGTATGCACGGCCGGGGTGCCGCAGCTCATAATGCAACGCTGTCTCCGTCGCATTTCTGTGAACATCACGCAGGCGTGAAGGCAGGCTGAGAGCCGCTCCCGGAGCGATACCGATCGATATTCCCAGGGCTGCGCACATCCAGCCACTGCCGCGCAAGAAGGAGTTATCGGGTTGCGTTAAGCACTGCTCGATTGCCAGGCCCGCCGCGGCGAACAGGAGATAGAGTAGCAGTCCCAAATGGTTGACGTCTGTGCCGGCCGTGACGATCGCCTTGACTGTCACTGGAATCAGCGCTGCTGCGGCGAGCGCAAACACAAGCCAGCGATTCGCGCGCACGAATTCCCGCAAATCGGGCCTGCCCTCCCCGGCCATCCACTGACAGCCTGCCAGAAGCAGTATCGGAAAGAGCGACGGCAGCGCATCCAGTTTTCCCTCCCGGTAAGACCTAACGAGTAGATCGATATATCCGCCCTTGAGAGGCCGGTGCGCCGCTAGCGTGACCGTATTGAACAGGAAGGCATGCGCCGGTACAAATGCCAGGATAGCCCCCAGCAGAACTGCCCCGCCGGCTAATACCGCGGCTCCAAAATGGGCCAGCAGCCTGACACCGGTTCCGACTCCCAAGTAGAGCGCAATGGCCAGCACTATGGGCGCCATGGTCTGTTTGCTTCCCGCGGCCAGGACACAAGCGACGCCCGCAAGCCAGACCTGCGGCACGGTGATGGGTTTCCGCGGACTGCAGAATACGCCGCAAGCTAGCGTGGCGAAGGCCAGCGCGGCCGCATCTGTGTGAATCATGGTTGCCGTGTGGAAAGTGCCCGGCGCTTGCATAATCAGGAATCCGCAAAATACAAACGCGGCGGCAGCCACAAACAGACGATCATGGGTACCTTCGCTGGCGCGAAGCAATACCAAACCGAGGGGCACAACCACAAGAAGCAGGGTCAAAAGCGATCCCGCAAGCAGCGCATAAGTAGGGCTATGAAATCCGGCCACCGCTAAGTAAAGGCAATGGCTCACGGGAGTATGCAGCGTGCCGATTACCGGGCCAATCGAGTTCCTATCCGGATAGAGACTGAACCCGTGCAACAGAGCCATGGAACGGGCCAACCTGATCTCGTTCCAAACGAAAGACGGGGCATTCAGTATCCCCGCGGCAGACTGTACCGCCAATAAGCACAAGAGTAGAGCTATGCCGGCCCACGCCCACCGCATTGCCGGAATGAACGTCAAGATCGCCGCCGTTGCAGTTCGCGTCGGATACGGCGGAGTTGCCCGAGATACGCGAACCAGTGCCGCAGCCGCACGTTGCTCCGTCCGCTGCGCCGCTCTTGCATGGTGTACCCAAACTCTTCCACATTTTCCACACGCCCCCGCGCGAGGACTTCTATCAGCGTTTTGAAACCGGTGGGACGCAACTCGATATCCTCGATCGCCTGCCTGCGAAACATGTAACATCCGCTGAGCGGGTCGCTGACCCTGCGGAATACTTTGGGCACAAGGAACGCCCCCACCTGTCTCGCGGACGCGGACAGAAGTTGACGGTGTAGAGGAAATCGCCCCACGGAACCCTGCGCCGCATACCGTGTGGCGACGACCAGGTCCGCGTTTTCGATCTTCAGGAACATTTCCGGAAGAATCGAGGGCGGGTGTTGAAAATCCGCGTTGATGGTTGCCAGCAAGTCTCCGCGGGCAATCTGCCAACCCCGCACAACGGCGCTGCCCAGGCCGCGCTCTCCCGCCCGCCGCACGACACGCAGGCTCGGCCAACCGGTCGAAATCCCGGCGGCAACCTCGCCGGTACCGTCCGGACTTGCATCGTCCACAACGATTACTTCGTAGGCGCCGCCGTCGATTGAATCCAGACCGGCCCTTAGCGCTTCGAGAAACGGTCCGATATTTGCCGCCTCGTTGTACGTGGGGACCACCACGGAAAGGAGGGGAAATTCGGCCCGCTGCCGGACCGGCGGACGCCGGGCTACAGTAAGGGGACTGGCCGGGGAAGCGGCAAGAGACTCAACAGCCATCAGATAAGGATACGCGATCGGAAGAGCTTTGTGTAATAGCCTTCCCAAGGCAAGAAGAGAGCGTAGCCAACCAAATGCGGCGTGAAATATACGCCCAGCATCAGTGCGATGCACGTCTGCAGGCCAAGAAGTCCAACGAGGGTGAGCACTCGAAGACGCCGGGCGAATAAGGCGGGCAGCGCCGACAACTCGACGATCACGGTGGCCACCGCCGCGAACTGGGTCAGCCACTTTGACTGCGCCAGAAAGCTGCCGAGCCGAGTGGGGGGGGTGTGCGTAAAAAGCTCTCCCAACCAGATGGAGCGCATGTTCGCGGCAGTCATCCAGGCCAGTCCGCCATTCCGGAGCTTGGCGTAGCCGGCTGCGAAAAATACCAGCAGGAAAAGCGTCTGCGCGAGGCGCACAGGCCACCTATAGTCCCAGGAAACGTTGGTCCGCATTGCCCGATCGCCACGCAGGGCCCGGTCGACCGACAGCGCATCGGCAGCGCGCGACAGCGCCAGGATACAGAGGAGTAACACTGGAAATCCGTCGAGATGATGAATCTTTCCGAAGCAGTCGGGCAACCCTAAGAGAAAGTAGCCGAGCGCTGCCGCGGTCACCATGCTAAGGCGCGAGACAAATCCGATCGCCGAAGCGAGCAGCGAGGCTTTCCATAGGATTTGCAGAACGCCAATCAGCGCGGGATCGCGCGGAGGGCCCGGCAGCATGTGGAACAATGAGATTGGCATCCAGAACACCGGGGAAACCTGCGTCCAGCCACGGTCGTCGAGCGGCAGATAGATCGCAAACAGCAGACCGTAACTGACCACACGCACCAGCGCAAGTTGTTCAGCGGTTTCCGGAGTGAACCAATAGCGATGCGAGTTTGCCCGCAGGTTCATCGCCCAGCCTCGGCGTCGTCCGCGGCCACCTGGGCGATCAGGGTCCGGTTGGCAGGCGGTTCCGAGCCTTGCAAACCCGGTCGCAGCGCCCAACTCACCGAGTACAAGCGCAAGGCGCGAAGGGGTCTCCGGCGATTGTACAATCGCATGAGATTGCGCAGCGCATCGTCAAGCTTTTGATTTCCTCCGGGCGCGCTTTGCAAGCGTTGCAGCGCCACGATCAAGCGGGCTTCATCGAATGGCGCAAAATCGCGCTCGCCGCGCAGCGGAATCTCGCCACGGTCCGTCACGCCATAAAGCCGCAGCCAAGAGATCTGTTCGGGGTAAATGGTGGAGTACATGGGGTAACTGCCGAATGGCCAATGCTCCAAGCCGGTAGCGATATCAAAACCGGTAATCGCCAGGAAGCCTGCGATCGCGAGACTCGCGAACCGAAGCGGATGCTTTGGCATTGTCAGCTAGGTTATCAGGTATTGAATTGCCGCGTTCCGCGGCAATGAATGCGGCCTAAATCAGATGACACAACCAATTTTTCGATTGACAAGCGGACGAAATCATAATAACGTCGATAGACACACAGCGAAATTGAGGCGTACCATGAAACGAAATCTGACATTCGATTGGTGGGCCGTGATCGCGGCTCTGGCCGCGGCCGCACTCGTACGATTCAACATCCTGCCGCACATTCCGTGGTAGGGCGGTCGCAGAGGAAACCATGAGCCAGATACCCCGGCCACTGGGCCTGCTTCCCGGCATCGCGCTGCTCGCCGCCCTGGGATTCCTGGGCAAGCTGACCGAACAATCGATCACCCGGTACGGCAAGGCGCATCACGTCGCGTTGCCGAACATCGAGTATGTACTGTGGGCCATCGTGTTCGGGCTGATCGTCTCGAACACGATTGGCGTTCCCGCTGTTTTCCGGGCGGGCGTCGCGACTTACGAGTTCTGGCTAAAGACCGGAATCGTGTTGCTCGGGGTTCGGTTTCTGCTCGGCGACATCTTGAAATTGGGTGGCGTCAGCCTGGCGTTCGTGGCGATCGAACTGGCGGTGTCGATCGCGCTGATGACAGCGCTCGGCAGATGGCTGCGGTTATCGCCGAAACTCACTTCGCTGCTGGCCATTGGATCGGCCATCTGCGGCGTGTCCGCGATTATCGCGGCCAAGGGCGCTATCGAGGCCGACGACGAAGACGCATCCTACGCTATCGCCGCCATCCTCGCGCTGGGCGCATTCAGTCTCTTCGCGTTCCCGGCCATCGGCCATGCGCTGGGGCTTTCCGATCACGCCTTCGGTTTGTGGGCAGGGCTGGCCGTGGACAATACGGCCGAAGCGACGGCGGCTGGCGCGCTCTACTCCGATGCGGCCGCGAAGTTCGCGGTGCTGGCGAAAACGGCGCGCAACGCGACCATCGGTTTCGTGGTGCTGGGGTACGCCATTTACTGGGCGCGCAAAAGCAACCGCCAGGGCGTGGAAAACAAGGCCGCGTTCCTGTGGCAGAAGTTCCCGAAGTTCGTACTGGGATTCCTGCTGATTTCGCTGTTGGCGACCATCGGCGCATTCACCAAGCCGCAGATTGCCGATCTGGCGAATCTATCGCGCTGGGCTTTTCTGTTGACCTTCGCGGGCGTGGGCCTGCAGACCAACATCCGTGAAATGCGCAAACAGGGTCTACGCCCGCTGGCAGTGGGCGCTATCGGGGAGTTCGCCATTGCCGGGATCACTTTGGCTTTGATCTTTGCGGCGTCGCGTTGGTTTGGAACGGTGTGAGGGCGTGCGGTTTCGAGGCTCGGTGAGAAATCCTCTTAGCGACCGACACTGTAACCGTATTAGCGAAGCTCAATAGCCCAGCCAGTACGGCGGGCGTCTATCCGCCCCCTCACAATACTTGATAATCATCCCAAACATAGAATAATCTGGAGCCTATGGCTGCTGCGATCCTTAGACTTCGGTTATCCGCCGGGATGCTTCTTCTGCCGTTGGGTACGCTTGCCGCGGACGTAGCGGGCCCACCCCGCGCCGTCGAGAATCTGAGCAAACTTCCGCTCGCGTTTGAAGAGAATCGCGGACAAGCTCCGCCCGCCGTGGATTTCCTGGCTCGCGGCCGAGGCTACACCGTCGCGCTTTCGAACGGTAACGCGCGCATTTCACTGCGCCGCGAGAAAGCTCCCGCGGCGGCGGTGGATCTTCATCTGATCGGCGCACGCGCCAAACCCGCACCCGGCGCCTGCAAGCGGCTTCCAGGCAAGGTGAACTACTTCATCGGAAACGACCCGGCACGCTGGCGCGCGGATGTGCCGACTTTCGAACGCATCGAGTATCGCCGCGTCTATCCGGGTATCGATCTGGCGTATTACGGCAATCGGGGACGGCTGGAGTATGACTTCATCGTAACGCCGGGCGCGGACTTGGGCGCGATTCGCCTGGCCGTCGATGGCGCACGCAAGCTCAGCTTGAATAGGGCGGGCGATCTGCTGATCGAGACCGCGGGCGGAGCAGTCGAATTCCGCAAGCCCACCACGTACCAGGAAACCGGAGGACGGCGGCACGCCGTAGAGAGCCGCTACGTCCTGGAAGGCGCGAACCACGTCCGGTTCTTAGTCGGTGAGTATGACCCCCACCAAAGGCTCGTGATCGACCCAACACTGGTGTATTCTACGTACCTCGGCGGCTCGACGTCCGATTACGGAACGGCCATCGCGATCGGTCCCGGCGGAAATGCTTTCGTGACCGGCTACACCCAATCGCTGGATTTCCCCACGGTGAATCCCGAGCAAGCGTTCTTTTCGGGATCCTCCGCCATCTTCGTTTCCAAGCTTGCGGTAGATGGGTCCAGTCTGCTCTATTCAACCTATTTCGGCGGGTCGAATAACGATCACTCGTCTTCGATAGCCGTGGATAATGCCAATGAGGCCTACATTGTTGGATCGACTTTGTCAACGGATTTCCCGGTGAAGAATCCGCTCTACCCAACTCTAATTGGGACCGAGGACGGATTTGTAACCAAGTTCAGCGCCGCCGGCAACACCCTGGTCTACTCGACTTACCTCGGGGGCGCCTATGACACCGCCGCCGGGGTTGCGGTAGACACCAGCCACGACGCTTACATAGCCGGTTACACACTTTCTCCCAGCTTTCCGGTGACGTCCGGGGCTTACTTGACTTCCTGCGATGCCTGTACCGGCTTTGTCACCAAGCTGAATCCCACGGGATCCGCCCAGGTTTGGTCCACGTTCTTCGGCCCGAACTCCAGCGCGTACATCAATGGCGTAGCGGTGGATTCGCAGGGCAGCGCCTACCTTACCGGATATTCCTACGGAGGTCTGCCGGCGAGCCCCGGCGCGCCGCAACCCGAGCCCGCTCCCGGCGGCTCGGCGGACGCCTTCATCGCCAAGCTGAACAACGCCGGGACGGCGCTCTTGTACGCAACGTATCTTGGGGGAAGCCAATGGGACCAGGGAAACAGTATCGCGGTGGACTCCGGAGGCAACGCGTACGTGGCCGGCAGTACGACTTCCCCGGATCTGCCGGTGACGGCGTCGGCTCTGCAGCAGGCCGCCGGCGGTGTTTGGGATGGCTTCGTGGCGGAGCTAAACAGTCTCGGAACCGCATGGCAATATGTCACCTACCTGGGCGGCCAAGGGGACGATTACGCCTATGGCATCGCGGTAGACTCGGGCGGAAACGCCACCGTTGCCGGACAAACTGCATCGAGCAACTTCCCGCGTCGCGCGGCGTTACAGCCTGCCCTGGCGGGCTATACGGCACCGCTTTTCAAGACGGCATCCATGGGATCGACGTGGCAAGCTGCGAACGTGGGTCTCCCGACGTTCGTCCTGCAGCTTGCCGTGGACCCAGCATCGGACACGCACCTCATAGCGGCAACGGGTGAGGGCCTGTTTCAAAGCTCCGATGGCGGAGCGCACTGGGTTCCCACCTTCATCGCCGGCAACGTGTCGGCGCAGGCCTACTTTCAAGCTGTTGCATTCGGCGCTTCGGGAAGCGGAACTGTGTACACCGCTATCGGTGAAAGCGTGTATTCCAGCCAGGATAGCGGCGCTACATGGGCCTACGCGGGTATCGCGCCATGCTGGATTTACAGCATCACCGTCGATCCTACGACACCCACGAACGTCTACGTGGCAAACGGCTGGAATAACGGCCCCTCGGCTGTGAGCACGGACGGCGCAGTAGCTTGGACCCCTGTCGGCGGATCGCTAGCCAATTCTGTGGTTTTCAATTTTGCCATTAACCCGAATGCGCCGGGCGTCGTCTATGCCGCATCGAACGGCGGAATGTTCCGGACCACTAACGCCGGCCAGACGTGGACTCAACTGACTACGCTCCCCTCCAACTGGGTGGTGATGAACCCGAAACGGCCGTCAACCCTTTACGCGGCAATGAATGGAGCCGTTTATGCCAGCACCAATTCGGGCACGTCCTGGACGCCGACGGGGACCTTGAACCCCTGTGTCGATGCATTGGCGATCGCGCCCTCCAATCCGGCGGTCCTCTACGCCGGCACCTGCTCCGGCGTGTTCGCCACCACCACCAGCGGCTCCTCCTGGTCGCCAGCCGGACTCCAATCGACTTCCGTCACGAGCTTGGCGGTGGATCCCCAGAAGCCCGGCACCGCGTATGCAATGCCGCTGCCGTTGATAGAGCCGGACGCATTCGTGGCCAAGATCAACCCCACTGGGCAAGAGCTACTGTACTCGACATATCTCGGCGGGATCGGTTTTGATAATGCTTATGGCGTCGCGCTGAACTCCGCCGGTGACGCCTTCGTAACGGGCGAGACTTTGTCTCCCAGCTTTCCTACCACGGTTGGGGCCTTCCAATCCGCCACTGGACAGAATCGCAATACCACCAACACGGGCACCGCCTACGTCGCCAGAATCGGCGCCGAGACCGGGACGTGCGCCTACTCCTCCGCCCCGGCCTCCTACTTCTTCTACTCTTACGGTGGCTCGGCTAATTTCTCCATCGCGTCGCCCAGCGGCTGTTCCTGGATCCCGACCACCACCAGTTCCTGGATCGCCATCCAAAGCTACGGCGGTCCCGGTATCGGGCCGTTGGCAGTGAGCGTCGCCGCAAACACCGGCGCGGCGCGCAACGGCAGCATTGCCATCGGCACGGGCAGCATCGCCATCACCCAAGCAGCCGCCGGATGTGCTTACTCTCTCTCGACGAATGCCATCGCGTTCCCGCAAGGTGGCGGACCGGCGAGCGTCAATGTGACGGCCGGTGAAGGATGCGACTGGGTAGTCTCGAATTTGCCGGGCTGGCTTACGGCGACATCCGGTGCCACGGGCACTGGCAATGGCACGGTGAATCTTCAGGCAGCGCCCAATGCCTTTCCCGGAATGCGCTACCAATATGGCTACAACGTGCCCGTAGCGGGGTATGAAGTAAACATGAACCAGAGCGGCACATCGACCGATGCAGCCGCAGACGTTCAGAGGCCGAAGCGCTCAGGCAGGTAACGAACTCGGTTTGACCCCGTGGCAGGTGCCACAGCGTGGCGGTCGAGATTCGCCGGTGGACCGATCCACCCATGAATGAGGGGCGGAGCTTGCCGGGCAGCCTTTTCGCCGGCCTTGATCAGTTGCGTGGCGCTACCGAACGCATCCCATTCCATGCCGCGCACATCCGGCTCGATGACCAGGCCGGAGTGCTGCCGCCAGGTAATTTCGGTGCGACTGTGCAGGATCCGGAAGCATCGATTAATCACATGGAACATGTTCGTGGGCATCCACGCGGCGCCTGGCATGGGCGGGTGCAGCGAGATCGCGTGCGAGGCGACCAGCATGCGCGCCGGCAGCGCGGGCACCTCCATACCGATGGCCCCATCCACCAGCAGATGGTCGCCACAGCGCACCGGATGGAACAGGCCGGGATACGAACAGCTTGCGCGGATGGGCAGCACCGCATCGCCGCGGTCGCGGGAAATGACGGCCGCGCCCGTGACCATGCCGGTTGCCACCACACCCAGCGGGATGCGCATTTGTTCGAAGCTGTAGCGCTTGAGCAATTTGCGCAGAACGCGCTCCATGCGGTCGCTGCCGGCGATGCCCATGCGTCCGATGGTCCAGCGCGCCACATCGCTAAACCGCATGGCGTTGCCGGCTGCGACGATACAACGCACGGGAATGTTATTTTGCTCCAGGACGTTGAGCACGCCAATATGTGCCAGGCCGCGCGCGAACCCTCCGCCCAGCGGCAATCCGAGAAGCATGGGCGCCGGGACCGCAACCGCGGGTTGGCCGGCTGGCGGACGCGGCCGGCGGCCGAAGGCGGACTTCCAATTGCCCCAGTCGATCTTCCAGCGCGTCTCCTTTTCATCGCTCCGGATGGACTACCATTATCTTGGATGCGCACTCATTCCGCCAGGTCCGTCGCTGTGCTTCTCTGCTTATTCCTGCTTGTGCCCGCATTTGCGCAGGCGCCTTTTTCCGGCACGCCGGCCATCGAGCAATCGCTCAAGAAGCTCACGGTGCTGGGCAGCGTACTGATGATTGCCGCGCATCCGGATGATGAGAATACCGCGATTCTGGCCTACTATGCGCGCGGCCGCCACATGCGCACGGGTTATCTGTCGCTCACGCGCGGCGAAGGCGGGCAGAATCTGATTGGTCCCGAGCAGGGCGATTTGCTGGGGCTGATTCGCTCGCACGAGTTACTGGAAGCCCGGCGCATCGACGGCGCAGAACAGTTTTTCACGCGGGCGATCGACTTCGGATATTCGAAAACGCCGGAAGAGACTTTCGCCAAATGGGGACACGAGCGGGTCCTTTCCGACGTGGTGTGGGTGATTCGCCGGTTTCGTCCGGACGTGGTGATTCTGCGCTTTTCGGGCACGCCGAAGGATGGTCACGGGCAGCACCAGGTGTCGGCCATCCTGGGCAAAGAAGCGTTTTTCGCGGCGGGCGATCCCAGCCGTTTCCCGGAGCAACTGAGATTTGTGGAGCCGTGGAAGGCGCGGCGCCTGCTGTTCAACTCATTCAGCTTCACAAAGGAGATGGAGAAGGAAGCGGCTGAGACTCCGGGGCACATCGAAGTGGATACCGGCGCTTACAACCCGGTGCTGGGCGTTTCGTACAGCCAGATCGCCGGGATGAGCCGCAGCATGCATCGCAGCCAGGGTATGGGGGCGTCGCAGCGGCCGGGCCCGTCGAAGAATTTTCTGGTGCCGCTGGCGGGCGATGCGCTAGCCAAGAACCCGCCTATGAATGACGCTTTCGAGGGCGTCGACACCAGTTGGGAGCGCCTTCCGGGTGGCGCGGAGATCGGGCGCACCCTGGAAGAGGCGGTGCGCACGTTTGAGCCGGAGCACCCCGAGCGCACCATTCCGCTGCTGTTGAAAGTGCACGCGCCGATCGTCGCGCTACACGATCCCTGGGCTGAAGAAAAGCTGGTGGAACTGAATGAGGCGATCGCGCTATGCGCGGGATTGTGGCTGGATGCGAATGCCGGCAACTATGCAGTGGTGCCGGGCGCAACCGTGGAGGTAGGCTATACGGCGCTGAATCGTTCGGCATTTCCGATGGCGCTCAACAGCCTGACCCTGGAGGGCATGGGCGGCGAGTTGCGCACGGATTTGCATCACGCCGCGCTGGCATCCAACCAGCCGGTGAACGCGCAGCTCAAGTATGCAGTTCCGGCCGGCCAGCCCTATTCGCAGCCGTTCTGGTTGCGAGAGCCCAAGCAGGGCGATACCTACACGATCTCCGACCAGCGCCTGGCCGGGCTGCCCGACGATCCGCCGCTGTTGAATTTGCGCTTCGGAATCGAGGCCGGCGGTGTGGCGTGCGACCTGGTGCGGCCAGTGCGGCACCGTTACGTCGACCGCGTGGATGGCGAGCAGACCCGCGCACTCATCGTGGTGCCGCCAGTGGCACTGAACCTGCCGCAGGATGTGGTGCTGTTTCCGAACGGCGACGCGCGCAAAGTGGAGATCGAGGTGCGCGCGGATGTGCCCAGGGCGGTGGGCGATGTACGTCTGGCGCTGGACGCGGGATGGACTGCCGAGCCGGCGTCACGGACGTTCGAGCAGGCGGAGGTGGGCCAACAGCAGCCGCTGTCTTTTGAGATTAAACCGGATCGTGGCCCGGATCCGCCCGCGTGGCTTCGCGGCGTGGCGCGCATGGGCGACCGCGAGATAGGCGTGGGCATGCTGGTGATCTCGCATTCGCCGCTGCCACCGTTGACAGTGTTCCCGCCGGCCGTAGTGAAGCTGGTGCGGGCGGATGTGCGGGTCACGGCCCACAAGATCGGCTACGTGATGGGCGCGGGAGACGAGATGCCCGACGCCATTCGTCAGCTCGGTTGCGAAGTGACTCTGCTGTCGCCGTCCGATCTGGAGCAGCGCGACCTCGCGGAATTCGATGCCATCGTGACCGGCGTGCGCGCCTACAACACGCGCGCGGATCTGCGCGTGAACCTGCCGCGGCTGCTGGATTATGTGAGCAACGGCGGCAAGCTGATCGATCAGTACAACGTGACCGACGCCAACCTGGTGCCGATGGGGCCGTATCCGTTCAAGGTGGGGCACGAGCGCGTCACCGTGGAGGAGGCTCCGGTGACGTTTACGAATCTGGGGAATCCGCTGCTGAGTACGCCCAACGAGATTACGCAGAAGGATTTCGAGGGGTGGATACAGGAGCGCGGCCTGTACTTCGCCTCGGAATGGGACCCGCGGTATCAGACCGTGCTCGAATCGCACGATCCGGGCGAGAAACCGCTGGCCGGTGGTATGCTGTACGCGCACTATGGGAAGGGCGTGTACATTTTCAGCGGGTACGCCTGGTTTCGGGAGTTGCCGGCTGGAGTGCCGGGGGCGTACCGGCTCTTCGCGAATATGTTGAGTGCAAAATAAATGTCTAATCTGCAAACACCGATCGGACCGGAGCTGGCGGCTTACATTCGCAGCGTGTCTCTGCGCGAGCCGGATTTGTTGCGGCGGCTGCGCGAGGAGACTGCGCCGCGCGCCGATGCGGGAATGCAGTTGTCGCCGGAACAGGGCCAGTTTCTCGGGATGCTGGTGCGCGTGATGGGCGCCAGGCGGGCCCTGGAAGTAGGCGTGTTCACGGGGCTCAGCTCGCTGCATGTGGCGCTGGCCATGCCGCCTGAGGGACGCCTGATCGCCTGCGACGTGAATGCGGAAACCACGGCCATCGCCCGGCGCTACTGGCGCGAGGCGGGGGTGGCGGACAAGATCGAATTGCGCATTGCGCCGGCTATCGACACTCTGGACGCCCTGCTTCGGGAAGGTGCGGACGGGAGTTTCGATTTCGCGTTCGTGGATGCGGACAAAGAAAACTACCAGCACTACTATGAGCGCGTACTGAAGCTGTTGCGGCCCGGCGGCTTGGCGGCCTTCGATAACGTGCTGTGGCACGGCACGGTGATCGATGACGCCGTGCAAGATAAGGATACGCGCGCCATCCGCGAGTTCAATGCGAAGCTGCACTTGGACGATCGCGTTTGGCTCAGCCTGGTGGCTATCGGCGACGGGATCGCGTTGGCTTTGAAGCGGTAGGCGAAATGCTGGAGGGGCAGCCACATCCACCCGGGTAACGCTTTCCGCCGAGGTCGCCCGCCAGTCCGGCGGCTTCATCCCGGCTTTCGACCATCTGGCGCTGCAAGTGGATCTCGATGAAAGCTGGCCGGCGTCGGCGTCGGCGATGGATTCCGCGTGCCTGTGCGCTTCAACGATGCCGACTCCCATTCACACCCGAACCGCATGCGCTCGCCGATTTTGCCGATCGCTGCCGCTTCCACCAGACCTCTCCCGCATCCCATTTCACCCAAGGCCGTATCTGCAAGCCGAATACGCCGCCTCAGTGCGCGAGCGATTCGGAGTGATAGAATAGCGGTTCAAGGGAGGGTTTCGGTGTCATCGTTTATCCAAAACCAGTTCGATAGCAACGTGGTCACCACATCGGTCGACTACGTCTTCAACTGGGCGCGCAAATCCGCCCTGTGGCCGCTTACCTTCGGGCTGGCTTGTTGCGCCATCGAGATGATCGCCTCCAGCACCTCCCGCTTCGATATCGCGCGCTTTGGCGCGGAGGTGTTCCGCCCCAGCCCGCGGCAGTCGGATCTGATGATCGTGGCCGGCACCGTGACGCTCAAGATGGGTCCGGTCCTCAAGCGCATCTGGGACCAGATGCCCGACCCCAAGTGGTGCATCTCCATGGGCGCCTGCTCCAGCGTGGGCGGGCCGTTCAATACCTACGCCGTGCTGCAGGGCGTCGATAAAATCGTGCCAGTGGATGTCTATGTGACCGGCTGCCCGCCGCGTCCGGAGAACTTGTTCTACGCGCTGCTGAAGCTGCAAGGCAAAATCGACCAGATGACCACGCTGGTGAGAAGGCCGACCGAAGTCCGCCTGGACGAATCTATGCTCGCGCAGTTCAAGGAGCAGGTCATGATCGCCCAAATCCAGAAGCCCGCTTAGTGTTTTACA
>Ga0302326_10003425_pt1 | contig 37376 bp, 43 predicted proteins | sample Palsa_T0_3_FD_202264 | JGI IMG/M metagenome (GOLD analysis project Ga0302326, IMG submission 202264) | Peat permafrost microbial communities from Stordalen Mire near Abisko, Sweden - Palsa_T0_3 | ecosystem: Environmental > Terrestrial > Soil > Palsa > Peat permafrost | place: Sweden: Abisko... | reverse complement strand
CGGGATCGGTAATGGAGCCGTTGGTGACGAGGTAGGCGCGGTGGGGCTTCGACTTATCCACGCCGGGATAGTCCACGGGCAATTCAACCAGTTCCTGAATCTCGCCGGAGATGCCCCGCCATTCGGACAGTCCGATATCGCCGGTCTTGGTCTGGTAGGCGTGGCATTCCCCGTCCGGCCCAATCGTAATGATGTCTTTGCCCTGTTCCATCGGGCCGTGGACGGAGGAGTGAAGTACGCGGTGCCCTTGGTGCATGAGCACCTGGCAGAACGCCGTCTGATAGTTGCGCTCGTTGGTCCTAATCAACCAGTTTTCGATTGCTCTCTCGATCACGCCACTCTTCCCGCTTCTTCAGCATGATGTCCCGGTACCGCTGCTGAAAGGAGTCGTCCTTTTCCCATTGCTCCATCAGCGCCCGGACGCGCTCCGCCTGATCTGGGTGCATGACCATCCGCGTCCCCGAAATATCTGGCCGCCCAAGCTCATCGAAGTCGATCTGGACGGTTTCAAGCATCTTGAAGTAGAGTTCTGCCGAGAAAGGCTGTCCGCCAGCATCGACGGCGTTGCCAACCCTCTCCGTAGCCTCGGCGGCCTTGCGCAGCAGCATCTCGTGCATGGCCTGAATCTGAAGCGCGGTCGCCTTGGCAAGACTCTCGCGAAAAGCATCGAGGCCGCGCTCGATGATCGCGCTTCGCTGAATCTCGTAGGGGAACGCCATGACCTCGGCGTCGGCGCGCTCCACATGGCCGTCAACGTCGCCGGTGGCGAAGCCCCGGCCCTCGAAGTACGGAACGGCCCGGATGGCACCGATCAGTTCGTCGGCCTGAATACGCCCGCGGTGCTCGAACCACGCCAGACGCAATAGTCGTTCCTTGAGTCTCGGAAAATCGGGCAGCATCGTGATCTGATTCGATCTAAGGTGATTGTCGCTAAGTTGAAGGTAGGCCGTAAAGCGCTGAGAATGACGATTCTTTAACCTACCCATACTTCACCTTGAACGTCGGACTGTCTTCCGGCCTAGTTTTACGGTGATCGTAAATCCGAGTTGTCGAAATGTTCGCGTGCCCGAGCCACTCCTGGACCTTGGCGATATCCGCATTGTGATCGAGGGCATTGGTCGCCGCGGTGGCGCGTAAGGCGTGAGCGCCGATCTGGAATCCCAGCAGTGCCGAATAGGTCCGCACCAGCTTGTAGACGCCGTCGGGGGTAATCGCTTTTTCCCTACCGCCACCTCGGCCGTTGCGGAGCGGACGAAAAAGCGCGCCCTTGTCATTGGCGCCATGTCCGGCCTCCTTCAGATAATCCTCAATCAGATCTTTGGCCACGCCATGAAGCGGCACGTAGCGTGTTTTTTCACCCTTGCCCGAAATGCGCAGATGCCTCACCCCGCCGCGTTCATGTATGAAATCCCTCACAGTAAGCTTGCACAATTCCTCGCGCCGAAGCGCGTGGTAGAGCAGGGTGGCCAGGATGGCCCGGTCCCGGATACCCTTGAGAGATTTCTCAGCCGGGGCCACAAGCAACTTGCGGGCTTGATGGTCGGCGATTGCGGGCGTTTTTCCCTGGTCGGTTTCCGTCCTCGGCCGTTTCACCCCTTTGACCGGGTTATTACTGACTGCGTTCTTGTCGCAAAGGTACTGAAAAAGAGACGACAGCGCCGCCAGGCGATGCCGGATCGTGGTTCCATTTAAAACTCTTTCCCCAAGACCATCGCGCCACGCGATAACATGCGCTGGCGTCACGAGCCGAAATTCTTCCGGCCGCTTGATGCCCGTAAACAGCATGAAGTCCTTGATCGCGTTCTCGTAGGCCCGCTTCGTGTTCGGATTGCGGATATTTTTAAACCACTCTACCTCCGGCGGAACGTCGGCCAGGCGCTGAAACTCGGCGGCGGTCAACAGCCGGGTTTTGATGGTCACCTTGACGGGTGTTTTGGCCGAATTCATCGGCGCATCTTAGTCTTGATAAAATCTGTTATCAAGACTAAGGTCGCGATGTTTGTAGGGGTCAGTCGTCACAGTCGATATTGAGCAGACAGTCGATATTGAGTGTCAGGAATCGGTTTATGTGACGTCTCGCTCCCGGAGGGGATAAAAAATGTCCGCCTCGCGGCCAGTGATTGCTCCCTAGCGCTTCTAATCGCGCAATCTTTCCAGGGCATCGTCGCGTAGGCGCGGCGCGCTGCGTTTTTGCAACAGCATCTACGCTTTATGAGAATCGACAAAGGCCCGCGCGGCGGTGGTAGCGGGCGCGGGCCAGGGAAGCCCTCCTGCAAAACTCTTCACCGTCAGTTTGAGCGAACGAGGCTTGCCGTGTCGAGCAATAGATGATCAGCGTCGACAACATCGATCTTGTCATCGTAACCGGCGGGCAGCCCTTCGAAATTGCTTTTACAGTTGCCACTCTTGTCCGAGAACGTACTGTGGATGTAGGTGCCGGCAGGTTTCCCTTCGCCCCCTCTGAAGGAGATCACCTTATAGACCCCGCTGATCGTGCAATCGGTCATGCCGAAAATGTCGGTCGGAATTACCCATGCCGTGGCTCCGGACTGCGCGAACAGCACGGTTCCACCCTTCATAGGCCCGTTTTCGACTTGCCACCGTCCAACTAGTGTTGTTGTGAGACTGGTGGTGGGAGCAACCTCACCTTTGAAAAAATCAAACACTTTGCTCCAGGGAATCAGATCGAGAACTACGAGGAAGATGGCAAAGCCGATCACATCCGCCATCCAGATCAAGACTTTTCGCATAACTTATCGATGACCTCCGTGGGTGTTTTCCCACTTTTTTACCTCAAACATTAAAATGGAAACCGAGCAAACGGGAATCCGGGGTGACCATCGCTCAGGGGAGCACCACATTGGCGGCAGCACGTAATTCTCGGACCGGTGCAACAGAGAATTTCCGTGCTCCCGCAGCGCGTACAGCTAACGACAATTGGATAGGCCATTGAATCGCTCCTTAATTCGGTGACTTTTTGGGAGGGTGAATCGTTTGTTATCGGCTCCGGTGTGCAGGCAATGCCCGCAGCACCGGAGCTTCGGTTAGTAGTACTACCTGCTAATTTGACCTTGGTACCCATCCCAATAGCCGGGTTTGGGTCCATTGCCGGTTTGAACCGTGCCAGTCGTACCGCTGACAGGAGGCTTACCATCGCAAGGGGTGAATGGAAGTGACATATTTGATCGTGCTCCTTTCAAAAGCACAGTTAGTATCGCCGATCGAGTGTCAGTTTTCAGGATGCAACCCGTTTCACCTGAGCCTCAAACTTCAAGCTGACCGTGATACCGTATCATGATACGTGTCATTGCCATGAACGACCGTGAAAAGATGTCCCCTCTGCACCGGCGCATTGTGAACGAGATGTGTGCCCACGGACTCTTCACAAGCGGTAGGTACCATTTGATACTTCGCCATTTGGCCGAGCGCTCCTTTCCAAACACACCAGAGAATTGTGCGGAGAGAGCCGAGAAGGCTCTCCTTGGCTACTTTTATCGGGGCGTGAACCCACTCACGAGAAACGTAAGCCGGGACATCAACACATTGCGCATCAAGGCAGAGGAATATGCTCGGACTGAAGGACGCAAATTTAATGAAAAAGTGATTATCAACCCTGGGGGCTCTGGGGAGGATAGCTACTTGGTTATATTCGTCCCCAACCCCCGATCGACGCCTGTTCTAGAGAGTTTCTGGGGTCCCCATCTTCGGGTCGATGAGACCACGACTATCATCTACACTGAGCCGTTCTTTTTTCACGACACGCACCAACGGATTTGGATACGGTTCCTTGACGTGAACTATCCATCTGAGCGGCGCCCCACCTTTCTCAAGAAAAATGGCCAGTTTGTTGACGCCTACGGATATGTCCCGACGGGCGAGATGCACGCGGTCTTGGGGATGTATAAATGGCTTAGCGAGCGAAAGGTCCCTGTTGACCATCTGGCCGTGCACGATGAAGACGATGGACACTTGCCCAAAACCAATATTGTCCTTTTTGGCTCGGCACGCAGTAGCCCGATGATGAGGCTGTTACAATCCGACAGCGGATTTTTTCATTACTCCTTGGGGAACCAGTGGATAGATGTCCGTCCCTCAAAGAATGGTGTGGCCGATGCAGAAAGAATTCTAGACCGGGAGCCGGAAGGCGCTCATAACACTCGGCATGTTCATGCTCTTGTCACTCGATCGCGCCATCCTGACGGGCGTCATTTGGTTACAACTATAGCAGCGAATCACACACGTGCGGTTCAAAGGATGTTCGAGGTTCTGATTGATGGCGATGCGTTGCACGACGTCGTCAGTTCCGAGATAGTAAATGGTCGGGAGCACTTTCAATTCATTTTTGAAATCGAAGTGTGGGGGCGTGAATCACAAACCGGAGGATTAAAGTTGGTGCGCACTTGGCCTACCGACTTGATGCCGATAGACTCGTGAGTGTACATCACCTTTCTCGTGTTCAAACGCTTTCTCAAGAAGAGTGACACAACCAGCTCCTCGTCCATCCCAATCCCGCCATTCGGCCGCAAACCGTTTTGCATGTTCGAGCGCGTCTCGACCATCGTTGTCCTTGAGATGAGGATCGGCCCCTGCACCGAGCAGGATCCAGACGCATTGACTATGTCCTCCCGCAGCAGCACAGGTGAGCGGGGTCTCCCCGTTATTGTCCCTGGCGTTTACGTCAGCCCCGGCAGCGATCAATGGTCGAAGGCATAAATCATGGCCCTCCTCGGCCGCCCACATCAGTGGCGTCGCCCCAAATTTGTCATCTCGTACGTTTACGTCAGCTCCGTTGGCGAGAAGATTTCTGAGTCGCCGGAAGTACCCACGTTCAGCCGCCCTAAGGAGTTCAGTCGAACCAGCGTTACGCGGCACACTTTTTATGGTCATGTACAGCCCACATGTTTCATCTAGAAAGTGGCATGACACTACCATCAAACCGACGCAAATTAAAGAAAAAGATGTAGTTGCCTCGCCCATGAGGGCGCGCCAAAGGCGAGTCCGGGCAGCGTTAACCATGTTATTTCGTGGGCTCTTGCTAGGGTTTGGTGTATTGTGCGCCGGATGACAAGGCCTCCCGAAACCCAGATCGACCCCAATGAGCTCGCGGAAAAGTTGGGCGAGCTGGAGACTGTCGTCAGGACGTTGGCGGAAAAACTCGACCAAGAGATCAGACATAACGCCAACATGGACAGGCTCAATACTGAGCTACGGAAGCTTGTAGAAAACGAGGTCATTGATGCATTTGCGCGCATCAAGAATATCGAGCTGAAGCTCTTTCCGAATCTGGCCAGCGATATAAGCCATCTCAACGACGTCATCGGCGAAGGCGACGGCAGGGCATGGAATCCACTGGATCACAGTAAACCCTAGCTCCCTCCAGAACATGCTCAAATAGGGTGAAACAAGCCTGTTTTCCGTTTCCTGTCTGCCGACTGCGCGGGAACGGAGGAAGTTGACTGCTGTGAGCGACTCCACACCCGAAGAAGCACGTAAAGCTGAGCAAGAGAAATTGGCGCGCGAAAGAATGGCTGCCTACGGATACGATCCGACTAATGATGCTGAATTCGCCAAGTTTCAGGAGTTGGAGTCCAAACTCGCCGCCGGGCGGATTGAACAACAGGATGTCCTCCGGCGGATGGATAAGTTCGCTTGGGAACAGGCTGACAAGGAGCGCCGTGAGGGCGAGCGCTTACCTGAAAAGAATCAACAAGAACAGCAGAGAGACGATCGCGAGGCAGCGCGCAAGCAACTTGACCGTTACGAAAACAGCAATCCTTCTGAAGCAGAGAGAGCCGCAGTCCGGGCGGAGTTCGATAGGTACATGAACACTACCGAGGCTGCCGGTGCGGATCGCATGGCCGCGGAAGCGGCGCGCGCGGAGCTGCAGAAGCACATCGCTGAGGCGGAGCGCGGGCAGACGCCGGAGCAAACTCCGAACCTTCAGCGAAAAGCGGACATTGATCGCGAAAGTTTCTAAATCTCCTTAATGCCCGACATCAAGAGCTTCCCGCGCGGCGTGCCGGGCCGCGATTTGCGCAACAACATCGCCCCCCACGCACTTTGGGCTGACCCCAATTTCATCGGCACGCACCCGCATTGGAAATACGAACCCGGCAAGGTGTTCCTGGGCGCGCTCGGCAAGCAACTTATCGGTGTTCACGATGATCGCCACATCATGACGATTGCCGGTAGCAGGGCAGGAAAGGGCGTCTCAACAATAATTCCCAATCTGATCGAGTATCCGGGGTCTGTGCTGGTGATCGACCCGAAGGGAGAGAACGCACACCATACTGCGAACCGTCGCGCTAAAGGTTGTTCGCTGCTAAAGAGTTGCCTCGGCCAGGATGTTTTTGTGCTCGATCCGTTCGGAGTGTCCGGCCATACGACGAGTAACTTCAATCCGCTGTCGATGATTGATCCCAAGGCCGACACCGCCGTCGACGATGCTGCTCTTGTCGCGGAGGCTCTAGTCATCCAGGAAGAGGGACCAGGCCGCCACTTTTCAGCATCAGCGCGCAATTTTCTGCGAGGGCTGATCCTCGAAGTATGCACCGGCGATGATCCGGGCCACCGCAACCTCCTCCGGCTTCGTCAGCTTTTGACGCTCGACCCAGAGGGATTCAAGCTGCTCCTCGGAGCGATGCAAGCAAACGATAATTGCAGCGGCGTCATCCGCCGAGCGGCGAACAGTCTGGCGGCGAAATCGGAAAATGAGCGCTCGGGGGTCATTTCGACGGCGGTCGAGCAGACAGATTTTCTCGATAGTCCGGCGCTGGCGCGCTGCCTCGGCCGATCGCAATTCAGCCTGGCGGATCTTAAGCGTAAGCCGACGACGATCTATCTGTGTTTGCCGGCGGCGCGCATGGCGACACACAGCCGATGGTTGCGCATCATCGTCAATCTGGCGGTCGAGGCGATGGAGCATGAACAGACCAAGCCACAATACCCGGTTCTGTTTCTGATGGACGAATTCGCGTTGCTCGACCATTTGTCGAGCATCGAAAAGGCGGCCGGGCAGATCGCCGGGTCTGGGGTAAAGCTTTGGCCCATTCTGCAGGATTTATCGCAGATTAAATCGATCTACAAAGAGGGATGGGAAACTTTCATGGGCAATGCCGGGCTCTTGCAGTTTTTCGGGAATAACGACGCGACGACGCTGGACTACATCTCACATCGCCTCGGTAAGAGCACTATCGAGCAGGTATCGAAGGCTGAAATTACACCGGAGCAACTGGCCCGCGGTCTTACCGGAGAAACGATTCAGCTGAACACAGTTGAGCTGATGACTGCCGACGAGATCGGCCGCTTTTTCTCTCGGCAGAAGAAAGCTCAGCTTTTGCTGTGGCCCGGCTCCGACCCGATTGCGATCGATAGGGTTGAGTATTTCGATGATCCATTTTTTGCTCGAAAATTCGACCCTTAAAATCGACGAGGTGATCCAGTCCTAAAAATCGGTTTGCCGCTTGTTGCGCAAATCTTCGGCCTCAGACGGCCCTTGCTGTGCACTCCAGAATTCCCGCAAACGGAGATTCATGGCAAGCACGATCTCCTCCGCCTCTACCCCGTCCCACACTCCAGGAAGCTTAACGGTCTCGCCACCATAGGTATACGCCACATGGTGATCTGGGACCTTCGCTTGTTCAAAGATCATATCAATCTGTGAGAACTGTCTGAATTCGCTCGGACGCAAGCGTTTTCCGTTGATGATGATGACTTCTCTCGTCACAGTGATGCGGTTGTTCGGGCGACTACTCAACAGCGAAAAACATCCGTCGTGGCGCGATCGTTTGTTTTTGAGAGCAACCTCGAAGCCTTTCTCTGTGACTCTGAAACCGACGTGAGGAACGCCAGTTTGAGCCTTCTGATAGCCGTCACGGTCGCGTCCCAATTTCTTCGGCTTCGCACTTAGCCTGCGCGACCTCACTATGATGACTATCAATACGACCACTGCGAAGACCAGCCATCCGACAGTCCCAGGGTCAACATTTATGCGCGGATTTCGCCTCTCCGGTGGTGCTGGTATGGCAGCTTGCGGCTGTATGGGTGGTGCCGAAGCGGTAGTAGGCGGCGCGGAGGTCGGCAACACCTCGCCACTTTTCGGGTTCGCTTTGGCCTGGGTTTCCTCCTTGAGGGCCCACTCTCGGGCCTGAAGCTGGGCCGTCAGAATCTGAGTGGGAGTCATTTTGGCTTCTAGAACATCCAGCGCGCCGGCAATTTCCTGTTTGTCGTCCCCGGTGGATTTCGAAGCCGCGAGATCCATCCACATGTGTGCTTGAACATAGTCCTGAGCTACGCCTTCTTCGCCCTCCGCGTAAAGAGTTCCGAGAGCGAATTGGGCGCGAGAATGGCCCTGGTTCGCGGCCAGGTTGATCCATCGAAGGCTTTCGGCGGAATCCTGCTTCACCCCCTTGCCGTCCTCATACATGCTGGCGAGCCCAAGTTCTGCATCGGGCATGCCTTGGTTAGCAGCCAATTGGTACCAGTGCAAAGCGGCAGCGTAATCTCTGGGCACCCCGTCACCTTCCTCGTAGAAAATGCCAAGATTAAACTGCGCCGCTGCTAAGCCTTGGTTGGCGGCCAATTGGTACCAGTGAAGGGCGGTTACGTAATCTTTCGGCACGCCCTGACCTTGGAAGTACAAAGTACCTAGGTTGAACTGGGCAGCTGCCAGGCCCTGTTCAGCGGCCAATTGATACCAATGCGCAGCAGCGCCGTAGTTCTTCCCATCTGCAAACCTGACGCCAAGGCGAAGCTGCGCGACGGCATTGCCTTGATTGGCTCTGGCCAGTAGGACCTCTGATGATTCTTGGTCTGGAGTGCTTTGGCCGCACATCGGAACGATCGCAATCAAAACGAAGGTTACCGAAAGCACGGGCACCAGGCCCGCAACCCTTTTATGCTTCAGTGATCGCTGCTGGGGCATGTGCATTGCAGAGTTTTCAGGCAGTCTAACACATCGGAAAAACGACCGGGCTTTTTCCTGCTGCCCCTTCCCCTGGGAGCAACGCCTGGTTCCAATATGGTCCGTGGGGTCAGGTTTCCTGGTTTTCCAAAGCGGATGTTACCGACGAGATGCGAGGGTAATAGTGATTGTTTACCGATTGGTCGCTGCACTCTGATATAGGTCTTCAGGCGAGATCGGATCAGCGTCGCGAGCGCGGACAACGATATGCCCATTGAATCCCGCAACCGGCAATCGGTCCAGCATCACGTCAAAGCCTTTGCCGTCCTTGTGTACGGTTGCAATCCCAACTTCAACCCAGCGGCCGACCCGACCGTCACGTTTAAGAGCATAGGCGAGATATGGCGGCGAGTTTATGGTGGTCATCGTAAGCTTCGTGTATTTGAGGCGCTGGGTGTCTACCATATTCAGGGTTCAAAAGGAAGTCCTCGTGCTTCCTCGAAATGGACTGCCATGTCGTGATGAGTTTCATTTGCATCCCATGTCCGAAGCCATGTAAGCGTGTCCCAAATGACCGCAGGGCAGGATGAAATCGTCGTATCCACCGCAGCTTGTTTGAAAGCTGTGCGTGTCTCGGACGCTCGCCGGCGACGCGTCCTTGGTTTCGGAGTCGGGAACCTTCGCACCAAACATTTCGCGACTTTCCTAAATCTCTGGAGGAGGATCTCGATCGACGGAGGCTGAAATTCTGTGCCGTCTGGTTGTCGCCAGAGGCAGTGGCGCGGCCCCCGGCTTGTTATCGTTCCAAGCCACCGCGCTCTCGTTCCCACTCCATCGTTTTAGCCTGCATTACTTGTTGATCCTGAATGATTCGCCGGTAGTCTCGGTCACTCACGTAGCGTCCCCAGTCCACGTTTTCACGTGCAGCTGGCGGCTGCTGATCGGGATCACGTATGACCCTTTCATTACCCTCCAGGAAATGAGATGCGGCGCGGCGCTCATCGAGGCGAGCCATCTGGAATGCCAATTCCGGGAGGTCCGCGGCGGTATCCCGCGAGACGAAAAGCTCGGCTTTCTCCCGGTGGCGCGTCAAGGCGACGTAACTGGCCGACGCTCGCCAGTATTCGCTGTGAAACAAGTAGGTTTGATCGATTGTGCGCCCCTGCCCTTTGTAGATCGTTCCGGCGTAGCCGTGGCGAAAATCCTGGAACTCGCGTGGATCGAATTCCACGACTCGCTTGCGCTGCCCGTCGAGCGCCACGGTAAGCTTCGCACCGTCGATACTCTGCACCGTTCCGGCCTGGCCGTTATAGATCCCCCTGCTCCTGTCGGTGCCGGTGAATTGAATGCGGTCATGTTGGGCGAAATCGGCCGTCCCGTCTTTGGTATCGAAAGCGACAGCGGCGCCCAATTCGCCGCGTTGCCTACGCACCTCCCGCAACGCGCGGTTGAACTCGCCGACTTCGTGATTGGTGTAGGCGAAGACGAAGCGCGTTCTCGAAGGATCGGCGGCCGTGTCCCTGGCCCACTGCCTGACCAGGGCATCTGCGGCCTCGCTCGGGCTGCCAGTCCAATGAATGCCGCCCTTTTCGGCGTAGCTGGCCAGCGCGTCCCGGAAATTCCCTTTGGCCATGAGGTTCGCTGCGCGGCGGTCCTCTTCGGTATGCTGACGGCGCACCTCGCTGAGCTCCGCGGCGCCGTGGCGCGCCTTGAGAACGGCAAACATCCCGCCATGCTCGATGCTCGACAACTGACGGTCGTCGCCGATCAGAATGACCTTCGCGCCGGCTTTGGTCGCATGCTCCGTCAGTCGCGCGAGATTGCGCGTGTCGATCATCGCGGCTTCATCGAGAATGACAACAGTCTGGCGGTCCCACTGGCTCCGCCCCTTTTCGATCGAGAACAGCTCGCTATGAAGGGTTCGCGCGTGGCCAAAGCCGCTATCCTTCATATCCTGCGCCACGGCGTTTGTCGGCCCGAGGCCGACCACTCTGCATCCCTTGGCCTCGTAAATTTCACGGATGGCGGATGCGGCGTGGCTCTTTCCCGTGCCAGCCTGGCCGTCGATTAACGCCAGTCCCTCGCCGCCTACCGCATGACGTATCGCCCTCACCTGCTCGCGCGTAATCCCGTCGTATTTTTCCTTCCCGAGGACGCTCGCGCGGATGCGCTCCCCTGCTTCGTAGCGGTTGCCGTTCGTCATCAACTCTCTGGCCGCGTGCAATACCTTCTCCTCGCTTTCGAGGACGGTCTTCGTCGTATAACGGACAACGGGCGCAGCTATTGTCTCGGCCGAAAGGCGCACGACCTCCGAATGCTTGAGGATCACTTCGATAAACTGCCTTCGCTCGGCCTGATTCTCGATTTGTTTTCCTAGCGCCCAGTCCAGATCCCGCGCCGTGAACGTCGCGCGCTGCCGGGTGATCGACTGAAGGACGGCGGCGGGATCGCGCTCCTCGATTGCGGTCATACGCGCGATCTCATCAAGCGCGCCCGCCCGGTTTCGGAAGCCCATGGAGGCGCGCGCCTGCTCGACTGTCGGGAGCGTCCGCCCATCAAGATCGGCGAGGCGGTTGCGAACCTCGGCGGCAGTGTGTCCGAGGATACGCTTGCCGAGCGCGTGCATCCCGCCTGCGCTGTCGATCACGATGTAATCGCGCTTTTCGCCCTTGGCGAGCGTAAACCCGTTGTCGGCCAGCGCCGCTGCAAAACTTTTCCCGCTATCCGAACGCTCCCAGCAGTCCCGAACCGTGGCGCGAATTTGATGAACGTCAGTCCCGAGACGGCGCGCTTGCTCTTGCTCATGGCGGTGCGGCGCCATTGCCGGGCCTCGTCGTTCACTGGTGACGCGAGTCAGGCCGAGTTCGATTTCAAGTTCACGGCTCACTTCCTTCAGCCGCAATTTGTAAAACGGAAGGGGCCGGGCGGTCATGGTCTCGGCGTCGATACGGCTCCAGGCGATGTGCATGTGTTCGTGGCCGCTGTCTTCGTTGTGGTGAAACGCGATCGCGCGCGGTTGATCGGTCAGCCTGAGCTTCGACTCGATACGGTCAGCGATGTGCTCCCACTGCTCCCGCGTGAGCGCCTCGCCATCGGGCATCCTAACCTGGACATGGAAGAAGGGCTGCTCGGCGCGAGTCCCTTCGGCCATGACGTGAACGGACCGGAAGGCCTCGCGGATATCGTCCGATGCAAAACCTCGCAACTGCCAGAGCGTGGCGCGCTCGTTGTCTTTGCCAGTTGTTAAGTACGCCGCGAGTTTCACGCCGTTATTGTGCGGCGTCCCCTTCGCGATCATCGGCGGTCCTTGCGCCCCACAAGATCGAGGATTTGCACAACGGCTGCGCGCGTATCGCTGAGCGCGTCGACGGCCTCCCTGCTCCCGACCGCCTGGCCTGAGTTTAGGACGCGCGCGATCTGGTTCAGATTGCTGCCTGCTTTATTGAGCTGCGCGACGGCGTGGGCTAGCAGCTCCGCGTTGAGCGGCGGACTGCGGCGTGCCCGCGGGCCGGGCGCTCCCAGCAAAACGGCGCGGCCGTAGCTGGAAGGTGAGAGGCCCGACGCCGCCGCGCGCTCGCGTACGACGACAAACTCTTCAGGCGTCATGGCGATTTGAAGCGACTTGACACGCTGCCGCTTCTGACTGCCGCTGCGAAGCGGCAAAGGCTGAACTACGGCGGCTTCACGCATGGCCCCATGCCTCATGCGCGCGATGTGGGGGGATGCAACGGGGGGCGAAGCCACCCTTGCAAGTTGAGCCACCGGCGGGCAGCCCAAGGCTGCCGGCGGTGGCGTGGCGCGTCATTGACGCGCACAACTTGCTCTCTTTCTTATTCCTGCGAATCATCCATGAACTGAATCGAAAAATAACGCGCCCCGCAAGCACGATTTCCGTGCCACGCACTAAACGATTCAGCTTCGAAACGATGCGCCAAATACGGGATGCAACAAATTCCGTATGCGACCATAACCGGGCAACAGGAAAAGAAAAAGCACGGCTCCTGCCCGAGCCCTGTTCTCGAAATGGAAGAACTGCTCGCCGAAGCCAAAGCTCCGACGAGCAGCCATCGGTTATTCGTCTGTACTGTCCTTCTTTGGCTCGGTGCAAACGATGCGTCCGCTCACCGAGATGCCTTCGTGGATCACAACGTCGAAGCCGGAACCGCTCTTGTGCGGCCAGATGACCCCGACTTCGTGCCAGAAGCCCTTCTTCGAGCCCTCCTTCGGAGTCGTGACGATGTAGGCACGATGTGATGGTTTGCTGCTCATGATGTTCTCTCCTTGGTTGGTCGGCCACATGATCGCGGCCGATGTGATCCCCGGAACGCGCCATCGAAGGCGGAACTGTCAGAAGCGCGTCGCGGTAGCGCAGGCGGTTTGTCTGCGTTTTGGGTAGGGACCCGAAACGCAACAAACCTCCGAGCAACCACCTTTTGACAGGAACGCCGGACGCGTTAGGGTTCACATCGGTTTGAGCTGCGATTATGTGGACCTGAAAACCGAAAGGCAAGGACATCGGGCAGCAAACGATCGGACATACGAACCGAACGCGATGGGTCGCAAAGAGACGCATAGCACGACCGTGGTCAGCGGGGACGGGTAACTGCCGGGGTCGGGAGTTCAGTGCCGATGCTTGACAGAGCCGCTCGGATACGGCCAATACTTTGCTCGACGAGCTCGCTAGCTGTATTGGGAGACCCGCTGGCCACGGATGCCATCACGCGATGAACGATGTCGAACGGTTTCTGTCCGGCCCGCAAATCATCCAGATCGCGCTGGCGTTCCACGGCAGCTGTCTTCCGAAGCTGATCCACGCAGTGATCGAGAACGTAGCCGTAAGGATGAAGCCCTGCAGCGACGAGCGCGTAGCGCCTGGCTCGGCTGAAATCGCTGCTGTCCTGAATGATGATTTTGCTAAGAATGCAGAAGGTCGGTCCGAGCGCCCGCGCATCGGCAAAGAAGGCGAGCTTCTCTTTCGCTTCCCACAAAAAATCAGCTGCCTTCGCGAGCCGGTTCTTCTGCCAGCGAATGATGCCCTGCTCCCGTATCAGACATGCCTCGGCCGGACCGCCGGAAGGCAACCGTTCACGGCTTTCGTACAGAAGCCGCTCGATATCCCTAATGTGTGATCGGTCTTCGGCGCTCATGGCGACCGCCTTCCATCGAAGGTCGTGGGCGAGCTCGGGCGCCTCCAGGCGCTCATCGATCCCGACGCTCTGCCGAAAGCGCTGCTTCGCTTCCGCGAGCCAGTTGAATTCGAGATGATGAACGATCCTGACGGCGAGAACCTTGCTGCGAACACGTAACGCTCTGCTGAGCACCTGGGTCGCTTTCTCCGATGTCGAGTTGAGGGGCTGGGAAACAGTCACGGAATGCGTAATTTCGTCCGTGCTCATCCTGAGATAGCTCTCGATTGTGGTAATGCTTACGGCAGTCCAGCGGAGGGAGTCGCGGAAATGCTCAAGCTCGCCGTGAAACCAGCCTAGCCATCCGGCAGCCTCCGCCTGGCCCAGGACGTTCCCGGATGCTGCGGCCATATCGAATGCGTCCCTGAACTGCTGATAGGCTTCGGCGAATTGAGCGCGGCTCATCAAGAGCTGGCCACGCTGAAGCTGCGGGTCCGCAGAAATTCTGCCATCAAGCAGGATGCGGTCGTGTTCCGCCGACGCCAGAACATCTGGTAGAAACTGGATTTGTATTTCCGATCCAAAACCGAGCGCATGCATGATGGCTGCGCGATCTTCCCTCTCACAGGGACGTTTGCCGTGCAGAACCGCTGAGAGGGTTCCCCGATTGACGCCGGAGAGGGTCTCAAGAGCTCGAAGGCTAAAGTTCCGCCGCGTAAGCGTTCCGAGGACCGCCCCTCGAAACTCGGTCTGAGGATAGTCGTCTCTGCGCCGTCCGCGTTTCATCTCCGAAGTCTCCCCTCAGCATGATTGTAGGCGCGATTTGGCCGGGAGCGGTTGCCCGTGGTTGCAAAATTAGCGCTATTTGGCGATGCCTTTCTGACATCTCCTTAGGATGGACTTGCGATGCCCCGAAGCGTTTTGAAACGAGCGGCAGGCGTCACAAAAGGAGGCTACTTGAGGGGCAGCAATGGTGCTGACAAGGTTGATGCGTTGCGCAAGCGGGCGAACGAAATGAGGGTGGCGCTGGAGGCAGTGCAGGCGAAGCAACGGCAGCAGGAAAAGGCGGATGCCAGGCATCTTCAAGCGCTGATCGGCGCCGCCGTGGTCGCGGATGTGGACGGCGCAGAACCGGCGGAAGGGGCGAAGAAAAGAGCTTATGTCGGCGAGATCCTGGCTCGGTACACGGTTTCTGAGGCAGCGCGGGCATTTCTCAGGGCGAAGGGATGGCTCTAGGTGTACTAGAACTCGCGCCGGCGCGGGATTGTCGCCGATGTTGAACGGATCGGGGCTTTTCGTAAGGCAGAAGATGATCTAGGCTGCGCCGGGCGGGAGGAATAAAAAATGTTCGATCCTGAATTGGAATCCTTCAAGACGTCTATCGATTTGCGCGCTTATGCCGCGAGTCAAGGCTACACCCTCGACCGGAAAAAGAGCTGGAGGGGGTCCGCTGTGATGCGCCATGCGAACGGCGACAAGATCATCATTTCCCGGAAGCCGGATGGGCACTACACGTTTTACTCAGTCCGGACGGACCAGGACGCCGGGACCATCATCGATTTCATCCAGAACCGCAGAAGCCTGAGCCTCGGAGGAATCCGAAAGGAGCTGCGGGCGTGGTTGGGTACGCCCGCACCGTCAGTGCCGCAATTCGCCGAGCTTCATGCAACGGCAAAGGACCGGCAGGCTGTGCAGGAGCGATATGCGTCGATGACGGTTGCTCACCGTCATCCATATCTGGAGCATGAGCGCTGCATTCCGGCGTTGACGCTTCAATACTGGCGCTTTGAAGGTAGGGTCAAGATTGATCGCCATTCGAATGCCGTATTCCCTCACTACGATGCGGCCGGGTTGTGCGGCTACGAACTGAAGAACACAAACTTTACGGGCTTCGCTTCCGGCGGTTCGAAAGGTCTGTGGTTAAGCAAGACGATCAGGGACGACAACCGCCTTGTCGTTTGCGAATCAGCCATTGATGCCCTGTCATACGCCGTGCTGGTTCCTGATGGCCATTCACGCTACGGCTCGATAGGCGGAAAGCCGAGCTTGGCACAGTCAGGTTTGCTCCGCATTCAGATCGCGCGCATGCCGAAAGGGTCGGAAATTGTGGCTGCCTTCGATGCCGATGCTGCCGGCAGGCAATTGGCGGATCTTGTGGGCACTGTTGTCAGCGACGCCGGCCGCGGCGTGACCTTTCGGCGGCATGAACCGGAAGGGGTAAAGGACTGGAATGATCGGCTGCGCGCATCTCGTCGCATGGAGGCCGTTCCGGCGTGAACGGTTCTATGTGCCTCCCCTACTCCAGGATTTCGACCTTCTGACGCTCGCGGAAGTCGCCCAGCTCCTGCATTGCTCGAAGGCGCATGTGTGCAATGCGGTCGCCGGTCGTATCCGGGGCTGCTCTCCCATACCCTCGGTCTCCCTCGGGCGTCGCAAGCTGGTGCGCCGGGAATCGCTCCTGCTCTGGATCGAGCGCAACGAGGAAGGCGGTGCTATGATTCCGGTGTCGCCAGAACGAGGCCGCAAGAACGCATAGGAGATCAATATGCGTACACGGCACTCAACAGGAGGTGTCAGGAAACAGCGTGGTTGCTGGATCGGCATGTGGTATGCCGATGGCAAGCGGAAAAGCAAAGTCGTTGGCTTCATCAAGGAGATGACCAAGGGCAAAGCGAGGGAAGAAGTCGCGCGCATCATCGCGGAGGAACGCGCCAGGCGCGACACAGATCGGGCCTGGAAGTTCGGGGAGTTCGTCGAGCAGGTCTATTTCCCATATTACAAGCGGAAATGGAAAGCATCGTCGACCGCGATCAATAACGTTAGTCGCGTAAGGTTTCATCTGATGGTCTTCGAGGATCGGGAATTGAAAAGTCTTCGACGGGATGAGCTGCAGGACCTGCTTGATCAGAAGGCCGTCAGCCTTTCCTTTTCAGTCGTCGATCATCTCAGGTGGGATCTCAAACAGATTTTCGATATGGCCGTGGCGGAGGGTCAGGTTCAGAGGAACCCGGCTCTTCTTCTCTTTACGCCTAGGAATGCCACGAAAACGGTACGCCGTGCGATGAACGTTCAGGAGGTTCAACTATGCTTTAGTGTTTTAAGTGCGAGGGAAAGGCTGATTGCGAAGTTTGCCGTTCTGGCGGGCATGCGGCCAGGAGAAATTTTCGCGTTGAGATGGGGTGAGTTAACTGCCGACTATGCCGATATCCGGCAGCGGGTTTACCGTGGGGTGATCGATACGCCGAAGACAAATCAGTCGCTACGAAAGGCGGCGCTCTCACCGGGGCTGCTGGCGGAGATTGAATCGTGGCGGCTGATGGCAGTGGATATGAGCTCGGGTGCATGGGTGTTCCCTTCGGAAAACATGACCCCGTTATCAAAGGACAATTGCTGGCGCCGGTCAATGGAACCGAAGCTCGCGAAAGTAGGTCTGGGCTGGGCGAACTTCCTCGTCATGCGCCGGACGCACGCAACGTTAATGAAAGCGCTTGGGGTGGATGGGAAGCTGGTCGCCGACCAGCTTGGCCACAGCCTCGATGTGAACCAAAACGTCTATACGCAATCGCCGGTCGAAAGCAGGCTCGACATGGTGAACCAGTTAGAAAAAAGCCTGCGCGTGATGTAAACGGTGTTCAAACGGTGTTCAGAATGAAGCTGGGTTTTGGAAGTCGTTGAAAAGGTTGGAGCGGGAGACCGGGGTCGAACCGGCGACGTCCAGCTTGGGAAGCTGGCATTCTACCACTGAATTACTCCCGCCTTCTGTCGCTCTCCGAAGCTCGTTCCAGCCACACTATATCATAACTCTGCCATTTGATCCTCCGGGTCCGATCAGTTCCCGTGTGCTGGCCCGAATGCGCCGCTGACAGGAACCTTGGGCCGATCCAGCGCGTATTCCTTGGTTGGAAGCACCCAATACAATATCCCGGCCCCCGTTTCGTCTACCAAAGTGCATGGAGGATGTGCTGAGCGTCGCAACCGATCGCGTGGAGCAGCCGACTGAGCAGGCGAGCGAGCAGAACCGTCGCCTATCCGACGTCATTCAGCAGGAGTACCGGCGCTTATTCCAATTCATTCGGAAACGCGTTGACGACGAGGGCGATGCCGAAGACATCCTGCAGGATGTTTTCTACGAATTGATAGAGGCGTACCGGTTGATGCAGCCTATCGAGCAGGTTGGCGCCTGGCTGTACCGCGTAGCGAGAAACCGGATCATCGATCGTTTTCGCAAGCAAAGGCTGGGCGCCGGCAACGAGATACGCGCCGGAACCGCGCAAGAGGAACTCCTACTCGAAGATCTGCTCCCGTCGCCCGATGGCGGGCCGGAAGCTGAATATGCACGGACCGTGTTGCTGGATGAAATCGAGGGCGCGATCGACGATCTTCCGGAAGAGCAGCGCAGCGTATTCATCGCGCACGAAGTGGAGGGTCGCAGTTTCAAAGCGATCGCCGAAGAAACGGGACTGAACATTAACACACTGCTGTCGCGCAAACGCTATGCGGTTCTCTATTTAAGGCGGCGGCTCAAAGCAATTTACGAAGAGTATATAAGTACATGAGGATAGAAATATGAAAGCACGCTGGGTAATAAGAGGATTGAAAATCGCGGCCATCGCGATTGTGGCTGTCACCGTCTTCGGATTCATTCTGATGAATTTGTGGAATTGGCTGGCGCCGGCGATCTTCGGAGCGCGAACGATCACCTTTTGGCAGGCACTCGGGATCCTGATCCTGAGCAAGATTTTGTTCGGCGGATTTGGCCGGCCAGGTCATCGCGGGCACTGGAGAGATCGCATGAAGGACCGCTGGGCGCGGATGTCTCCTGAAGAACGCGAAAGATTCAGACAGGGCATGCAGAACCGTTGTGGCCGTGCCGGCGTGGCTCCCGAGGAATTCAGTGAACCCAAGCGCGTGTGAATATCTGGAGGTTGAACTGAACGCCGCTATAGCGCGCGGGGCCACGCAATACGTGATCCTGGGCCGCGGGCTGGGTACGGATTCGTACCGCAATCAGAATACGAATTTGCGGGTTTTCGAAGTCGAACATCCCGCCACACAAGCCTGGAGCCTTCGCTCGGCGCTCGACGCCGCGGGATTTCAAGCCGGCCAAGTCAGCTTCTTTTCCTGGCTCGGGGCCTCTCTCTATCCGAGCGCGCAAACTACGCTCGAAACGCTGGCCTTTATCGGATCGCTGCCCACTGGAAGCGGTTTAGTATTCGACTATGCGGTGCGCCGGTCCGCGCCGTCCGTTCCAGGGGAAGAGACGGCCATGGACGCGCTTGCCAGTCGAATTGCCGCCCAGGGCGAGCCGCTACAACTTTACGTTGATTCGTACGCGCTGGAAAAACTACTGAGAGCCGCGGGATTCCACGACGTTGAAGACCTGCGCGTCCCACCCGGACTCGCTCAACACGTTGTAGCTGCTCGCGTTTAACGGGCTCGTCGCCAACGACTTTTACTTTGAGTTTCAAATTATTTGGCTTACAATCGAATCCTGAGGTCTCAGCATGAAACGCTTAGTGATCTTTCTCACGCTGCTCGTCGTCATCGCCTTGGCCGTCTGGTGGGAGGAGCGCCCCCGCCCGCAGACTCTGGTCCTCACCGGCACCGTGGATGGCAACGAAGTGGTGGTGGGCAGCAAAATCACCGGCCGCATCGTGAGCCTGGCGGTGGACGACGGCCAACGGGTGAACGCCGGCGATCTGATTGCCGTGCTCGATCAGGACGAATTGCGCGCCGACCAGGGCGCGGCCAGCCATGCCATCGCACAAGCCCGCGCCAACGCGCAACAAGCCGCGGCGCAGACGGAGCTGCTGGAAAGTACGCTGCCCACGAAAGTTCAACAGGCCAGCGCGCAGGTAGAACAAACCCAAGCGCAAATGCAGCAGAACCAGTCGCAAGTGGCGCAGGCCCAAGCGCAGCTCCAGCAGTCCCAGGCGCAGGTGGCGCAAACTCAGGCGGCGCTGGCCAAGGCCCAGGACAATTTCAATCGCATCCGGCCGCTGGTGGAGCGGGACATCAACCCGCCGCAAGACCTGGTCTCGGCGCGGGCCGATCTCGATTCCGCCAAGGCCAACGTACAGGCGGCCGAAGCGGGAGCTGAGGCATCGCGGCGCGCTGTGGCATCCGCTCAAGCCGGTGTCGAGGCAACGCAGCGCTCGGTGGCTGCGGCCCGGGCCGTACTGGCGGATGCCCGGGAAGAGGAGCGCCAGGTAACCGTGCAGCAGCGGCAGACGGACGCCATGCGCGCCGCTGAAGCTCAGGCCGTATCCAACGCCGCGGCTGCAGACGCGCGTTTCGGACAGACCCGGATTTTCGCGCCTGCTAGCGGGATTGTGACCCTGCGCGCGGCGCGTCAGGGCGAGGTGGTGAATCCCGGCAATCCGATTGTCACGCTCTTTGATTTGAGTTCCACTTGGGTTGACGCCGACGTGGAGGAGACCTACGCCGATCTCATTTCGATGGGACAAACTTTACGGGTGCGTCTGCCTTCCGGCGCGGAAGTCACCGGTCCGGTGATATACAAAGCGGTGGAAGCCGATTTTGCCACGCAGCGAGACGTCAGCCGCACCAAGCGCGACATCAAAACCGTGGCCATACGGGTACGCGTGGCCAATCCCGATGGCAAACTCCCGCTGGGTATGACTGCCTGGGTGATGCTCCCGGTGCCCGCTTTGCCTCCGCGCCCGCAGGCGACCGCCGCGAAGGAGTAGCGGTTATGGAAGTTCAAAATCACTCCTCAAACGGCGTCGCCATCGATGTGGAAAGCATCAGCAAGCGCTTTGGGACGCTGCAGGCCGTCGATAACGTCAGCTTCACGGTGCAAAGCGGCGAGATCTTTGGCTTGCTGGGGCCGAACGGCGCAGGCAAGAGCACGTTAATTCGCATGCTGACTACCTTGGTGCCGCCCACCAGCGGCACGGCCATGGTGGCTGGACACGACATCATCCGCGAGCCCAACGCGGTACGCAGCAACATCGGCGTGATTCCGCAAAATTTGACGAGCGACCCTGAGCTCACGTGCGCCGAGAACATCGGAATTCATGCGCGTCTGTTCGGCATCACCGGGGCGCCGCGCCGCAAGCGCACCGAGGAACTTCTGGAAGCAGTCGGCCTTTCCGACCGCGCCAACGCGCTTGCTTCCACTCTGTCGGGTGGAATGCGAAGGCGTTTGGAAATCGCGCGCGGCCTGGTGCATAACCCGCAAATTCTTTTCCTGGACGAACCCACCACGGGCCTGGATCCAGTCTCGCGAATATCGGTATGGGAAATGATCACGCATCTTCGAGTTCAAGAGGGACGCACGCTTTTTCTCACCACGCACTACATGGATGAGGCGGACCGCCTCTGCGACCGGCTGGCGATTGTCGACAAGGGCAAGGTCGTGGCGATGGACACGCCGGTGTCGTTGAAGTCATCGGTGCCGGGAGCGAGCCGTATCGAACTGCAATTTGAGCCCGATCTTCCGAACGGCGCGGCGGACCTGGAGTGCTTGCCGGCCGTGAAGTCCGTACGCGCTCTGGGCTCGGCCACCTATCGCGTCTCGAGCGACCGCGGACCGGCTTCGGCGCAGGAACTGATCGAACTGGCGCGCGAACTCAAGCTGGAATTGAAGGCGCTCTCGGTGCAATCCACTACTTTGGACGACGTATTCCTGCATTACACCGGCCATGGCCTGATGGAAATGCCCGAAACGGCCGCACCCGCCGCGGGCGGCAGGCAAGGAGGCCACTCATGAAACGCGCCTTAGCTTTAGTCGAGCGCGATATGCGCAAGTTCCGGCGCAGTCCGGCGCTGATTTTTGCGTCGCTGGTGCTGCCGCTGGTGCAGTTGGTTATTCTGGGCAACGCGTTCGGGGGCAACATCAAGAACGTCATTCTGGGGGTAGTCAATCTCGATCGCGGACCGCAATCGGTGGATGTGCTGGAGCGCGTCCGGGCCGTGGGCGCGAACGCGCGCACCTTCCTGCCCACCGATTACGCGGACCAGACCACGGCTATCGGCGACCTGCGCAAGGGCGTGCTGGGCGGAGTCTTGATTATTCCGCAGCACTACTCGCGCGACTTGTTGGAACAGCATCAGCCGCACCTGGCGCTGATTACCGATAATACCGATCGCTCGGTGGCGGGCGCGATCGGCGATCAGATGGCGTCGCTCGTGACCTCCATCAACGCGCCCCAAGTGGCGCCGCGTGAGCCGCAGCAGGCGCTGCTCGATGTGGTGGAAGTTTATCCATACATCGACTACATCAAATATTTGCTGCCCGGTTCCGTCGCACTGGCGATTTTCGTTACCGCCATGATCGGCGGCGGCATGCTCTACATCGACGACAAATCGCGCGGCTTGCACGAAGGCTACATGGTCACGCCGATCACCAAGTGGGAGCTGATCCTGGGCTTCAACCTGTCAGGCGTGATCAAAGCGGTGCTGGCCGGAGAGACCGTGCTGGTGTTAGGCGCCGTGATCGCGCGAGTTCCCGACTTTTTCGAGCCGGTGCGCCTGATCGAGCTGACCATGATGGTGATCCTGACTTCCATAGCGCTGATCGGCATGATGTTCATGATCATGGCGCGCATCAGCGACCCGTTGGTGCCGCGCGCGATTTTTGGCGTGTTGAATACGCTGTTGTTTTTCCCCAGCGGCGCCGTCTATCCCATCGCCGGATTCCCCAAGTGGCTGCGCGTAATGTCGCAGGGCGATCCTTTCACCTATGCGGTCCACGGGTTCCGCTCTCTTCTGCTCAAAGACATCGGAGTCTCCGCGATCACCACCGACATTTTCGCGCTGACATTGACTTCCATCGTCGTGCTGTCGGGTGCAACTCTGCTGTTCCGGCGGACCTTGTAGGTATGCCCCGCGCTTCCTCCAGCACGGCCGCATTGAAGGCAATCGACGCCGATGCCCCCTCTCTATTCGGGCTATGGTTCTGTAATTGGAAAATCTCGTTGGAAGTGCGCCGGCGCCTGGATCGCGCTCTTGAACCGCTGGGGCTGCGGTCCAGAGAATTCTGGCTGTTGGTGATCGCCGGCCGGGGGAATGTCTCGCAGCAGGAGATGGCCGGCCTGTGCGGCCTCGATCCCAGTTCGCTGGTGGCCGTGTTGGACGGCATGGAGCGCCGTGGACTGCTGCACCGCAGGCGTAATCCAAACGATCGCCGGGTGCAATGGGTGCAGCGTACAGAGCAAGGCGAACGTTTGTTCGCGCGCGCGCTACCACGTGCCCAACGCGCTGAAGCGCAGCAACTGGCGGCGCTCTCCGCGGCCGAACAGCGCCAGCTGGTGGCCGCCATGCGCAAACTGATCGCGATTTCGAAATGACGAGAGATACCATGAGACCATTCGGCATCATTTTGGTTTGGACTTGCGCTGGCAGCGCCTTCGCGCAAACTCCGGGAGCCACGCAAACTTCATCCGGCAGTGGAACCGCGGCGACGATTCTCCCGGCCTCGGGCCGCAACAATCAGGGCGGCTCGGTCGGCGCCACCGAGCAACCTGTCCCGGGAACCACAACCAGCGTCAATACCTTGAACCCCAGCGTGGCGATTTCCGGACCTTACGGCGGCAGTATGCGCAGCACCGCGGCCATGCCGTTCTCAGGCAAGCTCTCTTTCGACGAGGCGCTGCAGCGCGGACTCACGTATAACTTAGGTGCAGTCGGGTTAGCGCAGAGCGCGCGCCAAAACAGCGCACAAGTGCGGGTTGCACGTAGCGCCCTGCTTCCAAACATCAATGGCAGTCTCAGCGAAACCGTGGAGCAAACCGACCTCGCCGCTTTCGGACTGCGCTTCAGCGTGGCCGGCTTTCACATTGCTACCGTTGTTGGTCCATACAACTATTTCGCCCTCCAGGCCAGCCTCAGCCAAAATGTGGCGAACCTGACCGCGATCGACAACTACCGGTCCGCCAAAGCGACGGCGCGGGCCAGCCAATATAGCTTGCTGGACGCTCGCGACCTGGTCACTCTCGCGGTCGGCGGCGCCTATCTGCAAGTGTTGGCCGCGCAAGCGCGCGTGGACTCCGCGCAAGCCCAACTCGACACCGCCAATGCCGTCTTTCATCAATCCAGCGAGCAGCATCAGGAGGGCGTGTTGGGACGGCTCAACGTCGATCAGAGCCAGTTGCAGACGCTAGCCCAGCAGCAGCAGATCATCACGCTGCGCACCGATCTTGCCAAACAGAAGATCAACCTGGCGCGCCTCACCGGTCTGCCCCCAAATCCCGAGTATCAGCTCACTGATAACTTCCCGTTCAGCCCGGCGCCGGTTCAAAACGTGGAGGACGCCGTGACGCGCGCCGAACAACAACGCGCCGACTTGAAGGCCGCTCAATCGCAAGTGGAAGCAGCCGCGAAAGCCCTGGCCGCAGCGCGTGCCGAGCGCCTGCCGTCGGCTTCGGTCAGCGGCTACTACGAGGCAATCGGCACCAACCCGTCCGAGTCGCACGGAGCTTTCAGCGTAGTGGGCACGCTCAACATTCCGATCTGGCAAGGCGGCAAGACCGGCGCCGACATCACGCAAGCCGAAGCTGTGCTGGCGCAGCGTCAGGCCGAGTTGGAGGACACACGTGCGCAGGTGGAAGCCGAAATCCGCGAGGTGTATCTGGATCTGGAAGCGGCGGCCGGACAGGTGGAAGTTGCGCGCAAGAACGTAGATGTCGCGCAGGAGACGCTGCAAATGACACGCGCGCGCATGGAAGCTGGCGTCATCAACACGGTGGAAGTTGTGCAAGCGCAGCAGACCGTCTCGAGCGCGCAGTTGGACCTGATCAATAGTGTTTTCGCCCACAATTTGGCGAAATTGAGCCTGGCGCGCGAGTTGGGCCACGCGACGGAACAACTCCCCGCTCTGCTAAAACCGCAAGCGCGCTAGTGAGGCTCGGCGTCCAGTCCGCTCACATAGGGCTCCAGCGGCAGGACCACTCGACCGTCGAGGATCGGGACGCACTCCGGCGGAAAATCCTGCGTGAAATCAAAGCTTTCACTTTCCAGGCGTCTGATGAACTCTTCGAGATGCGCCATCGCGCCGTTCGGCAGATCGTGCAGGACCACGAGAGTCCACGACCGTGAACGGCAATCGACGAGCGCCCGTTCCAGCCAGCCATCCGGATCGCGAAAATCGCCGGGCACGGAGTTCCAGAGCACGCAGGTGTACGAACCGGCGATCAGTTTTTCGACCACCGCCGGGTGCAAGAGGTGGCTGCCAAGCTGGCCCGAGCCCGGCGGACGAAAGAGACGGCGCGATTGTTTTATCCAGGCCAAGGCCTGCTCGGCTCGCTCGAATTCGGACAACGCGGACGCGCGATCCAAACGGCCCAGTGAAGAGGAGTGCGTGAAGGTATGGTTGCCAATCCAATGGCCCTCGGCAATGGCGCGACGAGCGATTGCGGAGCCCTCTGGCGTGACGACTTTTCTGCCGAGCACGAAGAAAGTGGCTGTGATCCGGTGGCGAGCCAGGCAATCCAGCACTGCAGGCGTTACTTGCGCCTCCGGCCCGTTGTCGAACGTCAGGGTCAGTTTTCTAGCGCTTGGCAACAAGTACGTCTTCGACGATTTCCTTGAATTCGGCCGGACTCAGGAGCCCGCGTTTGTCAATGCCCTTATCCTTGACGCGCCGCAGCATCTCAGCGACGGCTTCATCGTCGACGCCGGTGATGCCCAGCTGTTCGAGGTTGTAAGTGATGGACGCCTTCCCGCTCTTTTTCCCCAGCACCACTTCGCCGCGCCGGCCGGTGAGAGCCGGATGCGTTCCGAACATCGCCAGCGGCTCCTTCACGACGAGATCGACGCCGATGCCGGATTCACGCGTGAAGTTGCGATCGCCCAGGATCGGTTTGTTCAGCGCAATGTCGAACTGGCTGATGCGGCTGACCAGTTCGCCGAGTTCGGGCAGCTTGCCCAGGTCGTAGTGTGTCTCATAGCCATAAAGCACGTGCAGCGCGACGATCAATTCCTCGAGCGCGGCATTGCCGGTACGCTCGCCCAGGCCATTCGCACAGCTATGCACTACTTCCGCGCCGGCTTCGACGCCCGCCAGTTCGGTCGCCACCGCCATTCCAAAATCGTTGTGCGTGTGCACTTCCACCGGGAGTTTGGTAATCGACTTGACCAGGCGCACCAGATACTTCATTGCCTCAGGCAACACACAGCCCATGGTGTCCACGACACCGACCGAATCCGGCGGCGCCTCCTGCATGATCCGAGTCAGCAGATTGGTGAGATCGTCCTCTCGGGCGCGCGTAGTGTCGTACGGAAAATACACCGCGTACAAACCACGCGATTTCGCGTAGTTAATGACTCCGATGCTCTTCTTCAGAACGTCTTCCCAAGTCCACTTGAATTGGTATTTGAGTTTCGGATAACCGATCGGAATCTCGATAATCACGCCGTGACAGCCGCATTCAACCGCCTTGTCGATGTCGGCATTCATGGCGCGCGCGAAGGTGAAGATTTGCGACTTCAAACCCAGCTTCGAAATTTCCTTGATGGCTTGGAAATCCTGTTCGGAGACAGCGGGCATACCCGCTTCGATGCGATCCACACCGATTTCAGCCAGCTTCTCGGCGATCGCCACTTTATCGGCGACGCTGAAGACCACTCCCGGCGTCTGCTCGCCGTCGCGCAGCGTGGCGTCGTGAATGCTCACCTTCGGCGGTAGTTGGAAGGTCGATAGTACTTGCGGAACGTAATTATAAGGACTAACCCACCACTCATTTTCTCGATAGTATTTGTCGTTCATGGCCTTGTACAGCCAACTATAACACTCAGGGCCGTTCATGATCGGTGATGAGTCCTATCCGGAACACGCCTGCACCTCGGGCCGCATCGATCACCGTTGCGACGTCGGCAAAGTCCAGTTCGCGTGCGCCGTCGACAAAGAGGACGCCGCCGAGCCGCGTTGCGAATATCAATTTGAGGCGAGCTTCGAGTTCCGGCCGGCTGACCGACTGCGAATCGATTTCGATGGACTGGTCTTTTTCGATTCGTAGCACCACGTCCAGCCGGTTCGCGATCGCCGGCTGATTTTCGGGCGCGGGGTCGGGAACTTCCGATGGCAGACCCTTGCTGCGATTGGGAAGCAGCATGAACGTGATCAGCAACACCAGCAGAATGTCGATCATCGACGTCATGTTGATGACGGCGGTATTCTTAGCTGAACCGATTTGCATCGCCACGCAAGTTTGGACACTTGCGGCCGGGTAAAAGTTCCGGGCTGGACGGCGCCGTGCCGTTAGGAAAGCATGCGTGACGGCTGATTCGTAGGTCCCACGCGCAGGCCGGACCATTCCTCGCACAGCAGAATCGAGTTCGCCGGGTTCTGGTACGCATACTTCAGCGATGCCGGCAGTCCGATCAGCCGCTGCGGATCGCCCGGAATCAACTCGCGCAGCTTTGAGATGTCCTGTGCGGCCGTGTAGGTGATGCCGCGGACCGAGTATTCGTAGAAGATCGCGTCACCGGTGATCTCGAGGATGGTGGCATCGCCCAGCCGTCCATTCAAGTTCACTTCCAGCCGCCGTCGTTTCTCTTTATCTTTTGGCTTGCGCCGCATACGCAGCACGATGAAAACTCCCACAGCGACCACGACAAAAGATACGGCGCTGATGACGGCAGCCACGGCTAATTCTCCGCCACGACGGTGTTCTCCAACACACCAATGCCCTCGATTTCAATCCGCACCTGCGACCCCGGTTGCAACGGACCGACGCCGGAAGGAGTGCCTGTAGCAATCAAATCACCCGGCTCGAGCGTCATGAATCCAGTTATGTAAGCGATTATATCACCCACACTGAAAATCATCTCCGTAATAGACGCGTCTTGTTTTTTCTCGCCGTCGACAAACGTGCGAACACGCAAGCTCGCGAGATCCACTTCATCGCGCGGGACGATGCACGGTCCCACCGGACAAAACGTGTCGAAGCCTTTTCCGCGCGTCCATTGCCCATCTTTGCGCTGCAGATCGCGCGCGGTGACATCGTTGACGCAGGTATAACCCAGGATGTAGCCGGCGGCATCGGAGCTTTGCACGTTGCGCGCACGCTGTCCGATCACCACCCCTAATTCGCCTTCATAGTCGAGGCGCTGCGACAACCGCGGATAAATAATCACATCGCCCGACGCGATCAGCGACGAAGGAGGCTTCAGGAAAATGGTGGGCTCGGGGGGCACTTCGTTGCCGAGCTCCTTGGCGTGTTCGGCGTAATTACGGCCGACGCACACAATCTTGGACGGGACGCACGGAGGCAGAAGCCGCGTGCCGTCGGGACTATAGCGGACGATCTTCATTGCGCGGTAATTTCGACGGGAGCAGATGGCATGCTCAGGTTGCCAATCTCATCGATGGCCGTAACTTCGTAGCGATAATGCTTTCCGCTTTGAATGGTGGAGTCCGAGTAGGCAGGGGCGTTCAATCCGCGCGCGATTTCGACGAAGGGCCCGCCTTCCTCGGAGCGGAGAACTCGATACTCCTTGAAATCGGGCTCGGTGTTCCGCGTCCACGCCAATTCCACTGAGCCCAGGCCCACGGATGCCGTCAGGCCGGATGGGACCTCCGGCGCGAATGTATCCACCGGCGTAATGCTTGCGGGGCCGGCCACATCGCTCTCCTCTGTGCCGCGCGTGCCTTGGACCGAATATTGATAGGCCTTTCCATACTCCGCGCTAATGTCGACGTAAGGGGATTCGGTAGCAGTGGCAAGCAGGATGGCCTTGGTTTGCAATTCAGTCTTTCGAAAGATGCGAAATTCGCTAGCTCCCGCGGAACGCCAAGTCAGCTGAACGCCCTTGGCCGTAGCCGCGACGTGAAAATCGGCCGGGGTAGGCAGCGGCTGCTCCACATGGATGGTCTTGAAATCGGACCAACCGGCATCGCGTCCCTTGGGATTCGTCACGCGCACGGCCACTACGACGTCCTTGTCGATAAAGCTGGCCACGGGGAATTCGGCGTGAACTGGACCAGGTTTATCCGGCGTGGGCACCTCGACACGCGCGGAAGTCTTCAGCCATTCGCCCAGATTGAATCCGTCGCTGGGACTGGGACCCACGCGCAAATCCACGCTTCCGATTTCCTTCAGCGCCACGCCTTCGGTGGTGAGCGGCGCGATGGTGAAATCGAAGTCGAAATTGGGGCCTTTCTCCACCACAGCGAGATCGGTCACGCGCAAAGGAATCTTCAACGCGGGATACAGAGGCTCACCGATGGAGCCGCATCCGGCCAGCAGCGCGCAGACCCAGGCGCCTAGAATCGCGGCGAACGTGCGCATTCGGCTACAGGATATACCGGCTGAGATCCTGGTCCTTCACGATGTCGGCCAGTTGCTTGCGAACGTACGCGGCGTCTATGCGGACGTTCTTCTTTTTGAGGTCGGGTCCGGCGAACGAGATCTCTTCGAGCAGCTTTTCCATGATGGTGTGCAAGCGCCGCGCCCCGATATTCTCCGCCATCTGATTGACGCGCGCCGCGAAGCCGGCAATCTGCTCGATAGCGTCGTCGGTGAACACCAGCTTGATGCCTTCGGTATCCAGCAGCGCGATGTACTGTTTCACCAGCGCGCCCTTGGGCTCCTTCAGAATGCGAATGAAATCGGCTTCAGTAAGCGATTTCAGCTCCACGCGAATCGGGAAGCGGCCTTGCAGCTCCGGGATCAAATCGCTGGGTTTCGAGACATGGAACGCGCCCGCCGCGATGAATAGAATGTGATCGGTCCGCACGAAACCGTGGCGGGTATTGACGGTGGTGCCCTCGACGATCGGCAAAATATCGCGCTGCACGCCTTCGCGGCTGACGTCGGGGCCGTGGCCGGATTCGCGGCCGGCGATTTTATCGATTTCGTCCAGGAAGATGATGCCGCTGCGCTCCACGCGATCCAGCGCCACGCGCGTCACCTGATCCATGTCGATGAGCTTCTGCTCTTCTTCCTGTACCAGGTACTCGGCGGCTTCGGCGACGCGCATCTTTCGTTTGCGGGTGCGCTGCCCGAACAGCCCCGGCAGAACGTCCTTCAGATTGACGTCCATTTCCTCCAGGCCGGTATTGGTGCTGATCTCAAACGTTGGACCGCGCTCGCGGACGTCGATCTCCACCAAACGATCGTCCAGTTTGCCGGCGCGCAATTTGTCGCGGAGTTTCTCGCGCGTACGGTCGGCGCTTTCGGAAACCTCCGGCTGCGGAGGCATCAACAGATCCAGCAGCCGCTCCTCTGCGTTCTTCTCGGCGCGTTCGGCGACCTCTTCCAGCTTCTCTTCGCGCACCATGTCGATGGAAATATCCACCAGGTCGCGAATCATGGCTTCCACGTCGCGTCCAACGTAGCCGACTTCGGTGAACTTGCTGGCTTCTACTTTCAGGAACGGCGAGTTGGCGAGCTTAGCGAGTCTTCTGGCTATTTCTGTTTTGCCCACGCCGGTAGGCCCGATCATGAGGATGTTTTTCGGCATCACTTCATCGGCCAGCTCCGGTTCCAGCTTCTGGCGGCGGATGCGGTTGCGCAGCGCGATTGCGACGGCGCGCTTGGCGTCGGCCTGCCCAATCACGTATTTATCGAGCTCTTGAACGATCTCGCGAGGTGTCAGCTCGTCGAGCAACGGCGTTTCATCGAGCGCTTGGCCGGGCAAATAGATCACCATCTAGCCCAGTTCCTCGAAGATCACCGTGTCGTTGGTATAGATGCAAATTTGTGCGGCGATCTTCATGGCCCTCTCTGCTATTTCTTTCGCTCCCAGTTTAGTATTTTCGATGAGCGCTGTGGCCGCCGCCTTGGCGAACGGTCCGCCGGAGCCGATGGACGCGGCTTCGCCGTCGGGCTCGATCACATCGCCATTGCCGCTGACGATGAACGTATTACTGATGTCGGCCACCAGCAGCAGGGCTTCCAGATGCCGCAAGATTCGGTCGGTGCGCCACTCCTTGGCAAGCTCGACCACTGAACGGGGGAGGTTGCCGTTAAACTGTTCCAGCTTGGCTTCAAAACGCGCGAACAGCGCGAAGGCGTCCGCGGTGGAACCGGCGAATCCCGCGACGATCTTGTCGCTGTAGAGCCGGCGAAGCTTCTTCGCGGAGGCTTTCAGCACTTCCTGGCCGAGCGTTACCTGCCCGTCGCCCGCGATCACCACCTTGCCGCCACGCCGGACGCACAGGATGGTGGTAGAACGTACTCTTTCTTTCATCTTTCCATATACTTTCAATTGTGTTTGGGTGAACCCGCGACATTCACATGGTACAACGAGTGTATGCCGTCGTATTTCGTCGACACCTCCGCGTGCCGCTACCCCGTGCTGGTTCAGCGCGGCGGCCTCGGGAACGTGCGGCAGTTCATTCCCAAACGCGCGGGCAAGGTTTTTCTGATATCCACTGAGGACGTCTGGCAGCTTCACGGGCCTGCATTGGCTGACGCGGTTGGCGATCATCCACATGAGATTTTGTTCTTCCCGGGCGGTGAACCGCGCAAGCGCCTGGGGGAAGTGGAGGCGCTAGCCGATCAAATGGTCGCGCGCGGGGGCGATCGATCCAGCGTTATTGTCGCATTTGGCGGCGGTATTTTGACCGACGTCGCTGGTTTTTTGGCGGCCATCTTTATGCGCGGCATTCCAGTGATTCAAATTCCGACCACATTGCTCGCGCAAGTGGATGCGGCCGTGGGCGGAAAGACAGGCGTCAATTTGGCGTGCGGCAAGAACCTGCTGGGGAGTTTTCATCAGCCGCTGGCCGTGATCATCGACCCCGGCGTGCTCGACACTCTGCCCGAGCGCGAATATCGCGCGGGCCTGTTCGAAATCATCAAGCATGGCGTCATCGCCGACGCGGATCTGTTCTGGCTGATGAGCCGCGAGCCGACGCGGGTGCTCGCGCACGCACCGGAGCTGGTGGACCGCATGATTTGCGATTCGGTGCGGATCAAGGCAGAAGTGGTCTCGGGTGATGAGAAGGAGCAAGACCGCCGCCGCATCCTCAACTTCGGCCACACCTTCGGCCACGCCCTGGAAGCCGAAACCGGCTACTCGCAGTTTCTGCACGGCGAAGCGGTGGCGTGGGGGATGAAGGCAGCGACACTTTTGGGCTCAATGGAACATCTGCTTTCCGCCGAGGACACGCAGGAGATTTTGCGCTGCGTGAATTCCTACGGACCGCTGCCGCCCGTTACTGGCGTCGATCCGGCGCGCATCGCCGCACGCTTGAAGAGCGACAAAAAGACCGTCCAGGGCAAGATCCACTTCGTCCTGCCGGAGCGCATCGGCGCGGTCAAAATCACGGCCGACGTTCAGGAGCGATTCGTGGCCGCGGCCATCGAGGAAGCACTCGCTTGCTGACGCCGGGGACTTCCTCGGGCACAACACCCGCCGGCGCCGAAACCGAGCAGCAAGCTTCCGCGTGGGTGCGGGGAATGTTCGGGCGCATCGCGCCGCGCTACGACCTGCTGAATCACTTGCTGTCGATGAATATCGACCGCTACTGGCGTGCACGCACGGTCTCACGCGTCGCATCTGTGCTCGCCCGGCCCGGCGCATGCGTTTTGGACGTTTGCTGCGGCACTGGCGATCTGGCGCTCGCGCTCCAGGGGCGCGGGCCATCGGCGCGGATTTTCGCCAGCGATTTTTCGCACCCCATGCTGGTTGCAGCCCGCCGCAAACGCAGTCCCGCGCTTTTCGAAGCCGATGCCTTAGAGCTTCCAACGCCGAACGCCTCGTTCGATCTGGCTACCATCGCGTTCGGATTTCGCAATCTCACCAATTACCGCGGCGGCTTGAGGGAACTGCGGCGCATCTTGAAACCAGGCGGCACGCTCGCCATCCTGGAATTCTCCACGCCTCCGAACGCGCTGCTCGCGGGACTCTATAGCTTCTACTCGCGGACCGTTTTGCCCACCGTCGGCGGAATGATCTCGGGCTCTAGGGACGCCTACACCTATCTGCCGGAATCAGTCCGCAAATTTCCCGATGCGGAGGGTCTGGCGAATCAAATGCGCGATGCGGGATTCGTGAATGTCCGCTTTGAGCGCCTGACGGCTGGGATCGTAGCTTTGCATCTTGGCGAACGGGGCTGATCGCTCAATCGGAGCGGCCGAGGCTTGCATTATTTGCTTCACCGTGATGGACACTAACGCGAGCGTTAAGCCAATCATAATCGCCACCGATACCCACGCCACCGCATTGTATGCCCCCGAATTCGTCCATTCCTTCATGAGGCCCTTCTTGTTGATCAGCAGCACCATGTAAATCAGCACGAACGGCAATAACACGCCGTTGAGCACCTGCGACGCCAGAATGGTCTTTACCAGCGGAAAATTCGGCCATAGGATCACGCCCGCGCCGAGCGCAATCAGCAACGTGTACAGCCAGTAGAACTCCGGCGCCTCGTTGAATCGCTTATCGACGCCCGATTCAAACCCCAACCCTTCACACACCGTGAATGCGGTGGAAATCGGCAAAATGCATGCCGCGAAAAATGATGCATTGAACAGACCCGCGCTGAACAAAAGATAGGCGTACTGACCGAACGGCTTCAGCGCGACCGCGGCATCGGCGGCATCGTTAATATCTCGGGGACCATGCGCCCAAATAGCCGTTGCGCAAGAAACGATGATGAAGAACGCCACCACGTCCGTCAAAATGCAGCCCACCACTACTTCGATGCGCGACTGAACGTATTCTTTTGCTGTGATCCCCTTTTCAACGATCGCTGACTGCAGGTAAAATTGCATCCACGGCGCGATCGAAGTGCCCACCATGGCGATCAGCATGGTGATGTAGTCGGTGTCGAACATAAGAATCGGCTTGACGCTGTAGATGGCCGCTTCCTTCCAATCCGGCTTCAGTAGAAACGCGGAGATGATGTACGTCACGTACAAAGTGCACGCGACCAGGAAGATCTTCTCGACGCTGCGGTAATTGCCCCGTACCACCAGGAGCCATACCGCTGCGGCGCAGATGGGCACCGAAATGTAGCGGCTGATGTGAAACAGCTCGAGCGAGCTGGCGATGCCCGCAAACTCCGCGATGACGTTGAGGTAATTGGTTAGCACCAGCGCGATCATCAGAAAGAATGTGGTCCGTAAACCGAACTCCTCGCGGATCAGATCGGATAGACCTTTGCCCGTGACCGCGCCCATACGCGAGGACATTTCTTGGGTGACGATCAGTAGCAGCGTTATGGGGATCAACGTCCACAGCGGAAGATAGCCGTATTTCGCGCCCGCCTGCGAATAGGTAAAAATACCGCCTGAATCGTTATCGACATTGGCGGTGATGAGGCCCGGACCGATGACCGACAGAAAGATCGCGATTTGATAGCGAAAGCGTTTGAGCACGCCCTATTTTTCCCTCAGGAGGGAGATCACTTCATCGGCCGTGATCACGCCCGCCAGCTTGCCTTCGGCGTCGATCACCGGCAGCGTCAGCAAGTTGTATTTGTCGAACAGTTCGGTAATTCGATCCTGGCGCTCTTCTACGTCGACGTGCAGCAGAGGGTCGGCGGCCAATTCCCGCAAGGGCGTCGCGCCTGCCGTGGTGAACAATCGCGCCAGCGGAATGGACGCCGTTAGTTGGTCATTGGAATCGACCAGGAACAGCGTGTTCAGGTTCTCGAGAATCTCTTCGTGGGCTCGCAGCGCGTCCATTGCCCCCGCGACCGTTGTATCCTCCGGCAACGCCACGAATTCGGTGTTCATCAACCCGCCGGCGGAATGTTCGTGATACTCGAGCAACTCCTCCACCTCGGCCTTGGGCTCGCCTTCCATTTCTTCCAGAATGTCTTCGGAGGTTTGTTCCTCCAGTTCGGCCAGCACGTCGGCGGCTTCGTGCGGCGACATTTCTTCCACGATGTCGGCGGCCTTCTCGGTTTCGAGCGACTCCAGAATGCTGGCCTGCACATCCGGCTCGATCTCCGACAACGTCTCGGCGGCCACCTCGCTGTCGATGGTCTCGAAGATGGCTTCGCGATCGTCGGGGCTCAAATCTTCGACGATGTCCGCCAGATCGGCCGGGTGCATCTCCTCCAGAATCTTGTTGCTGATATTGAGGCGCAATCGCCGCTGCGGATCCGCCTCGAGGATGCTGCACTGCTCCCAAGGGATGGAATGCGGCGGAATGATGCTCTGGGTGCGGCGGATCCAGCGCGGCGGGACCACTCCTTGCGCCAGGCGCCGCCACATGCTCCGCAATCCGATATCAATATCGATGATGCTCAACACGTCACCCTCTTCCTCGTGACGAATGGTGAACGTGACGTCGGTCACCCGCACCACTTTGCGGCCTTGCCCGTCGATGATCTGCTGATCCAGCAGATCGCGGACCAGCCGCAGCATATACTCGTCGGAATGGTAGGGGGTGAGCTGTTCGTCTTTGAGGTAAATCCCGTCCAACGAAATGGAGCGGATCTGATCGTGCCGGATGCTCAGCCAGGCCCAACCACCGCCCACCAGGAAGCGGTCGACGCGGGAAGGATCGATCAGAGGAACCAGCGCGGCGTCTTTTACCAGGCCAAGGCGGCGGCCCTTCAGGTCATAAACCTTGAGGCCCAGCAGTTCGGTGAGAAAGAGAAATTCGTCCGCCATCGAGAATCGCCCGAGCCCATAAATTATGACCCGTGGAGCGCGCGATGTCTCGATTATTGCGGATTCGGCTGCGCCCTACATGGTCTTTCAGTTCTACTATGGCGCAAGAGGAGTGGAAGCCGCAACAGAAAAGTTCGGTATGGGAGGTTGTTGGTTATTGGTTGTTGGTGGCTGGGTCGGCCCTTAGGGCTTTGGGGACACCGGCTGCCAGAGCTCGATCTTATTTCCATCCAAATCATAGATCCAGGCAAAGCGACCGTAGGATTCATTCATTCGTTTGGCGTCAATCTTTACTCCCTCTTCTTTTAAGCGGTCGAGCAAAGCATCCATATCGTCGACGATGTAGTTGACCATGAACGGTTGCGTGGCTGGAATATAGTCAGTGGAGGCGGAAAAAATGGTCCAAACGGTAGCGTGTTCCTTTTGCGGGTCGTCGTGTTCGCGCCACGGAAGCATCACACCTTCGCCTTTGTCAGCGAGTCCAAGATGCTTCGAATACCATTCGCGCATCTGATCACGATTAGCGGATTTGAAGAAGACACCGCCGATTCCAAGGATGCGCCCGCGCTGCTCCGTTTTGACAGGCGGCTTCGATTTTTCAGATTGTTGAGATTGCACTTCTTGTCCTCCTTTTGCGCAGGCCGAGACGAGCAACAGCGAGGCTAGCGCAATTGTCCTCCAGGGTATTCCTTGTATGTGTCTCATTTTTCGAGCAGCTCCTTGAGTTTTTTCAGGAAGGCCGCCCATCCGGATTTTGTTTCGGCGAACTCGTCGTCCCAGGCTGCTTCGGGGCCGAAGCCGGACTGAACCAGACGGAGGCGCGTGACTCCTCCGCCCAGCGATTCGATGTAATAATCGACACACATTTTTTGTACAACGCCTGTGTCCACCGGGCCTTTGCGGCCGTAGGTGCGGGAACGTTCGCTACAAGTGCCGAAATGCTTACCTTGCTCCCAGGCGGTGATGGTGGTTCTACCCTCCATCCCCGGGCCCCAGGAGAAGTAATATTCTCCGCCGACGCGCGGATCGACTCGGGCTTCGGGGGCGAACCATTTCGCAATTTGTTCGGGGTCGGTGATGGCCCGGAAGACTTCTTCGGGGGTCGCTTTTACATCGATGACGATCTCATGGGATCTGCTCATGTTTCACTCCAGGTTTGCGGATTCGCTGGCGGATTCTTCCAGCCTGACGGCGGGATAAACGGCGGAGAGCAGGCGGAAACGCCGCCCTCCTTCGGCCCGCTCGTTATGGTATTTCGCCACGAGGTGCGCAATGGATGCGGTCATCTCTTCGGCGAAAGCGGCGCGGGATTCAGCGCTAGCGAAGCGGATCTCGGTTTCCAGGGTAAGCGTGGCGACGCGTTTTCCGGCACGGCGGGCGCGGATGCAGAGAGAGGCCAGCGCGCGTATCATACGCGCAGCAGTAGAAGCGAGATAAGCGGCGGAGAAACGGTCGGCAGTGACGCGATCGCCGGTCTGGGGAGCGATTAGGAATTCGCGGGCTACGGCGCGCACCACGCGTTCCACGCAATTGCCTTTACGGCGTTCCTCGACCAACTCCAGAAAGCCTTCGCGCTCTAGTTCGCGCAGATGGTAGTTCAGTTTCTGCCGAGGCACGCCCAGGCGGCGGGCGAGTCCGGCGGCGGAATCGGGCTCAGTTAATTGTTCGAGGAGACGAAGTCGGCCAGGCTGGAGCAAGACGCCCGCTTTTTCCGGGCTTTGTACGATTTGCAACGTCGCCAGCATGCATCGATTTAACTCCGGAAATACTATTCTGTCAAGAAAAATATTCTTTTCAGTAGAGCCGGAA
>Ga0302326_10003424_pt1 | contig 37405 bp, 32 predicted proteins | sample Palsa_T0_3_FD_202264 | JGI IMG/M metagenome (GOLD analysis project Ga0302326, IMG submission 202264) | Peat permafrost microbial communities from Stordalen Mire near Abisko, Sweden - Palsa_T0_3 | ecosystem: Environmental > Terrestrial > Soil > Palsa > Peat permafrost | place: Sweden: Abisko... | reverse complement strand
CAGCGAGTCCCCCTGACCGTCACCGATCAGGTTGGGGAATATTTTCGTGGCTGACGCGTAGCCATAAGAATCGGGTTCGCCGGCATATAAGTGATAACGCTCATAGCGGTATTCCCCGCCGAAGGAAAAGGTCAGGCCCTGCCCGATATTGTCAAAGTGCCGGTTGACGTCGAGGTTGGAAGTATTCTGGGTGAAAGTAAATCCGCCATCGTCGAAACTTGTCTTCAGGGAACCCGGAACATTGTCAAGGGATGCATTGAAGGTTTCATAACCGTGATAATGGAAATCATTGTTGCCGACGACATTACTGATATCCCAGTCCCAGCCTTGGCCGATCGTGCCTCGCAGGCCCGCGGCGAAAGATTTATCGGTGATGTATACCCGCTCCTGTGGATCATAGTAGACATTATTGGAATTGATCGTCCCGTCGGAAGCCCCTGCGACTTTCATGATGTTCGCATCGAAGATCAGCGTTCCGTCGGGATTGGTAGGGAACTTCTGCGGATTGCCGGAGAAGTTGCGGGTATAGGCGAAGACGTCTGAAACCTTTCGGTTGTAGCCGCCGAAGAAATAGAATTTGGTGCGGGTGCCCGCTATGGGGATTTCCGCGTTGACCATGCCGCCGCCGGAAATGACGCCACCGTCGCCGAAGGCTCTTCTGACCCCATTGATCGGCAAAGCATTCGGATTGGTGCTCATATTCGTGTCCGGTTCTTCGCGAAAGGTCTTGCCCTCGTCGAGGAAGTTCCCGGCGAAGTTGATGAAGCCGCCGTTCTTCCCGATAGCCAGGCCATAATCCGCGCCCAGGCTATAAGTTGCGCCGTCGAGGCGGGTACTTGCGTAATACTGGCTGGGATCTACGAAATTCAGCGCATTATACTTGTGGTCATCATAGACGCTGCCCCCGGTAGTGATATTCAGATGGTTAATATCCTTTTTGAGGATGAGGTTGATGACGCCGGCGATGGCGTCGGAGCCATATTGGGCGGAGGCTCCGTCGCGCAGGATTTCTACCCGGTCGATGGCTGCCTCGGGAATGGCATTCAGGTCGGTGCCGGAATTTCCCCGGCCGCGGGTGCCGGCTTCGTTGACGAATGCGGAGAGGTGGCGGCGTTTGCCGTTGACCAGTACGAGTGTCTGGTCGAAACCCAATCCCCGGAGGCTGGCAAAGTCGTTGGCGTCGGAACCGTCGGCGCCGCTCTGTTTGTTATAATTGAAGGAGGGTACGGCCACGTTTAATTGGCTCATCAGATCGGGCCGGGCGGTGGATTGCCCAACGTCGCCGACCTTGATGACGTCGACAGGTACCGGCGATTCGGTTTTGGAGCGTGCCGCGCCCCTGGTACCCACGAAGACCAGCTGGGTCAGCTCCGAGGAGACCGGTTCCAGCAAAATGTTGATCGAGGATGTCCCGGGGACCGGGACGGATTGTTCCAAATAACCTATATTAGTAATAATTAGTATATCTTCTGGGTTTACCGGGAGCGTAAACATTCCTTCATTGTTGGTGGAGACCCCTTTTTTAGATCCCTTGATCTTGATGGAAGCGCCGCTGAGAGGCGCGCCGGAGGATTTATCGGTGATTTTTCCTGTGAGGGTTTTCTGGGCAAGCAGCAGGTGCGACGCTAAAATAAAGCTTACTAAGATCATAAGTCCTTTCATATGCGATTGTTTTGGTATTGAATGAATTTAGCATAATTTGACCAAAACAGATCATATTTTAACCTATAAATTAAAATATTGTTATTTTTTAATTTGACTGTGATGCCGAATAAAATTCTATAAATATTTGTAAAACTATGATTATCAGATATATAAAAAAATAGCCCTGCGTGGGGCTACTTATTTCCATGTATGTTGAAATAAATTAATTTATGTTAATCAGTATTGCTCTTGTTCATTAGGGAAGTCTTTGCTTTTGACATCGCGGATATATTGCTGGACTGCGCCGGTAATTTCTTCGTGCAGCTGGAGATAGCGGCGGAGGAAACGGGGCTGGAATTCGGTGGTGATGCCCAGCAGATCGTGCATGACAAGGACCTGGCCGTCGCAAAACATGCCGGCGCCGATGCTGATGGTGGGAATAGAGAGGCTTTCCGAGACGGCTTTGCCCAGTTCGGCAGGGATCTTTTCCAGCACCAGTCCGAAACATCCGGCTTCCTCCAGCAGGAGGGCGTCCTTTTTCAGTTTTTCTGCCTCGACCTCTTCTTTGGCCCGTACGCTATAGGTACCGAATTTATAAATGGATTGCGGGGTCAGTCCCAGGTGGCCCATGACGGGCACACCTGCACCGAGGATCCTTTTGACGGATTCGAGTATTTCCTCTCCGCCTTCGACCTTGACGCCATGGGCGCCGGTCTCCTTCATGATCCGGATCGCCGAGGCCAGCGCCTCTTTGGAATTGGACTGGTAAGAGCCGAACGGGAGGTCTACGACGACGAAGGCCCGGTTAACGCCCCGCAAAACGGAAGACGCGTGATAGATCATCTGGTCGAGGGTGATGGGGAGGGTAGTCTCATGGCCGGCCATGACATTGGAGGCGGAATCGCCTACCAGGATGATATCGATGCCGGCGGCATCGAAAATCCGGGCAAAGGAATAATCATAGGCAGTGATCATGGCTATTTTTTCGCCGTTGATCTTCATCCTCTGTAAAGTATGGGTCGTTACTTTTTTAATCTCCGTGTGGATGGACATGGTCAGAAATTTTGCGAAAAGGTAGGGGAATTTTTTAAGTCCGCATACAGGTGCTGGATGAGACCGTCGGCCAGGCCGATCTTGGGGACATAGATCTCTGCCGCGTTGGCCCATCGCATGGCATTGATATAAATCTGCAGAGCGGGGACGATGACGTCGGCGCGGTCTTCTCTCAATTTGTAGAGGCGCATGCGGTCCTCCAGGGAGAAGCTGGAGAACTCTTTATAATAATCTTTCAGCAATTCGATCGGCAGGGGCTTGCCTTCCTTTCGTTTGGAAATGGAGAAGACCTTGTTGATATTGCCACCGGAACCGATGGCGATAATATTGTTGAGGTAGTTCCTGGTTTCCCGCTTGATGTATTCCTTCATGCCGTCCCATTGCTCGACCGTCACCTGGTTTTTGAGCAGGCGGATGGTGCCGATATTGAAAGAGGCGGAGAATACCAGTTTGTTGCCCGCAAAGAACGTCAGTTCGGTGCTGCCCCCGCCCACATCAATATAAAGATAAGCGTGTTCCTTATCCAGGTTTTCCGCAATGTGGTTCTCGTAGATCAATTTGGCTTCGCTGCCGCCGCTGATGACTTCGATAAGAATGCCGGTCTCCTCTTTCACCTGGTCGATGATAGCGCCGGCATTGGAGGCGTCCCGCATGGCCGAAGTGGCGGCGGCCTTGATATAGTCGACCTCGTAGGCCTGGCAGAGATGCTGGTAGGCCCTGATGGTATGGAGGATCATCGTAGTCTTTTCCGGGGAGATCTCCATTTTTTCAAAGACATCGAACCCCAGCCGGAGCGGGACTCTCACCAGGTTGATCTTGCTGAATTCCGCCTTGCCATTATTGATGGTGACATCGGAAATCAGCAGTCTTGCTGCGTTACTGCCGATATCGATTGCTGCCAGTCGCATTTTCATGTTTGGGTTTCAGCTGCATTCTTATATTTCCGCTACCGTTTCCGCAGTCGTGACCTGCACCACGTGTTCATCAGGCATGGCTTTCTGGTGCAGATAATTATAGATCTCGATCTGGGACCTTACTTTCACTTCCGAATCCCGCTTATATTTATTATCCAATTCATTGTCCAGCCAGCGCGCTTTGACATTGTCCGACAGCTGAATGTCCAGTATATCTTTCAATTCCCGGGTGATGGTTTCATCGAGAACAGGGCATGTTGCTTCTACGCGATGATCCAGGTTACGCACCATCCAGTCGGCCGAAGATATGTATGTTTTTTCTTTTCCGCCGTTGTGGAAGATAAATACCCTGGCGTGTTCGAGATATTCATCGATGATGCTGATGGCTTTGATCGGGATGATGAACTTACTGTTCTCCGAAAAAAGACAATAGATCCCACGGACGATCAGCTGGATGCGGACGCCGGCCCTGGCCGCCTCATAGAGTTTTTCGATCAGGTCTTCGTCGGAGATGGAATTCATCTTCAGCGTGATGGCGGCAGGTTTTTTTTCGCGTGCCAGGCGGGTCTCGCGGACGACCATTTTGACCAGTTCACGGCGCAGGCTGGTAGGGCAGGGGATAAGGACCTTACAGGCCTTGAGGGGTGCGGTGCCTTCCTTCCACTTCTCCAGGTAATTGAAGATCCTGTTGACGTCAGCCATGATATGCCTGTCGGAGGTCAGCAGGCAATGGTCGCCATATATGCGGGCCGTCTTTTCGTTGATGTTGCCGGTGCTCACGAAGCCATAATGGATGGTGAAATTGTTGATCCTTTTTTTGATCAGACAGATCTTGGCGTGCACTTTCACATTCGGAATACCGATCAGTACCTTGACTCCTTCGTCTTCCAGTCTTTCCTTCCATTCCAGGTTGGCTTCTTCATCGAACCGGGCCCTTAGCTCCAGCATGACCGTGACATGTTTGCCGTTGCGGACGGCATTGATGAGGGCGTTGATGATCTTGGAATTGCTGGCCAGGCGATAGCAGGTGATCTTAATGGTGGTTACGTTAGGATCGATGGCCGCTTCCCTCAGCATGTCGATGACTGGGTTGAAGGAATGGTAGGGATAATGCAGCATCACATCCTGTTCCAGCACAACATCGGTGACCCGGGGCGTTTTGACCAGCAGGGGATGGGTGAAGGGCTTTTTTCGTTGCCCTTTCCGGGGAAATACGTCCGGGAAATCCATGAAGTGGCGGAAGTTATGGATGCGGCCGCCGGGGATGAGGTTGCCGCTCTTCTTCGACAGGTTGAGCCGCTTGGTGATATATTCCAGCAGGCTTTTGTCCATTTCCTTGTCATAGACGAACCGTACCGGCTTGCCTCTGCGCCGGTTCTTCAATCCCTTTTCGATTTTTTGGATCAGGGTGGTGCTGATATCGTTATCGATATCGATCTCGGCGTCGCGGGTGACCTTGAATGCCCATGACTCGTAGGTGTCATAACCAAAATAGGCGAAGATATTCCTTAGATTATAGCGGATAATGTCTTCGAGCAGGATGATATGATGTTCGTCCATGGCCGGTGACGGCAGCTGGACAAACCGGCCGAGGACACGGCTGGGTATCTCGATCAGGGCGTATTTCCTTTTCATGCTGCCGTCCTTGCGCGACAGCACGACACCGAGGTAGATGGATTTATCCCGGATATAAGGGAAGGCCGGAATGCTCTCGATCATTAACGGTATCGTATTGCTGCGGACTTCTTCTTCGAAATACGTCTGGATAAATTGCTGCTGGTTGGGGTCCAGCTCCTTCTCCGAAACGAGGAAGATCTTTTCTTTTTCCATTTCTCTCCGGATATCGCTCCAGATGGCGTCGAAGGTATCCCCCTGTTCGAGCACGATGTCCTGGATATCGTTGAGTATCTTGCCGGGTGAAGCCTCGATGTGCATATTGGCCTTCGACTTATTGCCACTGAATTCGCTCATCCTTTTCAATGTAGCGACCCTTACCCGGAAAAATTCGTCCATATTATTGGAAAAGATGCCCAGGAAGCGTATTCTTTCCCGCAGGGGCACCGTAGGGTCTGCTGCTTCCTGTAAAACCCGTCCGTTGAAAGAGAGCCAGCTGATATCGCGCGGTATCGTTTTTCTTCTCATTGGTTCTGTCATTGTTGCCCATTTTGCACAAAGTAGAGCGGCAAAAGGGATTGGTAAATTAAGTAATTATTAATAAAATGCATTGACCTTTTCGCCGGGCGGCACCGGAGCGGCTATTAGTCACCAATACCATGCCATTGGTCAACAAAAATATATAAGGCCCGGCGGAGGGGGTAGGTTTGCCAATAAAATCATTTCACTCATGCCACACAGACTCATATATTTTGCCATCGCACTGATCGCATTCCCGTTGGTTGGTATCGCGCAAGGCACAGGCTGGTCCTATTATGGCCAGGATGCCGGTGGCCGGCGATATACGGCTTTGCAGCAGATCAATGCCGGCAACGTCTCGCGGTTGAAGCTTGCCTGGACCTATCGGACGGGGGAACTGGCGACCTATGCGGGGACAAATGCCCTCGAAAAGGCCTGTTTTGAAACCACCCCGATACTGATTGGCCGCAGCCTTTACTTCAGTACTGCCAGCGACCGGGTGATCTCCGTCGATGCAGCTACAGGGCAGCAACATTGGGTCTATGACCCAAAAGTCGACCTGAACGGGGATTATTCAGAATTCAGCAGTCGCGGCGTAGCGGCATGGCCTGCCAAGAGGACGTCCGATACCAGAAGCGGCAGCGCTGTGGTCGGGCCCGACAGGAATGCCGGAAGGGATAGCCTCCGACTTTTTATCGGTACCATCGACGGCCGGCTGATCGCTCTCGATGCGCATACCGGCCACCCGCTCACAGCCTTTGGCGATAACGGCACCATCAACCTCCGCGCCGGGGTGGGAAAAGATATCCAGGAAACGTCGCCGCCTGCCGTGATCGGCGACCTTGTGATCGTCGGTTCGGCTATTGGGGACAACCAGCGGTTTGATGAGGCGCCGGGTGTCATCCGGGCCTACAGTGTGCATACGGGACAGCTGATCTGGGCCTGGGATCCTATCCCGCGCGACCCTGCTGATAGCGCCTATGCGACCTGGATTGGCCCAAAGGCACACCGGACGGGGGCCGCCAATGCCTGGTCCATCCTCAGTACCGATGCAGCCCGTGATCTTGTTTTTGTTCCCACCAGTTGTCCGAGCCCGGACTATTATGGCGGCGAACGGCTGGGGTCCAATCTCCATGCCAACTCCCTGGTAGCGTTGCGGGCCTCGACCGGCAAGCTGGTATGGAGTTTCCAGGTCGTGCACCATGATCTCTGGGACTTTGACATCGCCGCCCAGCCCGTGCTGATTGATTTTCCCATCGGCTCCGGCACTGTACCCGCAGTAGTGATCGGTACCAAAATGGGATTCATTTATGTCCTTGACCGGGAGACCGGCAAACCCTTATTGCCCGTAGAGGAACGCCCCGTGCCCGCGTCGACGCTGCCGGGTGAGCAGGCATGGCCTACCCAGCCCTTCCCTGTAAAACCGGCGCCGCTGGGTCTTCAGTCCGTGACCGTTGCAGATGCCTGGGGACCGACCCCGGAAGATCTGGCCGATGCAAAAAGAAGGATCGCCCAGCTCCGCTTCGAAGGGCCATTCACACCGCCGGGCTTTCAGGGGACGATCATGGCCCCGGGCAATGTTGGAGGCATCCACTGGGGCGGGATGTGCTATGACCCCGTCGCCGGCATACTATATACGAATGTCAACCGCCTCGCTGCGGTGATCCGGATGATGCCGCGGGAGCAGGTGGACAGCCTGCGGAAAGAGAACCCGGAATCTCTGCGGGGGGAGATTGGCTGGCAACGCGGGACACCCTATATCATGAAACGGGATTACCTGGTCAAAAGGAACGACCAGGGTGTCGTCACGTTCCTGCAGACAAAACCGCCGTGGGGGACCCTGGTGGCCATCGACCTGCGTTCAGGTGCAAAAAAATGGGAAGTGCCCCTGGGCTATATGCTCGACCCCGCAAAATATCCGGAGTCCCGGGAATGGGGGTCCCTGAACTTTGGCGGAGCGATCGTTACCGGTGGTCACCTTATCTTTGTAGCGGCCAGCATGGACAGTCATTTCCGGGCGTTCGACAGCCGGACAGGGAAAGTGTTGTGGGAATATGCCTTGCCGGCCAGTGGGCAGGCGACACCGATGAGCTATGAACTGGACGGCCGTCAGTATGTCGTGATTGCCGCCGGCGGCCATGGGAAGCTCGGGACCAAACAGGGGGATTATCTGATGGCCTTCGCGCTGCCGGCCCCCTAAAGGCGGCCAGGTTATCCACACTGTGGGAAAGAAGTTGAAAAAACGGGAATTTCTTTTTGCAGATTGCCAATATTTTACGACTTTTGCACTCCTAAATTTTGTGTCATGGCTAGAGTATGTCAGATTACGGGTAAGGTTCCGGTTTCCGGAAACAGCGTATCGCATTCAAATATAAAGACTAAGCGCAGGTTCCTTCCTAATCTGCAGACCAAGCGGTTTTTCCTGGCTGAGGAAGACAAGTGGATTACCTTAAAGGTTTCCTCTGAAGGCCTCCGCACGATCAACAAAAATGGTCTCTTCAGTGTTGTTAAAGACTTAAGAGCGAGAGGGGAAAAGATCTAGTAAAGCAAAAGATGTATCTTAAAGATTAAAGGTCCAAATTATGGCAAAGAAAGGCAGCAGGGTTCAGGTTATCATGGAATGCACCGAGCATAAAACCAGTGGTCTCCCCGGAACCAGTCGTTATATCACGACGAAAAACAAAAAGAATACTCCGGAACGTCTGGAGTTGAAGAAGTACAATCCCATTCTGAAGAAAGTAACTGTTCATAAAGAAATTAAGTAATCATGGCAAAAGCTGCAAAAACCGCTATCAAGACCAAGGACGCCAAGGCTGCCGCGGAAGCAAAGAACTATACCAAAGTGATCAAGGCCGTACGCAGCCCCAAAACGGGCGCTTACACCTTCAAGGAGAACATCGTGCACAAGGATAAGATCAAAGAATTTTTGGCTGCAAAGTAGTCACTGGGTTAAGTAAGATAATAAAAGCGGACTGCAGGGTCCGCTTTTTTCAATTATACCATGTATGGGACTTTTTGATAAACTTTTCGGAAAAAAGGAAAAGGAAAGCCTGGACCAGGGTCTGCAAAAGACCAAAGAAGGATTTCTGTCCCGACTGACCAAAGCGGTCGCCGGCAAGAGCACAGTCGATGAAGAAGTGCTCGACAACCTCGAAGACGCCCTCGTCAGCGCAGATGTAGGCATCGATACGACAGTAAAGATCATCCAGCAGATTGAACAAAGGGTTGCGAAAGATAAGTATATCAATACCAGTGATTTAAACGGTTTATTGCAACAAGAAATTGAGAAGCTGCTGGTCGATGCCCCCGAACAATCCTATCGCGATTTCAATACCCCGTCGGGAAATAAGCCCTATGTCATCCTCGTAGTGGGGGTCAACGGGGTCGGCAAGACGACTACGATCGGCAAACTGGCCTACAACTTCAAAAAGGCGGGGAAATCGGTGTTGCTGGGCGCCGCCGATACATTCAGGGCAGCAGCCGTCGATCAGCTGACCATCTGGAGCGAGAGAGTAGGCGTTCCGATTGTCAAACAGGGCATGGGATCTGACCCGGGAGCGGTAGCTTTCGACACTGTACAAAGCGGCGTTGCCCGCGGTGCGGATGTCGTGATCATCGATACGGCGGGCCGTTTGCACAATAAAGCCTACCTGATGGAAGAATTGACCAAGATCAGCAGGGTCATCAAAAAAATAATGCCGGATGCCCCTCACGAAGTGCTGCTGGTGCTGGACGGCTCTACGGGCCAGAACGCCCTGGAACAGGCGCGCCAGTTTACCGCCGCTACCGATGTCACCGCCCTGGCGATCACCAAGCTGGACGGCACGGCCAAAGGCGGAGTGGTTTTGGCGATTGCCAACCAGTTCCGGATCCCGGTGAAATTTATCGGGGTCGGGGAGAAAATGGAAGACCTGCTGGTCTTCGATAAGCACGAATTTGTGGACAGTTTATTCAGTTTAGAAAAATGAAGACAAAGACATTAAAAAAGGATAAGGTCAACATCATTACGCTGGGATGCAGCAAGAATATGGTTGACAGTGAGGTGCTGAGCGGCCAGCTTCGTGCAAATGATATCGACGTCGTTCATGAAAATGCAAAAAAGGACCACAATATCGTTGTCGTCAATACCTGTGGTTTTATCGATAAGGCCAAAGAAGAATCCATCAATACCATCCTGGACCAGGTAGCCCTGAAGAAAAAGGGGCGGCTGGACAAGGTCTATGTCACCGGCTGTCTCAGCCAACGCTATCGCGACGACCTGGAGAAAGAGATCCCCGAAGTGGACGCCTGGTTCGGCACATTGGAGCTGCCGCTGATGCTCAGACAATTCGATGTAGACTACAAAGCCGAACTGCTGGGCGAACGGCTGCTGGCGACTCCCAAACACTATGCCTACCTGAAGATTGCCGAAGGCTGTAACCGCACCTGTGCTTTTTGCGCTATTCCCCTGATGCGGGGCGGACACGTGAGCCGGCCGATGGAAGAACTGGTGAAAGAAGCAGAAGGGCTTGTAAAAAAAGGCGTCAGGGAAATCCTGCTGATTGCGCAGGAGCTTACCTATTACGGACTGGATCTCTACAAACGCCGGATGCTGCCGGACCTGCTGCACCGGCTGGCCGATATAAAAGGGCTGGAATGGATAAGGCTGCATTATGCCTATCCTTCCAAATTTCCCATTGAGATACTGGACGTGATAAAAGAGAGGGATAATATCTGCAAATACCTCGACATGCCGTTACAGCATGCCAGCGATAACATGCTGAAGGCGATGCGCCGCCAGATCACGCGGCAGGAGATGACCGATCTGATACATACTATCCGGGAAAAAGTGCCGGGTATCTGTCTCCGTACGACGCTGATAGCGGGTTTCCCCGGCGAGACGGAACAGGACGTGCAGGAGCTGAAAGACTTTTTGCAGGAGCACCGGTTCGACCGGGTAGGGATATTCTCTTATTCACATGAAGAAGGTACTTCTGCCCACGACCTGGAGGATAACATTCCTGCCGATATCAAGCAGCAACGGGCACAGGAGATCATGGAAGTGCAACAGGAGATTTCCCTTGAAAAGAACCAGGAAAAGATAGGCCGGGTATTCAAGGTGCTGATCGACAAAAAAGAGGCCGGCCGTTACCTCGGAAGAACGGAATTCGACTCCATCGAAGTGGACAACGAGGTAATCGTTCACAGCGACGAAAAGTTACCGATCGGGGATTTTGTTCATGTCCGTATCACCAAAGCGTATGATTATGACATTGAAGGCGAGGTTGTGGTGTTGCCGGAGGCAACTTAGGGGCGGATGTTAAAATCCGAGAAGAAAATATTAATCGGCGCGGCCTGCCCTAGCCGGCAAACGAATAAATTTGCCCAAAATCAAATCACATGAGTATTAACTGGAATGGCGTATTTCCGGCCCTTACGACCAAGTTCACGTCACAGGATACCCTTGACCTTCCTATGTTCGGCGCTAACCTCCAGGCCCAGTTGGAAGCAGGCATCAATGGCGCCATTATCGGCGGCTCGCTCGGGGAAGCCAGTACGCTGACCCTGGAGGAAAAAGAAGCCCTGGTAAAATTTGCCGTGGAAAAGGTGGGCGGCCGGATCCCCATCTTATTAAATATTGCCGAAGGATCTACACGGGATGCGGTCCGGCAGGCAGCCCTTGCCGAAGAGTGGGGTGCCGCGGGGTTGATGCTGTTGCCGCCCATGCGTTATAAGAGCGATCACCGGGAAACCGTCACTTTTTTCAAGACGGTGGCCGCTTCGACGGAACTGCCCATCATGATCTACAACAACCCTGTCGATTACAAGATCGATGTGACATTACATATGTTCGACGAGCTGATCGGGATGCCAAATATCGAATCAGTGAAAGAATCGACCAGGGACGTGACCAATGTCACGCGGTTGATCAACCACTTCGGCGACCGGATCAAGATCCTTTGCGGGGTAGACACTATCGCCATCGAAGAATTGCTGATGGGGGCTGTAGGCTGGGTAGGTGGGCTGGTATGCGCTTTCCCGGCGGAGACGGTAGCGATCTACCGGCTGGTGAAGGCTGGCCGGATAGCAGAGGCGCTGGACATTCACCGGTGGTTCCTTCCCTTGCTGGAGTTGGATCTCCATCCCAAACTGGTGCAATATATCAAGCTGGCTGAAGCCGAGGCTGGGTTAGGCACTGAATATGTCAGGGCGCCCAGGCTGACGCTGATCGGCGGCGAACGCGAACGCGTATTGGCTATTATCCGCGAGGGTCTGGCTAATCGTCCGACGCTTCCGGCCCATGATTTTACGATAGCTTAAACATATAATATGAAATTTCAGGACGCAACCTCAGCGGAAATAGACAGTATTATGAATGCCGCATGGCAGGCGTTCATGATGTACCGGCAGACGACCCTGCAACAGCGGGCCAATCTGATGCGGCAAATAGCCAAAGAAATGGAAGCGGCCGGCGATGAACTGATACAAACGGCGATGCGGGAGACCAATCTGCCGGAGGCGCGCCTGCGCAACGAGCGGGCCAGAACTATGTTTCAATTGACCAGTTATGCGGATGCCTGCGAGGCAGGTCACTGGCTGGAAGTAAGAATAGATACCGCCGTACCGGATAAGGGAGATCCCGATCTGCGTAAATGGCAGGTGCCGATCGGTCCCGTAGTGGTCTTTGGCGCCAGCAATTTTCCTTTTGCCTATTCTACGGCGGGCGGTGACACCGCTTCTGCCCTGGCGGCAGGATGCCCGGTGATCGTCAAGGCTCACCCGGCCCACGCGGAGACGTCGGAGATCGTCGCTAAGGCCATCGCGCGTGCCATCGCGAAGGAAAAACTTCCCGCAGGCGTATTTGCACATGTACATGGAGCGGGCTTCGAGACGGGCAAGGCATTGGTAACGCATCCCCATACCCGCGCCGTCGGATTTACCGGCAGTTATGGTGGCGGCAAGGCGCTTTTCGACTGGGCCAACCAACGCAAACAGCCGATCCCCGTTTTCGCAGAAATGGGCAGCATCAATCCCATCTTCCTGTTGCCCGGCAAACTGGCGGTATCGGCTAAGGAAGTGGCGGCGCAGTGCTTTGGATCGATCACGCTGGGCGTGGGACAGTTCTGCACCAACCCGGGGCTGATCGTGGGCATAGAAGGCAAGGACCTGGACCTGTTCATCGAGGAGTTGGGTACAGCCATCAGCAAGGCTGTGCCGGGCACCATGCTGCATCCCGGCATCGCCAAAGCCTATACGGAAAAGCGAGCGGCTGCACTGGCCGGGGCGGATGTGGCGACAGTGGCAGTGGCGGGTACCGAGCCCCAGGTCAACCAGGGCCGGCCTACAGTGGCATCGGCCACCGCGGAAGCTTTTTTCCGGAACCCGCTGTTACACCAGGAAGTGTTTGGGCCTTATTCCCTGGTGATCCAATGTAAGAATAAGGGCGACATGCTGGGAGTCGTCCGTCACCTGGAAGGACAACTGACTACTTCGCTGATGGCTACCGATCAGGATATTGCCGATCACCCCGAGGTGGTGGCGGCGGCGCAGGATATCTGTGGCCGGTTTATCCTCAACGGCGTCCCTACGGGCGTAAGAGTGGCTTTGTCCATGCAGCATGGGGGACCTTTCCCCGCCACGACGGACAGCCGGTTTACTTCGGTGGGTGCGGATGGCATCAAACGGTGGGTTAGGCCCCTGAGCTACCAGGGCTGGCCGGATGCACTGCTGCCTGATGCATTGAAGAACGGCAACCCTTTGCATCTCTGGAGAACCATTAATGACAAATTGACGAACGACCTTATATAAGGAACCTGCATGAAGAAGACCTTTTTTTGTATCGATGCGCACACCTGTGGTAACCCGGTGAGACTGGTTGCCGGCGGCGGTCCCGTGCTGGAAGGAAAGAATATGAGCGAGAAACGGCAGCATTTCTTAAAGGAATACGACTGGATCCGTAAAGGGTTGATGTTCGAGCCACGCGGCCATGATATGATGAGCGGCAGTATCCTTTATCCGCCTCATGACCCGCAAAATGATGTCGCCGTCCTTTTTATAGAGACCAGTGGATGCCTGCCGATGTGCGGCCATGGGACGATCGGCACGATCACCATTGCGCTGGAAGAGGGGTTGATCCAGCCCAAAACGCCAGGGCATATCCGCATGGAAGCGCCGGCAGGGCTTGTTATGATCGAATACAAACAGGAAGGAAAAAAGATAAAGTCCGTCAAACTGACCAATGTGCCGGCTTACCTGGCGGCAGAAAATATCTCCGTGGAGTGTCCCGACCTGGGAACGCTGACCGTCGATGTCTCTTACGGCGGAAATTTCTATGCGATTGTCGACCCGCAGGAAAACTTCAAAGGGCTGGAAGATTATACCGCCGATCAGTTGATCGGTTGGAGCAGGGTGATGCGCCAGCGGATCAATGCAGCGCATGAATTCGTTCACCCCGAAAATCCTACTATCAATACCTGTACCCATATCCTCTGGGCGGGTAAGACCATCAGCCCCACCGCGACGGCACGGAATGCCGTATTTTACGGGGACAAGGCTATAGACCGGTCGCCTTGCGGCACCGGCACTTCGGCCCGGATGGCACAGTGGTTTGCCAAAGGCAAGCTGAAAGAGGGGGATGTCTTTATCCACGAAAGCATCATCGGATCTACTTTCACCGGACGGGTGGAAAAGGCCGTCACGGTGGCCGGGAAACCGGCGATTATCCCGAGTGTTGAAGGCTGGGCTAAGATTTACGGGTACAATACCATCAGCATCGATCCCGAAGATGATCCATACGCCTACGGGTTCCAGGTGTTGTAAACCGCCCATCATTCCGCCCGAACAATCTGTTCGTTTTTGCGTTAATTTCGTCCACTACCCAACCCGGGCGGAGCCCGGCCGGTAGGTTTTCTTATGGACTGGACATCAACCCGTTTACCATACCGCCAGACAGGCTATTTTTCCCGCATCATTACGGATTATCTGGATCAGGCAGATACACTGAAGCCTTTTTATACGCATGGAGTCACCCCCGAAGGTTTGCGCGAATCGGTGCAAGCCCGGCAGAAAGCTCCCGTTGACCGGGCAGCACTGGTCAGCGCCCTGGAGGAGCAATATACCGGAATACCCGAGGCGCCAAAGGTCCGGGAAAATATCCGGCGGCTAGGCGGCGACAATACCTTCACCGTCTGTACGGCCCATCAGCCTGCCATCTTCACGGGCCATCTCTATTTCATTTATAAGATCCTGCACACGATCCGGCTGGCGGATTCGCTGAACGGAGATTATCCGGACAAACACTTCGTACCTGTATTCTATATGGGCAGTGAGGATGCCGATCTTGATGAACTGGGCCATGTCTACCTGGGTGGAGAGAAACTGGTATGGGATACGAAGCAGACCGGGGCCGTAGGCAGGATGACCACCAAAGGGCTGGATAAACTGCTCTACAGGATCGAGGGCGAGCTATCGATAGAACCTTTCGGTCCCGAATTGATCCGGTTGCTAAAGGACGCTTATCTCAACAGCCCCGATATCCAGACGGCTACCTTCCGGCTGGTTCACGACCTTTTTGCCGAATATGGACTGGTGGTGCTGATACCCGACCTTGCTTCACTGAAAAGGCTCATGATCCCCATATTCGAAGACGACCTTTTCCGGCAGGAGCCGGCGAGGATCGTCAGCGAGACGATCGAACGGTTGCCCGACCACTACAAGGTGCAGGCCAATCCACGCTCCATCAATCTTTTTTATCTGAAAGACGACTTGCGCGGAAGGATCGAGCGTAACGGGGATATTTTCCACGTGCATACGTCATCGCTGCAATTCACGGAGCAGGAGATCAGGGAAGAGCTGCATCGCTATCCCGATCGCTTCAGTCCCAATGTGATCCTTCGCGGTCTGTTCCAGGAGACCATCCTGCCCAATATTGCCTTTATCGGCGGGGGCGGTGAGACGGCGTACTGGCTGGAGCTGAAGGGATTGTTCGAACTTTACCGGGTTCCTTTTCCGGTGCTGCTGCTGCGTAATTCCTTTTTGCTGGTCTCACAGCAATGGGAGGAGAAAATAGAAAAGGCGGAGTTGAGTGCGGCCGACTTGTTCCGGCCGGCGGAAGAGTTGGTGAACGAGCTTGTCAGGCGGGAGTCCGAGCATTCGCTTAGTCTTGAACGTGAGATCACCGAAGCTAATAACTATTACGAGGCGTTGAAGGCGCTGACGCGGCCGGTGGACCCTACGCTGGAGCAGCATGTGGAGGCCTTGCAGGCCCGCGCGCTGGACCCCATCCGGACGCTGGAAAAGAAGCTGCTGAAGGCGGAGAAACGTAAATTTATCGATCTCCAACGACAGATCTATTCGCTGAAATCCGCTCTGTTCCCTTTGAATGGACTGCAGGAAAGAGTGGAGAACTTTATGCCCTGGTATGCTGCTCTTGGCCCGTCCTTTATCCGGGATCTCTATATGCATTCGCCGGTGCTGGAAGAGGAGTTCGTGGTGCTGACCGCGCGCTGATCCCGGTCAATCCCGCGTGTACCGCCGGCCTTTTCTTATAAGTATTCGACTTTTTCCAGCTGCAGACGTCCATCGAAGCTGTACAGGCGCGGCGTGCCGGTCGGGAGGTCCACCTGCGCGATCTCATCAGGGCTGATGCCCTCCAGTCGCATCATCAGCGCCCGCAGGCTGTTCCCATGAGCGACTACCAGGATATCCTTTCCTCCAAGCAGCAGCGGTTCAATGGCCCAATGATAATAGGGGATGACCCGTGCTGCGGTATCCGCAAGGCTTTCACCACCCGGAGGCCGGACCGAAAAACTTCGTCTCCAAACAGCAACCTGTTCTTCGCCGTATTGCCGGGTCACTTCCGCCTTATTGAGCCCCTGCAGCTGTCCGTAATTACGTTCGTTCAGCGCCTTGTCGCGCGTGACCGGCAGGCCGGTATGACCTGTCTCTTGCAGGATCAGGGTCATGGTATCGATGGCCCGTTGCAGCAGGGAGGTAAAGCCGTGGGAAAACGGGATGGACTTTAATTTCTTTCCCGCTGCGATCGCCTCTTCGCGGCCTTTTTCAGTCAGGGGAATATCTGTTGCGCCGGTAAAACGATTCTCCAGGTTCCAGAGGGATTGTCCGTGACGGACAAGGACCAATAAGGGCATGCGCGGTGATTTGATTATCGGTAAAGGTAAGCCATTCAGGCATGACCCATCAGCAGTGCCACCGGGAAACGGTCCCAGCCGCGCCACTCGAGGACCGGCCCATTGCTGTGATGGGTATCGCCGGTAAAGGCGTGTACCCAGGTATCGGGCGCATCCGGGGGAAGGGTCACGGCGAATGTTTCCAACAGGTTTTCCTCGCCGGTCATCAACGGTACCAGGATCAGCGTCCAGTTGTTCCCGTGACGCCGGATGTAAGCCAGCAGAGGTCCTGTAGCGGCGACAGGGATATACTCTCCTTCGGTAAAGAGGGTAGGGTGTGCGTTACGGAAGGCCAGTGTCCGGTACAGCGTAAACATTTTCATCGTCCCTTTTTCGGGGTGATCGAGGACGAAACCGAGGACGACGGCGGCCCCTTTGGCGGCTGCAGCTTTTATTTGCCTCAGCAGATCGGCCTGTAAGGCAAAGTCCACCCGCCGGCGGTTGTCGGGATCCACGAAGCTGGTCTCCCATAATTCAGCACCCTGGTAAATATCGGGAATACCGGGCGCCGTCAGCTTGATCAACAGCTGCGACAGGCTGTACGCATAGGACGCCCTGATAATGGTCGATGCGAAGGGGAGAAAGCTTTTCAGGAAAGCAGAACCGGGAGTAAGCAGTGCGGCTGCAAATGACCGGCAGTGTCCTTCATATTCCTCATTGGGTGTATCGTAGTTGGTTTCCGTTTTTGCTTCTCTCAATGCCTTGGTGAGATAGGCGGAAAACCGGTCGCGAAAATCGTCTGTCACGATGAGGTCGGCCGGAAACCCGCCCAGCAGTGCCTGGTAGATCAGGTATTCGTCATTGGCGGATGGGGACGGTCTGCCGTTGACCTCGGTGATCAGTGGCCGGTTGAGTTGCCGCCAGCTGGTGACAACGCTAATCCATTCCCGTGGTCTGGCGCTCAGCGCATTTAACCGGATACGGCTGTCTTCGCCCCGTTTGGTATCATGGGTAGTGGTGGCATTCAGCGCATAAGGAAGGGCGGCCTGTCGTTCAATCATCTGCTGGTGAAACTCCTTCGGAGACATACCTGCCGTGGCCGGGCTATCACCTACTTCATTATGCGCTATATAAGGATTGTAGACATAGAAGGTCGTGTCTTCGATGCCTTTGGCAGCGAGTGGACCGGTGAATTGCATGAGCCGCTTGATAAAGGGGGAGGCAGGAACCTCTTCGAAGAGTTCTTCCAGGAAGAGAAGTTCAGGCAGGCAATCCGGCTGTTGTTTTTTAGCCGACGCAAAAGCCTGTGCAATCACCCGGCGGGCGGCGGGGGGCAACGGTTTATCGTCCGGATAAATGCGATAAACAGGGAAAGAAGCCATCAGAATGGCCAGCGCCTCTTTCAGCCGGCGGGTCCGTTGGCTGGCTGCGCCGGGCAGGGATGATCCGGTCAACAGCGCCATCAGGTTGTTCAACTCGCCGCCCATGTACTTGTGCAGGAAATCGGATTTTTTTTCCGTCACCAGGTCTTCATAAACCGGCAGCCGGATGATCTCGCGGGTATAGAAGTCCAGCAATTGACGGCTGCCGGCCGAATCCGTCAGCACCTGTCCGGCCAGCCGGAGGAATTCATAGCCGGTCATTCCTTCCAGGGCCCAGTCATCGGGCATCGATTCATGGGGGCCAAGGATCTTTTCCGCGATCATATAACAGTCGGGACCGAAAAGCCGTCTTAGCCGGTCGATATATTGTTTTGGCGCAGCCAGTCCATCGATATGGTCTATGCGCAGACCTTGTATCAGGCCCATGGAGTACCAGCGATGGAGCTGCTGATGATAAGCTGCAAAGACGGCTTCGTTCTCCATACGCAGGCAGATCAGGCTGTTGACCGTGAAGAAGCGCCGGTAATTGATGACCGTGGCGGCGAGGCTATAATGTGTCAATACATAGTGCTGACCTTCCAGCAGAGATTTGATCAGCGGCAGGCGTTCATTGATAAAGCCAATGCGCCGGTCGATAAAAGAAGACAGGGCCGGATCGGCCGCCACCTGCTGCATCCATTTTATTTTCGCCGTTTTCCATTCCGGTGCGGTGGCCATAGTGGCCGGCCTCAACGCCGCAAGTGCATCGGCAAGAACGGCAGGGCATCCTTCCGCAACAGTGCAGATCCAGCCATAGAGACCGGCTGCCACAGGATATTCGTTATCGAAATAGCGGATCATGAACCCGCGGTCGGTGAACTGAAGGGTCAGCTGGCCTTTCTGCAGGCACTCCGTCAGTGTTTCGCCGAGGAATGGCGCCATCAGTTTATCGCCCAATAATTCGACCGGGTGTGGGTCGATGTCGAAGAAGGAATAGTAATCCGAGGCTTTCCCTCTTTCGAGAACGTCATACAACCAGGGGTTTTCAAGGGCATAGACCATGTGATTGGGGACGATGTCCTGCAGCCATGTCATTCCATATGCCGCCATCCGGACCGCCAGGCCGGTCCAGTCCTCTTCCGTGCCGATCTCAGGGTTCAGCCGAAGGGGGTCGGCTACGTCATAGCCGTGCTGGCTGCCTTTGAAGGCTGTCGTCACCGGTGAGGCATAGACGGTAGTGATGCCGAGATCATGCAGGTAATCGAGGATAGCGGTGAGATCCTTAAAAGTAAAATGATCATGTAACTGAATACGATAGGTAGAGGCAGGGAGTTTCATCGTAAAGCGTTTACTGTTTTTTTTCAAAGACGAGGGCTGACCAGGGCGCCAGATCGATAAGTTGGCCGGGCAGGATGTCCGCCTCACCCACCGCATCCGCATGCCCCGGACCCAGCCATTGCCGGTCGGCAGAATCGAAAATTTTGCCCAGGACATGACCGGTGGAATTCTCCCGGCGGACCGGCTGACCGCCGAAGTGCAGCCAGATAAAGACCTGGTCGTCGAGGATCTTCCTCTCCAGCAGAAGGGTGTCGTCCATAGCCGGGTAGACGATCATGGAATCTCTCGCTCTGCCTTGCAGGGCCGGCCGCGTCTTCCGCATCGCGATCAGGCTGCGGTAGAACTGCCATAAGGCCGAGCCGGGGTCATCGTCATATGTCCAGGATAGGACGGCGCTTTCAAAAGTCGCGACCGATTCAGGATCGGGAATGCTCACACCGCCCGCTGCGAATCCTTTGAATTCCGCCGCTCTGCCTTCTCTTACCGCCTTGATGAGGGCCGGATCGCCGAAGCTGACGAAAAACGGGAAGGGGTGACGTTCGCCATATTCTTCGCCCATAAACAGCATCGGGACATACGGCGACAGCAAGACGGTGGCGGCGGCCAGTTTCAGTTGCTCGAATGAGAGATTGGCCGTCAGCCGGTCTCCCAGGGCACGGTTGCCGACCTGGTCATGGTTTTGGGCGAAGACGACGAATTGATCATAGGGATTGTTGTCCACGTGACCGCCGAACGTACGTTGGCGATGTTGAGAATAAACCCCGTCGTAGACATAGGTATTCCGAAAGGCCCGTTCGAGATGGTGGATGCTGCCGAAGTCTTCGTAGTATGCTGTCTTATCGCCGGTCAGGAGGGTGCGGAGCGCATGATGAAACTCATCGATCCACTGCGCATTCAGGCCATAGCCGCCTTTGGCGGGCGGGTTGATATAACGGGGATCATTAAGGTCTAATTCAGCGATCAGCTGTTTATGGCATCCGGTCCGGCGTTCGATGTCTGCTGCCAGTTCCTTCAGCTGCCGGACGAAAGGGATGGCGCTGAAATCCTTGATGGCGTGTACCGCATCCAGCCGTAAGGCATCTACGTGGTAATCTTCCAGCCACATCCGGGCGTTCTGTAAGAAAAAGTTGCGGACACCGTCCGACCCCGCGTCATCGACATTGACGGCATCGCCCCAGGGTGTCTTGTATTTGTCGGTGAAATAGGGGCCGTATTGCGGCAGGTAATTCCCTTCGGGGCCAACATGATTATAGACCACGTCGACGATGAGGGCAATGCCTCTCGCATGGGCGGCATTGACAAGCCGTTGAAAACCGGGGACGCCGCCGTAGGAATCCTGGATGGCAAATGGGTAAACCCCGTCATAGCCCCAGTTGCGGCTGCCGGGGAATTGGGCGAGGGGCATCAGTTCGATGGCGTTGATACCCAGGTCCGCCAGGTAGTCCAGCCTTTTCCGGACACCGTCGAAATCGTGGGAGTCAGAGAAGACGCCGGTATGCAGTTCATAGATGATTTGATTGTCGGGTGGAATGCCGGTCCAGGCCTGGTCCTGCCAGGAGAATGCCATGCGGTCGATGAGTGCCGAAGGGCCGTGGACGCCATCGGGTTGACTGAAGGATGCAGGGTCGGGACAGGTGATGGCATCATCGAGGCGGAAAAAATACCGGGCGCCGGGCATCGGTTGTGATGGCGACGCAGCCGATCGGTTTGGTTTCGGTGATGCGCCTGTCTGGTCGGCCGGGAAACGTATTCGCCAATAGCCGTATTCATCTTTTTGCATCGGATGAATACCCCGCTGCGGGGATTCCAGTAGCAGTTCAACTTTTTGACGCGCCGGGGCCCAGACGATGAATTCAGTGGCAGTGGGATCGTACCAGGCGCCAATCTTTTGAAGGGAATTGTTCACGGGATAAGGATAAGGCAAAACGGATGCCATGCGGAACAGGCCCATAGCGTCGGCGTCGCCTGCGGGCCGGCGGGTCAGTCCTGCGAAGAAGGAGTGGAAAGCCGGAGATAGGGAAGGGTGAAATGGAAGATCGAACCGACATCCAGTTCGCTGTCGATCCAGATCCGGCCGCCGTGGCCATCGATGATCCGGGAGGCGATATACAATCCCATACCCAGCCCGGAGTACGAGCGGGCGATCTCCTCGGCGCGGAAGAATTTTTCGAAGACCCGCCGCATATTCTGTTCCGACATGCCGATGCCCTCATCCCGGATGGAGATACGGAGGAATTTGCCTGGCTCAACCGCAGAAGTGATGCGAATGGGGGTCCTTTCCTTCGAATACTTGGCCGCGTTGACGAGGATGTTGGAGAAGACCTGTTCCAGTCTCAGCTTATCTATACCGGCGATGACGTCTTCTTTCAGATCGATCAGGAAGGGGTTCGTCGGGATGGATTTGGCGAGGAGGGCGACCGTTTCGTGAATATAGCTATTCATCGATACGTCTTCCATGATGAAGTCTATCTGGCCGGCCTCGACTTTGGAGATGTCCAGCAATTGCTGGATCAGCTTGTTAAGCTTGTCGGACTGCAGGTTGATCTTGGTCAGGTACATCCTTATCGTCTCGGAGCAGCCATCGCCTTCGGCCAGGGCCAGCTGGGTAAAAGCTTTAATGGTTGTGAGGGGCGTTTTGAGCTCGTGACTGGCGATAGACAGGAACTCCGTCTTTTTTTCGTTGACGTATCTCGATCGGATCAGTTGTTCCTCCTGCTCGGAGGCGATCTTATTCAGTTCCTCCTTTTTTTGTTTGATCTGTTCATAAGGCGTGGAGGGGTTCTCGTTCCTGAAATAGTCGGTGATCTCCACTATTTTTTCTACTGTCAGGCGGCTGGATTGCGGGATATTGATGCGGAGCTCGATATTGTTCAGGAAGTCATCCGTATACATAACGAAATGGCTGACCAGTCGCTTAGCGTATTCCAGTGGGTTGTGCCGGGAAGGCTTATGATGATTGCCGGGATCTTTATACCGGATCGTGGCCGTTAGAAAGAATTTGTTGTCCTCTTTGGCAATCTGGACGATCAGCAGTCCGCTGCCGGTCTTCTCGATCACTTCCCGGCAGCATTCGGATATGGCGGTGGTGAAAGCGGTCTGGCTGGAGAGCGACAAGTTCAGCATCGCGCCCAGCCGGATAGACCGTTTATGACCCAATACCAGGTCCATTTCGTTTTCAAGGTTCAGCCGGGTGACCTCGTAGTTCATGATTATATTTTCCCGATTGTGATTGACATATCGTCTGTTTTTCTTCCGAAATCCTTGTACAGCGCTGCAGCCTGGACGATCAGATCCTGTTTGTGCAGATCGGGCAGCTTAGCTTGTTCCCAGCGCGACCGGATGCCGTCACTGCAAAGAATGATCTGCTGGTACTCGTTCTGCGACAGTTCCTGGTCATTCAACGTATGGGGCATATTGTGCCCGATGATCCCGTTATAGGACAAATAACTCTTCGGTTGCTGGTAACCGATAGGAGTTTGTGTAGTTGTTGGAAGGAAGAGGCAATCGTCAGTTCATCCATCAGGTTGCTGATCTTCAGGCTTTCGTCGTAGAGGCTTTTGGGATCGTCCTTGATTTCTTCGCTAAGGGTTTTGATCAGCGCATTTTTCAGGCTGAAGAGAAATGCGCCGGTTTCCCGCGGAGAATACCCTTTCCTGGCCCTGGTGATCGACAGGGTCTCCAATAATTCGAGGAAAAATTTCGAAGTGTCAAGGGGCATGTCAGGTGATTTAAGTGAACAAATATAGGGGAAGCCACCATGTGACAACTTAAAAACAATTATTTTTTAAAGCGATAATGGTATGAAATTTTGAGTGGGTAATATTTTCCCCAACCCTATGGCGTATCCTCTTTTTGCTTCTTTTTAAAGAATCCGCGCAGCAGAAAATTGTGCTGCAAGGCCAGCAGGTCATCGCTGAGTTCCTGGCTGCTCACGCGCAGGTTCTTGATCGTCCGCTGGAGATTGTCGGCTGTCTCCTGATCATGCAGCATCAGACCTACGGGCGAGTGAGCGTCATTGAGCCCCTGACCGGCCGTCCGCAACGAAGTACTGAAGTCAGAAGCCGAGGCAGCAGCCTGGTCGAGCTGGGCGACGGCATGCCGGAGATGGCTGAAGACCGTAGTGTCGGTGATCAGTTGATTAGCCAAACCATTCGGATCGCGCAAACGGGAGGAGAAGTCCTGCAGGTTGGCAATCATTTTTTCACTGGTGGCCGAGGCGGCCTGAAGATGGCTGAGGGAACCATGGATCTGGTCGGCAAAGGAGGGATCGTTCAATAGTTGCCCGAGCGTACCCTGGCCCATCTTCAACTTTTCGCTGATCGCTTTCAGGTTGGAAGTAATGTCCAGCAGGTTGCCGTTGCTGGCCTGTAAGGTGCTGGTCATTTCCGCGAGGCCAGGCAACTGCTCGCTTTCCAGGTGGTCTTTATCCGCCACCGTTGCAGCCGTATCACTGCCGCCGGTAATGACGACGATCTTATTGCCCACGAGGCCGTCGGTGCTGATCCGGGCTTTCGAATCCTTGCGGATATGCGGCTGTGCCTGCCGCTCGATATTGAGGACCACTTCGACCTGTGAGTTGCCGTAGAAGGACACTTTTTTGACCGTGCCTACTTTCATGCCCGACAGCCAGATATTGTTACCTGTCTGAAGTCCCTGTACATCATTGAAGACGACCTGTAGCTGGATCGATTTGGTGAATGCCTTGTGCTGGCCGCCAATGGTGAGGACTCCGATGAGGAGGATCGCCAGCCCGACGCATATAAAGATGCCTACCGCCAGTTTTTTACGCGTGTTGATTTCGCTCATGAGTCCGATATAAAGTTATAGTTATAAAAATCTTTGATGGTCGGGTCTTCGGTATGGAATACCTCTTCGAAGCTGCCTTGCCGCAGGAATTTCCCTTCGGAGAGCATGATCACTCTTTCTCCGGTGGATTTCGCACAGGCAAGGTCATGGGTGATGATGACGGCGCTGGTATTGTACCGCTGTTGTACATCGTTGATCAGGTCGTTGATCTCTACGCTGGTCACCGGATCGAGCCCGGCGGTCGGTTCATCGTACAGCATGATTTCCGGGTGCAGGATCAGTGTTCGTGCGATGCCGATCCGCTTTTTCTGGCCGCCGGATAATTCAGCAGGCATCTGGTCAATGGTGCGGGGGAGACCGACATCTTCCAGCACCTGCGCGATGGCCTTGTCGACTTCCTGTCTGCTGAGGTCCCGTTGGTTACGGACGAGGGGAAATTCCAGGTTAGCCCTAACCGTCATGCCGTCATATAAAGCGCTGCCCTGGAAGGAAAACCCGATCTTCGACCGCAGTTCCTGCAGTTCCCGGGCGTCCAACTGATCGATTTCCTTATCGAGGACCCTGACAGTACCTTCATCCGGCCGCAGGAGTCCGGCGATGATCTTGATCAGGACAGATTTGCCGCTGCCGGAACGTCCCAGCACGACCACGTTTTCTCCTTTACAGACGTCGAGGTCGATGCCTTTCAACACCTCCAGCGACCCGAAAGATTTCCGGATATTCCGCAGCGAGATCACCGAATGGTTGCAGTCGATGGCCGCGGGAGAATGTTTCTGATATTTTTTGGATGTGCCGGTGGACATTTTATCTGTAATTATTGATGAGGGTGACGATCAGCATTTCTTCGATAAAGATCAGGAACATCGAGACTACCACTGCCATGTTAGCCGCGCGGCCGACGCCTACGGTACCCTGATCGGCATACCAGCCGTTAAAGCAGCCGGCCATTCCAATCGTATAGCCATAAATGGCCGACTTTAGCACCAGGGTGAACAGGTCCAGGAAAGTGATCTTCATAAAGGCCTGCTGGAAAAAGGACACAAAGCTGGTCTGCTCGTTGTTGTACACATTGACGAACGCCCCCAACAGGCCGATAAAGCCCATGTAGATCGCCAGTACCGGCACAATGCAGGTTGTCGCCAGCACGCGGCTGACGACCAGGAACTTGAAGGGGTTGGTAGACGACACTTCCATGGCCTCGATCTGTTCGCTGACCCGCATCGATCCTATTTCCGCCCCGATATTGCTGCCTACTTTTCCGGCTATGATCAACGCCGTTACCAGTGGGGCAAGGGCGCGCAGCACGGCAATGGCCATCAGGGACGGCAACCAGGAGGTGGCCCCGAACTCTGCCAGGGAAGACCGGGATTGTTTGGTGAAAACAAGTCCTGTGATAAACCCGGTCAGCGAAATAATGGACAGTGACTTGATCCCTACTTCGAAGAACTGGTTAAAGACTTCTTTATACTCATAGGGTGGGAGGAAGGCCTCTTTCCAGAACCGGAGGCTGAACTGGTAGATATCGTAGATACGCAGGAAGAAGACCTTCATCTCTTTAGAGGGTAAAATTATATGCCAAAAAATTTGGCCGGAACGAACAAAGGAAATGGGGCTTATTTTCTACAAAGAAGGCTTTAACGGGATACGTAAAAAAAAGAGGGGTTAGGTAAATCCATTTTCTTCCGGTTGTCGTATATAATCTACAACCTGGTAGTAAAAAGTAGCACGACAGGATATCGGGCACGCTGTGCCTTTCAATACGGTTATAGTCTTCATAGGCAGTTAGGTTTGGTAACTCAGGGGTATTCTTATCCCTGAATTTTTTTGTCCCATCCCCCAGCATATTTATGTCCATTTATTTTTACGGAATTTTCCTGATTCAGGGATTGTTGTCCCGAAATGGGACGGCATGGCGCTTCCACTCACCCGTAGATAAGTGTAAACCAATGGTTTGTACTTTGGTATGCGAGTTGGCGTTTATAATACAAATCCGCCTTTATGAAAAAGTTAATCCCTACCCCCGCCAATCTTTGGCTTCCCCTGGTACTTTGCCTTTGTACGGCAGCCTCCGCCATCGCAAGTCCGGCAAACTATAACGATGCAGACGCCATTAAGAAATTTGTCAGCTATACCGTCTCAGCTGCAGCCACGGTGTCGCGTACGGCCGAAGAAAAGGCTATAGCGGCCAGGGCAGCCCGGCAGGCAGAAATGAGGATCATCACGGCCACCGCCGGCAGTATATATGAAGAAATGGACCTGGAAGACTCCGGTCTCAGCCGGAAGGCTTTCGAGTGTGCCTGGACAGGTTATTTTAAATTGAGAAAAAGAGGGGTTTTACGCCGGACCGGTGTGCTGACCATCTGTGATTTCAGTCAGTCTTCCAGTAACCAGCGTTTGTATGTCATCGACGTCCGCAACCGAAGGATGTTGTACCGCACGTATGTGGCACATGGGATCAATTCCGGTGAGGAGTTTGCCAGTTCTTTTTCCAACAAGATGGAATCCTGCAAGAGCAGCCTTGGATTTTATGTCACCACCGGAACGTATACCGGCATGAACGGTCTCTCGTTACGGATCGAAGGCGTCGATAAGGGATTTAATGACAATGCCAGCCGGAGAAGCATCGTTATTCACGGCGCCTCTTACGTCAGCCTGCGGATCCTGCACAAGTACGGTGTAATGGGAACTACTTACGGTTGTCCGGCCATCCCTGAAGAAATGAGCTCGCAGATCATTCCTGTGGTCAAGCACGGCAGCTGTTTTTTCATCTATTACCCTTCCAAAAAATATTTAGCCAATTCGCCGGTGCTCAATAGCTAAGCGGGTTTGATCAAAATCAATATATATATGGAGCCGCCCGTTAACGGGCGGCTCTTTTTTTATGGAATGCGACCCTATTGCTATCTTTAAGAACATTACCAATCCAGCGCTATATGTCAATCACTATTCCTTCACCGCTGACTACCCGGGACATCCCAGCGCCATCCCCTATCAGGACCCAAAAAGCCTTTCTGCCGCTGTATATCTATGCCGTGTCGGCGGCCGCTCTTTTCACGGTCATCGGCGTGTTGTGGGATATTTCCTGGCACCGGTCTATCGGCAGAGATAAATTCCTGTCCCCGCCGCATATCCTCATTTATCTTGGGGCCATCTTTGCCGGTCTCTTTTCGGGCATCCAGGTTTTGTGGAACTCTTTTTACCGCAAAGAAGCTTCCCGTCAGACGGATATCAGGGTCTGGGGCGTTTTCTACAGTTCACTGGGAGCGTTATTCTGCATCTGGGGCGCCATAGCCATGCTGACCTCGGCGCCGTTTGACGACTGGTGGCATAGCGCCTATGGACTGGATGTGACCATCCTGTCACCGCCTCATACCTTGCTGGCGATGGGGATGATATTCCTGCAGTTCGGCGCCTGTGTGAGCATCAGCAAATACCTGAACACCGAGGATAGCGCTCCGGGGCTTCGGTTGTTGTTTGTGATCAGCGCCTCCAGCCTTTTGTGTATGATCTATACGCTGGGGACCGACTATATGCACACGGGGCGCATGCGGGATCCCTTATTTTACTGTATTGCCTCCGTCGTCGGTCTTTTATTCCTGCCGGCCTTCGGGCGGACGCTGCGCCTGAAATGGGGCATGACGGCCGTGGCCCTGGGTTATTTTCTGATCATTGCTCTTTCCAACTGGATACTGCAGCTGTTCGCGGCAGAACCAAAGCTGGGCCCTATCCTGACGCATATCACCCATTTTCAGCCGGGCCCCTTTCCCTTGCTGATCGTGGTGCCGGCTATTGCCATGGATCTCGTGCTGCAGCGGTCATCATCAGGGGACGGGTTAAAGGCCTTATGGCTGAGTCTTTTGTTTGTGGGATTGTTGCTGGCGGTACAATATCCTTTCAGCGGTTTTTTGCTGGAGTCGCCCGGCTCACGGAACTGGTTTTTCGGTTCCGATGCCTGGTATTTCGGCGATTATCCGGATGCGCCGTACAGACATCATTTCTATCCCGGTAATATTGCCTCCTTCTATACGATGATAAAAGGCCTGCTGATAGCTGTTGGCACCGGCTGGCTTTGTGCCCGGATCAGCCTTCGCTGGGGAAATTGGTTACAAAGCATTCAACGGTAATAAAATCATTGATCACATGAAAAGAATCCTGCTGCTGGCGATGGCGGCGATAGCCTTTGCTTACCCTTGCCATGCGCATGTGGGAAGTCCCGGCGTAGCGATGGAAGGAATGGCCGGGCCTTATCACCTGATGGTCAGCGTGAAGCCACCGGATGTCATTCCCGGCACCGCCCTGGTGACTGTTTATCTGGATAACGCCGGCGGCGTCAGTGTCGCGGCCCAGCCCATCTATTTTTATTCCGGCCGTGGGGGTGCGCCCTCCGCCGATCCGTTGCAGCCGGTAGCCGGACAGCCCGGACAATTCAGCGGCAAAGTCTGGCTGATGAGTGAAGGTTCATCCAGCATCCTGCTGCAGGTACAGGGGCCGGCAGGGAAAGGCGAGTTAGTGGTGCCTCTCGTGGCCGTCTCGACGGCAGAAAAAAAACTGCCTGCAGTGACCGGCTATATCCTGGCCGGGCTGGGGCTGTTGCTATTCATTTTGCTGGTGACGATCATCGGTGCCAGCGTAGGGGAGGCGTTGACGCAAAAAGGGATGGACCTGACCGTCGGGCGGCGGCGGGCCAAACGGATCGCTATAGTATCGGCGGCGGTACTGTCTTCGCTGATCGTTTTCGGCGGTAATTCCTGGTGGCAGCATTGGGCCCACCGTTATCAGCGCTTCATGTTCAAGCCCATGCACGCTGCCTATCATCTTCAAAAAGACAGCGGAGTGAATAACCTGACTATCCGGATAGACTCAACCGGCCAGCGGCTGTATTCTTTGCCCTTCCTTGTGCCCGATCATGGAAAGCTGATGCATTTGTTTGTCGTGCGCATACCCGCCATGGATGCCTTTGCTCACTTACACCCTGAACGAACGGATTCCGCCAACTTCCGCACGATCCTGCCGCCGCTGCCGAAAGGCCGCTATCTGGCGTTTGCAGATATCGTTTATTTATCAGGCTTTACAGAAACATTGAAAGATACCTTCAATATCGGTGAGGATCTGACCGACAGCCTGCACCGGCTGGACCCGGATGACACTTATGCCTATGCGTTACCCAATGATATCATCGACAACCCTTTTCGCGGGGATGATCATGCCATCGTTTGCGGCAAACCCGGAACGGGTGTCCGGATGCGGGATGGATCGATGATGATGATGGAGGGACCGGCAGGGGAGTCTTTTGAAACCGGGACATTGTACAATCTACGCTTTGCGGTACTGGACGGGAATAAGCAGCCGGCCGCTTTACAGCCTTACCTGGGGATGATGGCCCATGCCGCCATTATCAGGGATGATGGCAGTACCTATATCCACCTGCACCCCGTAGGGACCTATTCGGTGGCCGCCCAGGAGGGGTTGATCGACCGGCTCAAACATCCTGACGTGGATTACCGCCATGTGGACCGGGCGGCTTTCCGGGATAGTATCGATCAATTGGTCAGCAGGATAAAGGCCATGTCGGAGAATGACCGGAATGTTTTTTTGATGAAGCAGATGAATATGCCTGCCATGGACACGACGGGTGGTATGAAGATGGGCAACATGGTCAGTTTCCCCTATGCCTTTCCGCAACCTGGCCTATACAGGATCTGGGTGCAGGTCAAACGGAACGGCCAGGTGCTGACCGCGGCATTCGATCGGCCGGTGCGATAAAAAGAAGGGAGCTAATTCTTTATCCAAGATTTATTAGGCTACAGCATTAAAATTGGCTATCTTTATCAGATATTATTGAGATGTACAACATTAAGTAATCGATTCGCTTCTTTTTCTTTCTATTCTTCCGGTTTCGTTTCTTCTACTTTTTATTGCATTGGCTCAGTATTTTTAAAACTTTTTAATTTATTAGTATGAATATGTACGTTTCAAACCTGGGATTTCAGGTAAATGATGAAGAATTGAAGACGCTTTTCAACAAATTTGGAGAAGTGACTTCGGCCAAGGTAGTAATGGACAGGGAAACAGGAAGATCAAGAGGTTTCGGCTTTGTAGAAATGGCCGATACGGCAGCTGAAGAAGCTATGAAGAGCCTGGACGGTACGCAGGTAGACGGCAGGGCCATATCTGTATCAAAGGCAAGGCCCAAGACAGACAACCGTAGTGGCGGTGGCGGGTCTTTTTCCCGGGACAAAGGCAACCGTTGGTAGTCATCACCATCGACACAACCGTCTTTGCATCAACGTCTTTAGCGAATAAAATAAAAGCCTTCAGACCAGGATCTGGAGGCTTTTCAAATAATCTGTATCGATTGATTGCTTAGTTATATTCCTCGCCCCTTTGAAAGGCTTCGTATGCGGCATGGACTTCTTTTAGAATACTATCCGGTAGTCCGTGCAGCTTCAGTTTTTCCCAGGAAATGGTCGCGGGGAAGAACTGATCCAGGCTTTGATGGTGATTTCTGAGGTAGTCGCGTTTTTCCATAGGCCAACGCGGCTCTCCTTTTTCGAAGAAATCGATGAACTTCACTTCAACGCTGCTAAAATTTCGTTTTAATAGATCGAGACCGGAAATTTTTTTAATCATGTAAATTATTATACTTAAAGGTAAGCAAAACAAACGTTATTGGGTTTTATTTGCCTTAAACGGTTTTTTAGGACTGAAACAATTTAATATGACAAGTGAACAGATCGAAAAATTTATCGGTGGTAGTAAAGATGCTCACCACGAGCCGGCGAAGATTTTTTTCAAGACAAGAAGTACAGTAGAAGGGGTTTTTATCAAAACGCCTGATTACGTGGAATTGAAAAGAAAGAATTTCTGGCGTATCGTGTCGGTGAAAAATTTAGATGATTACAGGTCATCGAATGATGTCAACCTGTCCAGGATCTTTAATGGCGCCGAGTTTACGAGACTGTCCCAGCAGAAGGGGTAGCCATACCCCGGTGCTTAGTAGAACTCCGAAGGCAGCTCACTGACAGAAATAATCTTTCCATCAAGTATTGTTTTGTCGAGGGAGGCGATAGCCTGTCTGGCCTGTGCGGCCACAGGCATGTTGACCTCTGCGTATTTCAAAGACCGGCCGTTCAGCGCATTTCTATTGACCATGGCTGAATCGACATTTCCGTAAGGAGAGAACAACTTTCTTATTTCAGTGTCTGTGGTGTTGAGGCTGATATTGGCTATTCTGATATTCATGATGTCGTGTTGGGAAGCTATAAAAGTAGCCTATTTTCAGCCATTCCCCTTAAAAACTTATTAATGGGGCCGTCAAAGTGATGACGGCCCCCCGGTGCCGGAATACGTTGTACCCTTTCCCGCAATAGGCAAAACCCTTACATGGTCATAAATTCCTGGCTTGCGAAGCGTCTTTCGGCATAGCCCTCCTCATTGAATTGAAAGACCTCCACACCATAACTTCTGTACCGTTTCCCCGCGGCATCGCGCCATTCCGCTTCAAACCTGACCGCCATCCGGCCTTTCAGCGCTCCCCAAAGATCCAGCTTGACCGAATAGTCCAATTGTTTTTCGAACCTGTTTTGCAGCCATTGCCTGAAAGCGGCCTTTCCATTGATGAAATCCACACCGTCACGCATTTCCACATTATCAGCATAGCCCTCCAGGATCCTTTCGGGGTTACGGGTATTCCAGGCGGCTTCTTCCAACAGTAGTCTTTCAGCGGCGCTTTCCATATCCCAGGGTGGGGTAGGAAGGTTTTTTTGTTTTGTTTCCATGATTGTTGTTATTTGATGAAGCAAAATTGAGCATATACAGTATGACAGACCATGGACAAACGGAGTTTTGGGATGGACAATCGGGACGATTGCCCCGGGAGGCGCTTACACTGGTTGATCCCCGGACGAAGGAAACGGCGTTGAGTATCACCTTTTTCAACGATGACAGCCTTTTCAATAGCCTCAGGAAATACAATCATTTTTCGATGCTGCTGGTATCGAAAGGTAAAGGCCAGGTCTTAAGAGATCAAACCACTTACAGCTTCAAAAGTGACTGTCTTTTATGCTTTGCGATCTATCAGCCGTTCATGGTTAAGCCCGACAGTGAACTGGAAGGGGTGCTGATCAATTTTCACCCCAGCTTTTTTTGCCTGTTCAAACATCGGAATGAAGTCTCCTGCAACGGCGTCCTTTTCAATAACCTGTACGATACGCCGGTAGTCGATCTGAAACCGGATGAGATGCGGTGCTTATCCGTTATCGCCGATCAGATAAAAAGGGAAATGCAAAACAGGCAGGAACCGGATCAGGATGTGCTGCTTTCTTATTTGAAAATATTCCTGATCAACGCTACCCGGGTTAAAATGGAACAACGCCCGGTCGAATCCGCGGAAGCCGGCAAATTACCATCGACCCTGGAAAATCTGAAAGCTGCGATAGAGACAAATTTTAAAACGCTTCGTACGCCAGGTGACTATGGTAAACTGCTGCATATCTCTGCAAAGGCGCTTAACAAAGCCAGCAAAACCTATTTCAATAAAACGCTGACGAGCCTGATTGCCGAAAGACTGATCATCGAGGCGAAACGGGAGTTATATCTCACTTCAAAGCCTGTCAAACAGGTAGCCTTCGAACTGGGTTATGATGATGAATTTTATTTCAGTCGTTTTTTCAAGAAAAACGTAGGGGTATCGCCGCAGATATTCAGGGATACGGTAGGGTTTGATAAATTGACCGCCTGAATAATATAATAATCTGAAAGACAACCAATAGTGCTGGCAGGGGAATTGCATCCACTATGGTCTAAAATGAGTTATTATGAAAAATTCAAATCAGCCGCAAGACGTGAACAAAAAGCCCGAAAATATTCATTCCGATAAAAAGACCGGAAAAGGGGCAAAAGGAAATGGTAAAACAGGTGACGCGGCATACAATGCTGCGCAGCAAAAAAATGATCCGTCAAGGGCAGGCCGCCATGCAGGTGAATCGCAAATGAATGACGAAAACAGATCGGGGGGCAGCGGGTTATAATTAAAGCGCACAGTTGGTGTTCACTATCGGACACTCAAAAGCCAAAAAGTTCTGTCAACTTATTGATAGACAAAGCCCAATAAAACTGGCATTTTCTTGGCAGCCGACTGAATATGCTTAAGAATTACCTGCTTACCATTTTCCGCGGCCTCCGGCGCAATCCAGTATACGGTTTGCTGAATGTAGCCGGTCTCGCCCTGGGCATCGCCTGCGCCGTCCTCATCTTTTTGTGGGTGGCGGATGAGCTGTCCTTCGATCGCCAATATCCCAAGCATAACGAGATCTATACGATCCGGATGAACATCGACTACTCCGGCAGGATCGAAAGCTATACCTCCGTACCCGGCAATATGTCGGATGCCATCAGGGGCACCATACCGGGTCTCGTCAATAACACCCGCCTTGGAGATGGAAGGAGCCTCTTTGCCCTGAAAGATAAGGCTACCTATGAAAACGGTTTCTATGTCGATACCAGCTTTTTCTCGATGTTTCAATTGCCTTTCGTCAAAGGCAGCGCTGCCGGGTTTAACAACCCCCATACTTTAGTGCTGTCGCAAAAGTTGGCCCAAAAATACTTTGGCGATGCCGACCCGGTCGGCAAAACCCTGCGCCTCAATAACGAGCAGGATTACGCGGTCATAGGGGTGGTAAAAGACCAGCCTCCCAATGCTTCGCTTCGGTTCGATTATCTGGCGCCGGTGGCGAATTTCGTGGAAAATAACCCATGGCTGAATAACTGGGCTACCTATGGCATTCGTACCATTGTAGAACTGCAACCAGGTACCGATGTCAACAGGATCAATCAACAGCTGACAAAGGTCCTTCGTCCGAAAGCTCAGTTGTATGCCAACGCTAACTGCCTGCTGTGGTCTATGAACGACTGGCATCTGTACGCGAACTATACAAACGGCCACCCCGACGGTGGCAGCATTAGGTATGTAAGGCTTTTTGCCACGATTGCCTGGATTATCCTGATCATCGCCTGTATCAATTTCATGAACCTTGCTACGGCCAGGGCTGGTCATCGCGCCCGGGAGATCGGAGTGAGAAAAACCCTCGGCGCATTGCGAAAGGCGTTGATCCACCAGTTTATCCTCGAAGCACTGGTCATGTCCTTTATCGCCGTAGCGCTGGCTGTAGGACTGGTCTATATTTTCCTGCCGGGTTTCAACACCGTATTTGCCAAGCACCTGGTCTTCGATCTCTTTACTCCTTCTCATCTTACCGGCATGCTCGCCATCGGTATACTCTGTGGGCTGATGGCCGGCAGCTACCCGGCCTTCTATCTTTCTTCCTTCCATCCATCGGCAGTTCTGAAGGGACAACAGATCGGGCTGAATAACGGCGCAGGGTTTGTCCGTAAAGGGCTCGTGGTAACCCAGTTTGTCATCTCGGTCACCCTGATCATTTGCACGGTGATCATTTACCAGCAGGTACAGCATGTAAAAGACCGCGACCTGGGGATCAATAAAGAGCATCTCTTATATATCTATATAGGTGGCAATGTGGAAGAACATTTCGACGCCGTCAAATCCGACTTGCTGACAACAGGCGTCGTGGCCGATGCCGCCCTGACCAGCAGCCCGCCGCTGGCCATGTGGCAGACGACAACGTCCAACAAGCTGACCTGGCGAGGCGGCGATCCGGAAAGCAAAATAAAGATAGCCACGGAGTCTGCATCTCCTGAATATCTTTCTACGATGGGAATCACCCTGAAAGAAGGCAGAAATTTCGATCGGGATATCATGGCTGACAGTGGTCATGTGATCATCAATGAAAGTCTGGCCAAACTGATGGGGAAGGCCGGTCGGGTAGGAGAATTCTTTACCTATAATGACACAACCCGGCTCATGATAGTGGGTATCGTCAATGATTTTGTATTCAACGATATGTACGGAACCGCCGGACCGTTGGTGATCAGCTGCGCGCCGGAAAGAGATGGAAATTATACTTTCCTCAACATCCGGCTGAGGCCAGGCAAAGACCTGTCGTCCGCCCTTGCCAAAGTGGAAGCCGCCTTCAAAGTCTACAATCCCGGCCGTCCTTTTGACTATACATTTGCCGATGATCGGTTCGACTGGAATTTCATCATGGAAACCCGCATCGGAAAGCAGGCAGGTATATTTTCCGTCCTGGCCGTCGTCATTTCCTGTCTGGGATTGTTTGGGTTGGCCGCCTATACCGCCGAACGACGGACAAAAGAAATAGGCATCCGCAAAGTATTGGGCGCTTCCGTGACCGGGTTGGCGGTGCTACTGTCAAAAGAATTTCTCAAATGGGTAACCTTAGCCTGCCTGATCGCCTTCCCCCTCGCCTGGTGGACGATGAGCCGGTGGCTGGCCGACTACGCCTATCGCACTGCCATCCATTGGTGGGTGTTTGTCCTGACAGGAATAGCAGCCCTGGTGATCGCTTTGCTGACAGTCAGCATCCAGGCTATCAGGGCCGCCCTTTTGAATCCAGTGGAAACCCTGCGCTCGGAGTGATTTTAAAGGTGCTGATTCACAAATGCGATGTACCCGGTTATCTCTTCAATGTTTTGAAGCGCATTGACCGAAACCCTTACTTCGTAATTTTTTGAAGTTGTTTTTTGGCTAGTCCGTCCTCAGACTGTTGACCGGATTGGCCAATGCGGATCGGATAGTCTGACTAGCAACGGTTGCCAGGGCGGACGCGATGATAATGACTGCCGCGAGGAGCAGGACGAATACATCGATGGATGTCCGGTAGGGGAATTGCTGCAGCCAGCGGTGCATAAGCAGGGTAGCCAGCGGTACCGCCATGCAAAAGGCCAGGACGATCGGACGCAGGAGATCCACGGCGAGCAGGATGAGAATTTGTCGGAGGCCTGCACCCAATACTTTTCGGATCGCGATCTCTTTTGCCCGTTGGCGTGTGACGAAGAGGGCCAGACCAAAGAGCCCCATGCAGCTGATGAATATCGCCGTCAGCATAGCCCATTGCAACAGATGCGCCATCTTTTGCTCGCTTTCATAAATTTTGGCGATCTCTTCGTCCATGAACCAGTAATGGAAGTCGAGATCGGGGTAGACGCTCTTCCAGGTCGTCGCGAGCTGACTGAGCGTGGCGGCTAAATTGCCAGGCTTCACCCGAATGGCGAAGGTTTTCTCCCAGTCCGGTACGTGACCCAGGAACAAGGGCAAGATGGCCTTGCGATAGGATTGCTGGTGAAAGTCGGCGACGACGCCCGCGATGGGATAGGCCTTGCCGCGCCAGTACACCATTTTACCGGGGGCCTGATCGGGGCGGCTGAAACCAAGTTCTGCGGCAGCGGTCTCATTGATCAGGAATTCATTCAGACTATCGCTGTGAAGGAGGTTCCTGCCGGCCACCAACCGGATATCATAGAAGGGGAGAAACTCCTCGTTAGCGGCTTCCGGCAGGATCGGCAGGCGGGTAATCGTCTTACTCTTATAGACCAAAGTATCCATATAGGCATTTAACATACCTATGGGCTCAATGCCCTGAGCAATGACGGCCTCCACCCCCGGGATGCGGCTCATTTCTGTCTTCAGGAGAAGAACCCTGCTGGCGCTGTCCTGCTGGGGAGGCCTTGTTAACAGGATGGCTTTCGTCTGAAAACCCGGATCGGAATTCAACATGTATTCGAGCTGTTTACCGATGACGAGCGTGGCCATGATGAATAGCAAGGCAATGCTGAATTGAAACACGATCAACCCTTTTCGCCAGCGGCCGCTCCGATGATCATTTGCAGCGCCAGTACCCTTGAGGACGTTGACGGGCAGGTAGGAGGAGAGGACAACCGCCGGATAGAAACCTGCGCATAGAGAGATAATAAAAGTGAGCAGCAGGCTAAATCCCAGGACATGAAGGCTTAAGGGCCGGAAAGGCATTCCTTCGGGAAAATAGTCACCGAACCAATGAAGGGCTGGGCGTACCAGCAGCAGACCGATCGTTACGGCAACGAACACGAGCAGGAAAGTCTCCATCAGGAATTGCAAAATGATGCCGGTCTTTCGGCTGCCCAGCACCTTTCG
>Ga0302326_10003423_pt1 | contig 37405 bp, 34 predicted proteins | sample Palsa_T0_3_FD_202264 | JGI IMG/M metagenome (GOLD analysis project Ga0302326, IMG submission 202264) | Peat permafrost microbial communities from Stordalen Mire near Abisko, Sweden - Palsa_T0_3 | ecosystem: Environmental > Terrestrial > Soil > Palsa > Peat permafrost | place: Sweden: Abisko... | reverse complement strand
AGAAGGGGCCCTTGGGGTGCTTGGTCAGCCACGCCAGTGCGTGCGCCACCACTTCGTCTCCGCGGCGTTGCACGGTGCGGTAGCGATCTTCTCCCGGGCCTTCCTTGTGGAAGCCGGCGTCGTAGGTGTCAAATCCACGATCGAAGCCGGGGGCGTAGGTTGGATCCGGATTCAGTGCGATCGCGCCGATAAAGGCGGCAGTGCGATATCCGTGCGAGCGCAGAATCGCCGGGGCGTAGGGGAGATCGGCCGCGAGCGGCCTCTGAAAATCGGTCACCTGATGGAATTGCGGATAGGTGCCGGTAAGAATGCTGGCGTGCGAGGTTGGTGTCAAAGGAGCCTGCGCATAGGCGCGCGTGAACACCGCGGAATCGAGGGCCAACGCGTCGAGGTTTGGCGTCAGTCCCAGTTTCGAGCCTTGAAAGCCCATACGATCGGCGCGCGTGGTGTCCAACGTGATCAGGATGATGTTGGGATGCGAGGAAACGGGAGGCGCAGGCACAGGCGCCGCTGGCGCGCTCATTGTTAGGCAAACCGTCAGCCAGGCCGTCATCCAAACGACCCATGCCAAACTGCGAATCCTGAACATAGGAAGAATTGTCGGCGGAAAGAATTGTATCCTCAACCTATTCATGCGGGATCATTCATCGCATTCGGGCGGACCTGTTCGGCGAACGGCTAGGGCTCGATTGGTCCTGGCGTTGGCCCGTTTACTGCCAGACGATTACCCAAAGCCCGCTCCCGCTCGGCGTCTGCATTGCGTCCGAGCTTCTCATAGGCATCGGCTAGAACCAGGTGCGGCTCGGATGCGCGGGGCCGGATCGAAGCTGCCTTCGTCAGAGGGGGCAGAGCCGGCTCCGGATTTCCCAGGAGCACGAGATCGCGCCCGAGAAGCAAGTTGGTTCCGTATTGTTCGGGCATGACCGCGAGGACTTTTTGGCACTCGGCGATGGCTGGCAGCAGACGGTTCGTCCGCGAATAGGAGATCGCCAGGAAGATGTGGGTCTTCCACGATTCCGGCATTTTCGCCACGACGAACTCGAGCTCGGGCACCGCTGACTCGTAATCCTGGGACTCGAACAATATCTTGCCGAGTTCGTAATGCAAATTGACCGAATCCGGCATCAATTCCACCGACTTGCGCCTGGCCTTCACGGCCTCAGGGAAGTTGTGCAAGTAGGTCTCGGCCGAACCCAGTTTCGCGTAGGCAATCCACAAATCAGGTTGTTTGGCGATGGATTTCTTTAGCAGGACAATGGCTTCGTCGAGCCGTGAGACCTCCAGCAGGTAGTTGGCTTCTCCCATCCAGTTGCCAATCTCGATCTTGTCCTTCGGATCGCCGCCTCCGATGCCCTTTGCGGCAGCCGCCGCTGCCGTCATTGCCGAATCCTCGCTCGCAGCGGTGTAACCGAGGGCGGCCAGTTTCTCCTGCGCTTCAGGATCGGCGACCGGGACGGGCGCTTCCCCGTTTTTTTTCGTCTTGAGCCGGAATGCATCCAGTTGGCTCTGTAGCGTGTCGGCGACGGCCTTCGATGACGCCGACAGGTCGTGCTCGGCCTTCGGGTCTGCCAGCATGTCATAGAGTTCCCTACGGGGAGCTTCGATAAACAGATACTTGCCAGTACGCAGGGAGCGCACGGCACTCCAGCCATACGCACGGACTCCGTATTCGGTCTCGGAATAGAGAGGCCGATCTGGCGGTGAAGCCGTGGCGGTTGACCCATTTGCAGCGGGCTTCGGCTCCGGCGCCATCATTGCCAACAGCGATTCGCCCTGCACCTCCTGCGGAACCTCGATTCCGACCGCGTGCAGAATTGTGGGCAAGACATCCACCAGTCCTACGGGGCTGTCGATCCGTTTCCCGGCAAAACGGTCTCCCGGCAGCTTCAACAGGAGGGGCACGTGGATGGTTGCATCGTAGAGGAAGAATCCGTGGAATTCTTCTCCGTGATCGCCGAGCGACTCGCCGTGATCGGACATCATGGCGATCACCGAGTTTTCGAAAAGTCCTTGCGCGCGCAACCGGTCCAGCAGTTTTCCGAGAGCCGAATCCGAGTAGGCAATTTCACCATCGTAGGGCGCCGATTTGTAGCGGGTCCCGAAAGGATCCGGAGCCTCGTAGGGGAAGTGCGGATCGTAGAGATGCACCCACATGAAGAAGGGGCCGGGTGGGTGTTTGCTCAACCAGGCCAGAGCGTGCTCTACCACCACGGCCGCGCGGCGGTCGGTGGCAGCGTAATGGTCCTCTCCGGGACGAGTCATGTGGAAGTGGGAGTCGTAGGTGTCAAATCCGCGTTCATAACCGATGGCGAGTCCCTGGAACGGGTCGAGAACAATCGAACCGACAAAGGCCGCGGTGTGATATCCGTGGGCTTTCAGAATCGCAGGCGCGAAGGGCAGATCTTTGGTCAGAGGCACCTGGAAATCCTCCACCTGGTGGAATTGCGGATAGGTACCAGTGAGGATGGTGGTATGCGACGGTGCGGTAAACGGGGCCTGTGAGTAGGCGTGCGTGAAAACCACAGATTGGCGGGCAAGAGCATCGAGGTTCGGCGTCAGGCCAAGGTCTGATCCCAAGAAGCCCATGCGATCGGCGCGGGTTGTGTCTACTGTGATGAGAATGATATTGGGGGGTACGGCCGTTTCGGCCAGGGCTCGGGCGGCGAAGCAGACGACGATCAAGCAGACCCACTGACGAATCAGGGACATTGTCAACAGTTTATCACCCGACATTTTGGGGCGGCCCAGCCCTCAGGCGCTAAAGCGCGGAGGTAGTATCAAGGGTAACTGCACGAGTGAAACGGCGGCTGAAAGAATCAGATTCCGACGCACAGCCCTAAAGGGGCATCGGATTCCGAAGAACTTACGGATCGCTAAGCGATCCCCTGACACGAACAGGACTTCCCGCAGCCTCGGTGTTCCGAAACGGGGCAAGCCCCGCCTCTACGCGTGCGGGAGAAGCCTTACATCAGTTTTGCGGCGGCGCACTAGCTGGCGGCTTTGCGGCGGGCTTTTTGGCTCCCGGGCCAGTTTTAGGTCCTGGCTTGTTTCCAGGGGATTGCTCGCAAGAATTCGGATAGATGAAGAGGGTGGGATCCTGCGGCTCCAAAACCACATTTTTGTAGCGAATCATCGGGTTGTGTCCGAATCCGCGCAGAAATTCCACTTTGACCGGAAAACCCTTCAGGTCGTCCGCTTCCCATAATCTCAGCTTGACGGGTTTCAGAAATTTTTTTGAAGAGAGGGTGAGGTCCTCGATCTTGCAGGAATGGCCGTCGACCGTCTCTTGCCCGGCGGCGACACTCTCGACCGTGATGTCGAACCCTATGAAGGAAAACGGAGCGGAAAGGACGTGGGCGTGGCGGTCGTGAATGCAACCCGTCGCTGCGACGCCGTAACTTTCGTCACTGCTCAGATTGGTAATGATGAAGTTATGCAATTCCGGGCCCGGGGTTCTCATCAGTTTGCCGGATCGGTAAATACGCGATTCCCGCACATCGCCAGGAAACATGCTCCCGACCATGACGGCGGAAAATTCCTGGAACGCCTCCAGCGGAAACTGGACTTTCACGGACGGCGCGGCGGCAGTCTGACCGGCCGATCCCGCATCTTTCGTGGCTTGATCTTTTGAAGTTTGATCTTTTGAGGCTTGATCGTTGGAAGTTTGATCTTTTGGGGCTTGCGCGCTCAGTTGCGCGGTGAGACAGCAGGTAATCAGGATAGCCGCCAGCAACCTTACCATTTGTTCGTTTCCTCCCTAATCTCATGTCCCGCAAGTTGTCAGAATTAAGTGTGACTTTCATCATTGTATGAATATTTGACCTGAGCGAAGGGCCGGTGGGTCGCGCAGGCAAGTACATAGGTCCTTCGCCCCGCTCAGGATGACAATGCAAACTATAACAATCCAAATTTATGTCGCTTGAAAACAAGCTGGGCATCGCGGCCTGCCAAGGTTTTAACTCGTCTCCGCACTTGTAGCATACAGAAAAAAGGCCACGCTGTGAATCAGCGTGGCCTGAATCAACAAACGCAAAAGCAGTTACTTGTTGATCGTCTTGATCGCGCTTCCCGCCTTAATAGCGCCGATAGCAGAAGAAGCGTTCGTCGAGCCCAAAACGGGCTTGCCCGATTTGTTATTGCCCGGGATGGACGCCGACAGGTAGCCGTAGTTCCCGAGGAACTCGAGGCCACTGAAGCCAGCATAGCCAACCCAGCCATAATGCTTCAGACGTGTGCTGGGAATGGTTTGGGTGATCACGTACCACTGGAACCCAGTATAGGACAAAGAATCGGCGTCATAGATGTTGTCGGCGTATCCATAGGTCGGGCCGCCGTTAACAAGTGATTGGTCGCCAGGGGTGATCGAAAGCTTATTGCCTTCAACCGTAGCGTTCACTTCGCTGTAGCAGGCATCTTGCAGGTTGTCGACGCCCTGGAAGTAGAAGTTGTTTTCGGAGCCGGGTCCCCATTGGATTTCTTCGTAGTTGCAATAGAGTCCGAAGTCACCTGCGGAGGTGAAGCCAAGGACGGCCGAACCCTGGGCAAACGCCGCGCCGCTCGATCCGAGTGCGATGAGAAGAGTGATTACCGCCAAGCTTGTCAGTTTCAAAGTAGATTCCTCCTGGAAAGTTTTTTGGTACACAGTTACTTCGTGATCGTCTTTATCGCGGATCCGGCCTTCACGCTAGCCTTAGCAACGGCAGCGTTCGTCGAGCCCAAAACGGGCTTGCCAGATTTGTTGTTGCCCGGGATTGACGCCGACAGGTAGCCGTAGTTCCCGAGGAATTCGAGGCCACTGAAGCCAGCATAGCCAGCCCAGCCATAATGTTTCAGACGCGTGCTCGGCTTGGTCTGGGTGATGACGTACCACTGGAACCCTGTGTAGCCGCCGCTGAAAGCGTCGTAAATGTTGTCGGCGTATCCATAGGCGGGGCCGCTGAGAACCGGTGCGCCGTCAGAAGCCGAAATGGAAACCTTCACGCCTTCAATCGTAGCGTTGTACGGCGCGTAGCAGGCGTCCTGGGTGTTGTCTATACCCTGCATATAGAAGTTGTTTGCAGAGCCAGGACCATACTCAACTTCTTCGTAGTTGCAATAGAGTCCGAAATCGCCAGCGGAGGTGAAGCCGAGGACGAAAGAGCCCTGGCCAAACGCTGCGCCGCATCCGAGAGCTAGAAGTGTAATTACCACCAAGCTTTTCAGTTTCAAAGGAGTTCCTCCTGGAAGTTTTTGTTCACAATTGTGAAAAACACGCGACCTGGGTCCAGTGAAGTCCCACGTGGGGAAGCGTAGTCCATTGCACTGAGCGGGAGGCGCTGTTCAATGCACTAACTAGTGATCACTAGTCCATTGCACTGACTGAGGAAGCTTAGCGCATCCGAAAACTATGTCAAGTCAATAATGGGTACGTGGAGAAGAATTCTGTGGAGAAGATAAAAACTTTGCGCTCTTTCCGCAAAACTCCGGCATCATCCGAAATTCCTTGTCCATAGCCGGTTTTGAAGACCCTGTGATTTGTAACTTTCGGCGACGACGCGAGCATCACCAGGGATCGAGTATCACGAACGCAGCGTGCCGGGTTAATTCTTTTGGAGCAGTGTCATGGTGGATGCGTCCCAGACAGTCTGGAGTCGGAAACAAACGAGACGCTCGAAAAAGTATCTTCCTTGCCGCGGTCTGGCCTCAGCGGCTAAAGCCGACCTTGAAAGCGCGCCGCGGATCGTTCGTTTGGTTGGGGGTGAACCGCTCCGTCCAAAACCAAGGGCAACGCCCGAGGTTTTCCTCTGCTAACTCAAGGAAACCGTCACTGCAATGTGCGGTCGGCGAGGCAAAAAACTAGAACGTGATGCGCACTCCGAACTCCACCTGCCTTGGAGCGCCGTTGGCGTAGGTGCCGGAGCCGGGCAGCACGCGGTCCAGACGCGAAGTGCAGACGCCGGTTGAGTTGCCGCAGAATCCAGCCGAACTCGCGTTATTCAGCGAACTGCCGGGAGCGCCGTTCAGTATGCCGTTGAGCTGGTCGCCGGCGCCTCCGAAATTGGCCCAATTGAAAACGTTGAAAATGGCGATGGTTGGCTCCAGATTGATCCGCTCATTCACCTGGAACGGCCGGCCCAGGCGCAGATCCATTGTCTTCAGATAGGTAGCTTCGGCAAAGTGCCCGGGCAGAGGTTGAATCAGAGGCGCATACGCTCCGAGCGCTATCAGTTGCGCGCCGGAGAACAGGCCGCTATTGACGAGCGCCTCGCCTGCCGGGGTCAACTTGCCGGCGAAGTTGGTGTTGTAAAAGGCGATGTCCTTGGTCAATACGCTGGTCGAGTATTTCCCGGTGTTCCCGATAAATGTTCCCGGCAGAAGGTCACCCGGCTTGCCGTCGCCGGTGGTATCGGTGCGGAAGATTTCTCCCGCCACTCCACCGCCGTCCTGCTGCGGAAGATAGGCGGAGAGCGGCAGCGGCGAGGCAACATGCACGATCATCGAGAGCCGCAGGCCGTGGGGCAACTCCGCGATCGGAGTGAACGTAAGCTGATGTCTGCGGTCAAGAGCCGCGGGGCCGAAGTGCCCCAGGTGCGGACGGTTGTAGTCTTCGGCGACGTTGAGGACCGAATAATCTCCGCCGCTGCCGTCGGGCTCGGCAATGTTGCTCTTATATCGGGAGAGCGTGTACTGCATGGTTATGTCCAGCTTGCGGACGTAGCGCAGCGGGTTGTCGCCGCTGACACCGTGGTAAGCCAGGTGCACTCCGGTGTACTTCGACCGCCCGCTCGGAAAGTACATGACGTTTGAGCCTACGGCTGGATTGATGCCGCCGAATGCCGCCTGTTGCTTGCCTAAGACCGAGCACGGAAACGGTCCGCAGAAGGCATTGGACGAGTCCAGTCCGTGGCGCGCGAAGTCGGTGATGCTCGCGGACGGCACATTCGATAGGTAGCAATTCACGGCTGCTTGCGAACTGGCGAACGTTGACGTCGCCTGCGGGCATCCCGCCGACGCGGGATTGGCAGCGAGCGTCGCGTTGATCGCCGAAAACTCGGCGGCGTAGGTGTTGAGCAGGGGGTTCAGATTGTCGCCGTCGGTCAGGTAGTTCGCGCCTCCCACGTGATTGGTATCAATCCCCAGCGGAAACTGGGTGCCGAGTTCGCGCACGTAGTCGGCGGAGAACATACCGCGCTCCCCGATCTGGCGCTGAATTCCGCCACCGAAGTGGGCAATCCGGGGCGTCTTGAAACCCGGAGCAAGCAAGCCGCCAAAATTCGCCACGCTGTTGGCGAGGGAGTAGACGTTCGGTCCGCCGGTTGCGGCCGACTGAGCCGCGAGAAACTGCGATTGCAGATCTTGAATTGCCTTAGATACGACAACCGGTCCTTGAGTTCCGGTCACCGTATCGCCGATCGGCTGGCCACAAATCTGCGTGGCGATATCGAGCCCGTCGACTTGACTCACGACGCCATTGTTCGGGCCTGACGGCGCATTCGGAAACAGCACCGATCCGGTCGGACAGAGCGTCAGGCTGCGGTTGTATTGCCCGTTCGACAAGCGGTTGATGCGATCCTGATAGGCGTTCTGCAGCAGAAAATTGTCATAGAACAAGCCGCCGCTCGCCCGCACCACCGTCCGTCCGTTGTGTCCCGGATCCCACGCCAAACCCGCTTGCGGCGCAAAATTATAGTTGGGCTGGTTCACGCTCTGGCCGAGGAACAGGTGCCCGGGGGTCAGCACGTCGGTGGCAGGATTCAGAATCAGACCGAATTGATCGAGAATAAAACCCGTAGTGCAGGGCGGCGACTGCACGATCGTAGTATTGATCGCAGAACACGGGATCGGCCCCAAGTCGCTGTCCGTGCGGCCGGTGTCGCGCACATAATTCACGCCCACGCTGACATTCAGGTTCGGAACCACCTTGAAGGTATCGCCCAGGTAGCCCTCGAGCCGCGTGTCGAAGTGCCCGCCCGTCGACCGGTTGAATGCGGAGTTGTCGCTGAAGTTTCCGAGGCCGTTGAAAATCGTGAACGTGCCCACCGGGTAGTTGAGCGGATCGTCCGCCGCTCCCCGCGGGTCGCCCGGGTAGAGCGGAAAAAGGTTTGGGTTGCTGTTGATGGCGGTGATCACGTCCAGTCCGTTCGAACTGGTCACCGACGGCCCATCATTTCCGGGCGCATAAAAATCTCCCTGCGAGATGCGATGCACCGCTCCTCCAAAGCGGATGTTGTGATTGATCTTCTTGGCGGTATAAACGGTGCTGCTGTCGTAGCGACCGAAAAGATCGCGCTGAATGGTTTGCCGCGGACCGGCAACGCTTGGCCCGAGAGCATACGTCCCGATCTGCATGTGGAAGGGCGCGGAGGGAAGAATCGTGGAATCGCCGAGCGCCGGATTGATGGCGTTCACCAGTTTCTGATACCCGAAACGGGCGCTGTTTACATACTTGCCGCGGTTCCAATCGAGTCCGAACACGGCTGCCGGAACGTTCACCTGATTGCGAAAATTCGACTGGGAGTTCGAGGGCCCGATGCCATTCGAGTTGTCGTAGGTAAGCCGCGCAAATCCCTTTTCGTTGTCGCTGAAGTTGTAATCAAGCCGGGCGGTCAGCATGTTCTCGCGAAAATAAGCGCTCTGCCGGGTGGTTTCGTTAAAGGCCTCCAGAATGGCCGGGTCCGGCAAAATCAAATCCGCGGACATCATGGGAAAAGAACCGTCCTGCTTGGTGCGTTCCCCGGCGATGAACAGAAACGCCTTGTCCTTGATCACGGCGCCGCCCGCGCCGAATCCGTATTGCTGCCGGCTGTAATCATCGGGCCCGGCCGGAAATCCCGCGAGGCCGAGAAACTGGTCGCGCAGATTTCCGAACAGATCGCCGTGCCATTCGTCTCCCGCATCGGAGCGCGTGGCGACACGCACCGCGCCCGTGGCATTCAGCGATTGAAACACTTCCGGTGTCACCCGCGAGACGATCACTTCGCGCACCGCATCGGCCGGCAGGTTGAGCGAGGACGCGCCCTTGGTCTCATCGATCGTCTCGACTTCATCCATGTCGAAGTGCGTGGTTCGTCCGGTTTGGCTCTCGATCGAGAGCGATTGGGTTCCGCTTTTGCCCGGCTCAAAAATCCTTCCGTCCACCGTCTGGAGACCCGGTTCGAGCTGCCCTGCATTCAGATAGTTCCGTCCGTTGATCGGGAGTCGGTCGGGAACATCCCCGCCGAACCTGCTCTCCAGCCGCGCCGGCCCGGGATTGATCCGTTCCAGTTTGAAATCCACCGTGACCGCGGCCCCCAGGACCACGGTGGCGCTGTTTTCGACCGGCGCCATGTCCCGCCCTTCGATGCGTACCACGTAAACCCCCGGCGGCACGGCTTCGGTGACGTACTTTCCGTCCTTGCCGGTGCGCGTAACGCCCCTGGTGTCGGCCGCTTGCGAGCTGTATAAAACCCGCGCCCCTGGCACCGGGGCGCCAGCGTCGTCGAGCACCGTGCCTTGGATGGTACCGGCCGTCGGATTTTCGGTGGTGCTCTCCTCCTGTGCCTGCACCGAAACCGTGAGCGCAGCCACAGCGACGAGCAACAGGGCAATAAACAGGGAACGACGAACGCGCAAGCCCGAGCAATCGAACAAAATGCCACTCTCCTGGGGGCAGAATCTCAAATAGAACCGGGAAGCGATTCCGCGTCTAAGGGTCTTAAAGTTTCCAGCTGCAATCGAATGGAACAGTTTACTAGATGCGCCCACTTCCCCGGCGCGATGTACGCGTTTTTAAACTGGGTCCACTCGGTTCTTGCCCGGGGGCAACTGCGGAAGAAGTCGACTGAGGATCTCCAGCCCCGACAGCGGTTCGGGATATCGACGTGCTTACGGTATCGCGAAAGCGATGCCCGGACGCGAAATCCGCGTTTTCCCGCTCTTGGAAACCATGCGGGCTAGAAGTCTGGTTAGAACGTTGCCTTGTGCGTGTAGTATCCCGCGCGATAGTGCGACTGATAAGGACCGCCCGCCGGGGGGTTGGTCAAGTCCACGCGCAGTTGGCGGAAATCCGAATTCGAATAGCGCTGCGAGGGATAGTAGGCCAGCAAATACTGGGTTCGCAGTTCATCGCTGATCTTGTGGAACGCCTCGTCCAGTTGTGGCAGGGAGTTGGCATAGTAATACTTTCCCCCCGTATCGGATGAGATCTGGACGAGCGCATGCTCGCCGCCCTCCTCGCGTCCCGCATCGGCTTCGATGGGCACGATGATGATGCTATAAATAATCGCTTCGGCCTCTTGGGCCGCTCGCAAGGCTTCTTTGTAATCCACCTGGCTCATGGTGTCTCCGCCGTCGGTGATGACGACCATCACTTTTCTTCCCTGCCTCCGGCTCAGGGCGTGCGATCCCAGATATACCGCGTCGTAAAGCGCCGTTGCCGAGCCGTTGCGCTCTCGGTCGATTCCGGAGTCGATCTGCTTCAAATCGGACGTGAAGGGCACCATCTGACTCACGGTCTCGCTGAATTTGTACACGGCGAGTCCGTCCTGCGGCCGCACGATCGCGTGCGCAAACTTGCGCGCCGAGATGAGCTCGAGCGGCAGATCTTTTCTGGTGCTGAGGCTGGTGTCGACCGCCAGGACAATCGACAGAGGCAGGGCCGACTCCTTGCTGAAGATCGCGATCTTCTGCTCTTTGCCGTCTTCTTTCAGCACAAAATTCTCTTTCTGCAGGTTCGCCACCGGGGCGCCGCGCGCATCGGTAACGGTCACGAACACGTTGACCAGCTTCACGTCGACCTTGATCGTTGTTTCCGGTTCCTCGGCGAGCAAGCCCGCGTTGGCAACGACGCAGAAAACACACACCACTACCCAGGCCATGAGCTGCGAGCTGCGGGCCACGAGCCGCGAGCGAACCGGGTCCGAGGTGGCTTGCCGCTCGCTGCCCGCAGCCCACAGCGCCTTTGGGATTCGCTTCATGCCGGAGTCAATCATTTGGATGCCGGCTGCTCCCCGGCTGTGCCTCCCGGACATCGAATTTCTTCGGGAAACGCCTCCCCATCCGCCCATACCGCGCCATCTGCAAAGTATTCTTTTTTCCAGATCGGCACCGTTTTCTTCAGCGTGTCAATGATCCACCGGCAGGCCTCAAATGCTGGGCCCCGGTGCGCCGCCGCCACCACGATCAGCACGCTGGTCTCCCCAATCTGCAGCCGGCCTAGCCGGTGGACGATGGAGACTCCGCGCACCGCAAAACGTTCCTGCGCCTCGACCGCCAGAGATTCCATCTGCTTGACGGCCATCGCTTCATAGGCTTCATAGTCGAGATAGAGCGTGCGCCGGCCGCGCGTGTTGTCGCGCACCACGCCGTCGAAGATTACCGCCGCGCCATCCTCCGGTCGCTTCAAACGCGCAATCACGGCCTCGGCAGCAATCCGTTCGCGGACCAGCCGAACTTCCCCCGGAACTTCGCCGCCTTCCTCGAAGCCTCCGCTCACCGGCGGCAATAGTCCAACTTCGTCGCCTTCGTGCAACGTACGATCCACTCCCGCATATTGCTGATTCACGGAAATCGCGAGCGACGGTACCATCGCCTCAAAGCGCGGAGCTTCGCGCCCATAATAAAGGAGTAGCTCCCGCACTCGCGCCCCTTCGGGCAGAACCACCGTATCGTCGGGCCGCCCGACCAGTTCCTTCAATACGCCAAAAAAAAGCACGCCAATCTTCATCAGAACTTTCCTGCAGAGAACCGAGCTTGCCGCGGATGCGTCCGCATCACAAATGTATAGGGGGAGGGGAACCTAGGTCGTCCCTCCCGGAAATTGCATCATTATTCCCCATTCCCCACTTTTCCGAGCGCTCAAGCGCTGGCCTAGATTCGAACGCCCCCGCCGGGGCTCGATTCTCTCTCGTTTTATGCCTCAGTTTTATGCCTCCAAAACTGCCCGAAAAACGCGTTTCCAGGCACAAAGTTCAGGGGTGGATCCCGGGTACGCGTCTCTCGAGCGCGCCCGGTTGCCGAAAGGACCTGTCCCTCTGGCGCGGGCCGTTCCCTTCCGTCCAATTACCTCCGTAATCGTGCATTAGGTCACTTTCCCGCTTAGTCTTAACTGCAAACACTCTCAAATTTTAGGAGGCTGTTATCGCCAACGCGGTCCAAACCGATGCCAGCCGCAACGCGTCCGCTCGCTCTTTCCTCCACAGCCTCAATATTCTGATCAAGTACACGCGGCTGTATGGAATGACGCACAAACGGACCGAAGGCCAGTTTCAGAGCACCTGGAGCGAACTCCAACAGGCACTGCCCAAGAGCGGCGACACCGGTTTTCTGCTCGGCGTCTCCGACGACAAACTTCTTCTCGACGGCATCCCGCTCGAAGCCGGACAGGCCGAGCGCAGCTTCGCGCAATTGCTGAACGCCGCCGGGCTCTCGAGCATCCTGTTCTCGAATAAGGTCACCATCGAAGACTTTACTCGCCTGACCAAGGCTTTTGCCATGGGCGGGTCGAAAGCGCAGGACTTCGCCAAGCAGATTAAGGAGACGCTCGGCGACAACAAGGATTCCTCCATCCGCATCAATGAAGTCAAGTTCGTCGCCGCCGATCCCGCTACCGGCGAGCTTTCGATTGCCGCACAGCTTGCGGCCCAGTCGCTCGGCCCCGAATTCAGGCACTGGCTGAACGATCCTCAGAAGCTTCTGCAGTTGATTGCCGCTGCGCAGGGAGCGAGCGCCGGGGGGTCCGGTGGACCCGGCAGCGCGCCCATGGGCAGCGTTCCCTCGATCCCCATTCCCGGCGGACTGGCGACCGGTGGGAGCGCCGGACCTGGGAGCACCGGACCATGGACGGGCGGCGTCGTCGCCTTACAGGAAGAGGAAGTCATCCAGACCATTCGCCTGCTGACCCATTTTGGACAGGCGATGCAAGATCCGAACGCTGCCCAGCAAAATATCCAGGTCGAACTCGGCAAGGCTTCCGAAGGCACCAAGGTCAATCTCGCCCAGTTGCTCGAGAGCCTGGCAGCCGAGGTCACTCAGAACCAGGGTGAAGGCAGCGACGACACGCCGCTTTTGATGAAGGCGGCCGAAAGCATGGCCATCAAATTTGCGCTCGACCGCTATTCGCGTGGCGAAGTCAAGGTTAATGCCGTCCACGAGATGATGGAGCACATGAGCCGGCAGATGGACACGCTCCGCCAGATTCTCCGGGTCCAGGAAGATAAGTTATCGAAGGCCGGCGTCCTGGTTGAGTCGCACGCTGACATTCTCGACCGCATGTTCTGGGCCGAGATTCCCGAAGCGGGCAAGAAAAGCGTTTTGCTTTCGAGCGAAGCCAGCTGCGTGCCGCCGCGCAATGTTCGCCAATTCGTCGAACTCCTTTTCGAGCGCGACGATAATGAGATCGCGGCTAAGATTCTCTCCAACTACTGCAGTGGCCTCGAATCCCCTGAAGCCGATCTGCGGCGCAAGACCGCCAATGGTTTGGCCCAACTCGCCGACCTCTATGGTGCCGCGCCGGATGAGGTCATGCCGAACACCCTGTCCATGATCAGCGAGAAACTGAGCCAGGAAACCGACACCGAGATCCAGAGCCAGCTGAGCGCCGCCTTCGCCCGCTTCGGGCAGGAGGCGTGCAACCGCAAGAAGTACAAAGCCATTGCCGAACTCTGCTACTCGCTCGAAAAAGTAGCCCTGCACCGGCCTGCCCTGGTGGAGGATCTCCGCTCCCGGGTGGGCATAGAAAACCGTCTGCCCGAAATCATCGAAGAAGCCATCCATGCCGACCGGGTATCCGAAGATCTCATCAACGTGCTGCAGCAGATGCCCAGAAATTCCGTCGAGCATCTTGCCGACCGTTTCTTCCGGGCGCGGAAACGCGATGAATGCGATCGTATTGTCGAACTGGTCGACGAACTCGGACAACCCGCCCTCGACGACCTGCGCGACATTCTACGCGGCGGACAGCCGCGACAGGCTGCCTCGACCGTCGGCCTTTTGAGCCGCCTCGCCGTGAACTCGCTGCTCGACTTGCTGCCCTCGCGCATGGGTGAGTTCAACCGTTTCTATCAGGACGTGATCGTTCGCCAGATCGCCTACGGCGCCGCCTCCGACCGCGGCCGCACCCTGCTTGAGCTTCTGGAACTGCTCGATTCGCTCATTTTACCGGAGGCCATCGATGAGATCGGCATGAGCCTTGACCGCAGCGCCAGTTCCAGCCTGATCGCGCTTGCCGCCGCCGGGGAAGCGCACAACCGCCCCCCGTTCGTGCAACTGAAAGCCATCGAGTCACTCGGCCGCTTACGCGAGGTCGAAGCGGTTTCCGTTTTGCGCTCGATCATCGATGAAAAGAAATTCTTCGGCTATAGCCAGCACCGCGAATTGAGAATCGCAGCCCTTCAAGCACTCGCCAAGATCGATCCCCGCTACGGCACCCAGGCTCTCGCCGAAAGCGGCCTCGAACAGGGTGAACTGGCCATCGCTCCGCTCGATCCCGGACCGGGATGTCCCTGGGTCCGCCAGCGCCGCTACGAGCGCATCATCCTGCCGCGTGTGCTGTCGGCTACTCTCTCCAGTTCCTGGGGAAAATCGAATATCGTCATGCGGGAGATGAGTCTCGGCGGTGGCATGGGCACGCGCAGCGACAACCTCCGCGTCGGCTCCGAAGCCCACGTCGAAATCTCTCTGGGCGTGAAAAAGATACGCGGCGAGGTTCTGTTGCGCCGCGCCCGCGTCAATGAGATCGGTTTCGAATTCGTGAGCATGGACCTTGACAGCCGCTACCGCCTACGCCGCGCGCTGATCGAGGCCCTGCAGAAAGCTCCCGAAAATCGCACCGCCACTTGGGATGGCGATCGAAAGGCATAACGGCGGCTCTCAGCGTTCCAGAAAGTGCTACCCTCACCGAAACTAAAATAACTCTCGAGACGCGCTGCCCCGTCGGTCGCGACTTCTGTATCTTTGTATCTTGTATCTTTGTGTCTTCGTATCTTCGAACCTGTTTCCTTGCACCCCGCCCGATCCGCAGGCAAAGAAAAAGCCCCCGCTCTCGCAGAGGCTCTTTCAGAGATCCCAAACTCACCTACACCACTTTCACGAAAATAATAACCAGTGTGAACAGCACCAGGGACTCAATGAAGGCAAGGCCGAGAATCTGCGCTACCATGATTCCCGGACGCGCCGCCGGATTGCGTCCCAACGCGTCGCAGGCTGCTCCCGCAACTTTCCCCTGCCCGAGTGCCGCCAGTCCAGCCGCAATTGCAATGGCAAAACCGGAGGTCAGCGCCACCCAGTTGGTGGTCCCAGGCGCTCCCGTCGAGCCCTGCGCAAACGCCGGCACCGCCATCACCGACGCAATCAGCATCACGAACATCCACAGAACAAATTTCCGCATTGTGTTGCTCCTTAATTATGAAATTGCCTCCAGTGGGTGGTTGACGCCGCGCTTTTAGCCGACGCCCTCACGCTCGAGGCAGGTGTCCAACAACAGGTGTCAACTCTTCCTTGGACCTGGCACCAGAAACCTGAGACACGCTTTAGTGTTCCTGGCCCGTCGCCTCGCCCAGATACACACAGGCCAGCAACAGGAATATGTAGGTCTGAATCACCGACACGAAGATGTGCAGTCCATCGAACACGACCGGGATAGCGAACGGTATGAGCGAGAAGAACACCAACGTGACGAGTTCGCCGGCAAACATATTCGCCCAAAGACGAATGGTGAGCGACATGACACGGGCAAGGTGGCTGACGATTTCAATCGGAAACATCAGGATCGGGAGCGTCAGTCGCAAGAGCACGGGCATTTCCTTGTCCTGCGGCCCGATGAAATGCTTCAGATAGCCAAACGGCCCGTTCGTGCGCAGTCCCTGATAGTGATAGTAGAACCAGGTCAGCAGCGCGCATCCGAGCGGCACAATCGCCACCGCGGTCGGTGAGATTAATCCCGGCACCAGTCCAATCAGATTGCAGCTCAGGATGAACATGCCGAGCGTGATCAGGTAGGGCACGTACTTCGAGGAATGATGCCCGATCACTTCGTCGGCCATGTTGTCCACGAATCCGAGGATGCCTTCCATGGTTTGTTGCAATCCGCCCGGACGCTCCACCGAAAGGCGGAAGCGCAACACGATGAAGAATATCGTCAGCAGCAAAGCCACCAGCAGTTCCATCGCAAAGCTGTTGGAGATCGGAGTCGCCGCACGTTTCACATGAATATGCAACGCCTGCAGCAACGCCAGCACCTGCCGGCCGAACAGACGGTTTAACAAAGCCGTAAAAGCTAGTTGTTCCATTTCTTATTCTTACGTTCTTATTCTTGGACTTTGCTTTCAGACTGCGAAGCTCAATCTTTCAGGGGCGCGGCGCTACAGATTGCTGAAAAACTGGGTTTTCGACGCCCGAAACGGGGCTCTTCAATTCAAACAACTCGAACGGCATACGCACGGGCGACTCCCTTGAAACAAAACTTCCAGTTTTTTAACAATCCGTCTAGCCCCGCCGAAAGGCTACGTAGCCTTCCCATGCTGCTTCGGCCATCAGGGCTGCCACCGGCACGCACAATCCCCATAGAAAACCGTGAAATGCCAATCGAGAACTTTTGAATATAGCATAGGCAGCGGCTCCGACCAATCCGTAACGGACCACGAAACGCAACACGATCGAGCCCCCTTTCTCCCGGCTGTTCTGGTTGACGATGCGATCGGCAAGCGCTTCGACGCCTCGCGTCAGCGAGTGAAAATTAACGTAAGAAACCGCCGCCCCGAAGGCAAAACCAATCGACCCGGCCAAGCGATAGAGCCAGAACGCCGGCCCGAGCAGAAGTGCACTCGCCACCAGCATGTTGCGCAGCACGCGAGGGACGATGCGCTCGTAGGTTGAGATCTCACCAAAAGTCGAGATTCCGGTACCAGTCTCCGCCGGCAGAGCGTCCGTGGGCCGGTCGGGCTGCTCATGGTCATTCATTTATTTTTGGACGCGCCAATGGCCATGCGGATCATCTGTCCAAATCCCACCACCGCGCCGAACAACAACCCGACCAGATAAAGCCACTTGGTGTGCAGCCAGTAATCGGCCAGCTTGCCCAGAAAGAAGCCCGCTAAGATCGCCGCCGGAATGATGAACCCCATCTCCGAGTAGCGAGCGAGCGAGACAAGAGGGTATTTCTTCTTCGAACTTGAAGCGCCGTCCGGATCGAGACCAGGATTCTCAGGCATTCAAAGGAATTCTAAACCAACGAGGGGGATTCGACCCTCTGACGGGCGGACAGGTGCGATTCAAGAGCCATCCACTTTACTTCAACCTCGAGGCCACACGCGGGGTTGGTGCGAGATTCAGCGACCAGTTCACGCTGCGAATAAAAGGCTCGGGGTAGATTCCGATCACAATCGTCGCGAGCGCCGTTAGGCCCACCGCGCAGCGCATTCCGAGGCTGATCGGCAGCCGTTCGGTCTCCATGGGTGCGCGCATCAGCATGGAGTTGGCAATCTTCAAGTAGTAATAAAGTCCGAACAGAGAATAGAACACGCCGAGCGAGGCCAGTCCGTAATGTCCGCTTTCGATGAGGCTCAGAAAGATGTAGTACTTCCCCAGAAATCCGGCGGCGGGTGGAATGCCAGCGAGAGAAAGCAGGAACAGCAGCATCAGCGCCGCCTCGACTGGCGCTCGCTGGTAGAGTCCGGCCATATCATCAAGCTCGTCGCCAATCACATGGCGCTGCCGCAACGACGCGATCACCGCAAACGCTCCGAGATTCATGAACGTGTAGACCATCAAATAGATCAGGATTCCTTTGAGGCCATCGAGAAAACCCGGGCTGCCGACCTGCGAAGTTCCCATGGCCACAAACGCCAGCAGCATGTAACCAACGTGCGCAATCGACGAGTAAGCCAGCAGCCGTTTGGTGTTCGTCTGAGTGAGCGCCGCGAAGTTGCGACGACAACCATCACCGGAGTGTAAACCGGGCGCAGCGGAAACACCGCATAGATCAAAATGCGCAGCAACAGCACCCATGCTGCCGCTTTTACCGCCACCGAAATGAAGCCGGTAATGCTGGTAGGCGCGCCTTCGTAAGCGTCCGGCGCCCACTGATGAAATGGAACGGCGGCGATCTTGAACAGCAATCCGGTCATGGTCGTGAGCAGCGCGAGCACGATCACCGGATTGTGCGGATTCTGCGCCGAGACCGCGCGCCGAATGACCGACAGGTTGGTGTCCCCAGAAAGTCCGTAAAACAGCGAGAGGCCGTAGGCAAAGATGCCCGACGAAAATGCCCCCAGCAGCAGGTACTTCAATGCGGCTTCATTCGAGCGCCGGTCGCGCCGCAAAAAACCAACCAGCACATAGGTGGGGATCGCCATCAGTTCGAGCCCGATGAAGAGCAGCACAATGTCGACTCCCGCCGCCATGCACATCATGCCTACCACCGAAAGCAAAAGCAGAGCGTAGTATTCGCCGTGGTGTTCCTCTTCGAGGTCGAGATAGTGCACCGAGCCCAAGATGGCGATCGCCGTTCCCGCCAAGAACAGATACCAAAAATAGAGGGCCAAACGATCGACTAACAGCGTGTTGTGGAAACCTAACAAATAGCCCGATGGCGGCAGCGTCGACTGAATCTGCCATACGCACACAGCCGCAATTAGCACGCCGAAAAAGGCGGAGGCGCTCAAGGCTTTGATCCAGTTCCGTTCCCGCGGAACGATCAGGTCGATCAGCAGAATGCCAAGCGCAAAAATAGTCAGTTCCATCATCGGCATCATCAACCGGTAGTCGATTGGGGAGAAGCCTCGCACTCAGTCGCTCGCTTTCGACACAATGACGTTCGGAGCGACGTTCGATTCGGCGACGTTCGATTGGGCGATGGCTCGCGGCTGCGGGCGCGGCCTAGGCGCAACTTGCGCGCTCGCCGGCGTGTTTGGGTTGGAGTTGTTTTGAAGCGTCTGCACAATCTGATTGACCGGCTGTTCGAGGATCTGGAAAAACGGCTTGGGATATAAACCGATCCATAAACTCATGACAACCAGAGGTACCAACGTAAGGATTTCGCGACCGGTAAGATCGTGCAGATTTTCGTTCTTGGGATTGGTGACCGCTCCGAAAAAGACGCGCTGATAGAGCCAGAGCAGGTAAGCTGCCGCCAGAACCACGCCCGGCGCCGCCCAGGCCGCCCATCTCCAGTTCGCGGTGAATGCTCCCTGCAGAATTGTGAACTCGCCGACAAACCCATTCAGTAGCGGCAATCCCATGGACGCGAGGAACATGATCATCGCGAGGGTCGCGTAGATCGGCATGACGTTCGAAATGCCACCAAATTCGGCGATCTCCTGCGTGTGACGCCGTTCGTACAAAATGCCGACGATCAAGAACAGCGCGCCGGTCGAGATGCCGTGATTGATCTGTTGCAGCACCGAACCGGTCAAGCCGATCGAATTCAGGGCGAAGATTCCGAGCGTGCAGAAGCCCAGCTGGCTCACCGACGAGTAAGCCACCAGCTTTTTCATGTCCTTCTGCATGAGCGAAACCAGTGCGCCATAAAGGATGGCCACAAGCGAGAGACCGATCATCCAGCCCCGAGTTGTCACATTCAGGAAGGTAGCGGAACTGGAAATGACCTGCGGGAACAACGGCAGCGAGAAGCGGACAAATCCGTACGTCCCCATCTTCAGCAAAACGCCCGCCAGAATGACCGAACCGGCGGTCGGCGCTTCCACGTGCGCATCCGGCAGCCAGGTGTGGAAGGGAAACATCGGAACCTTGATGGCGAATCCCAGGAAGAAGGCGACGAACAGCCAGACGGCGTAGTGGAATGGAATCATCGGCGCGGTCTTATAAAGCTCCGGGATACTGAACGTGAAGACACCAGTGACTGTCTGGTGATGGAAATAAAGGAAAAGGACGCCCAGTAACATCAGCACCGAGCCGAGCAGCGTATACAGAAAGAACTTGATGGCGGCATACAGTCTGTGCGGACCGCCCCAGATGCCGATGAGCAGATACATCGGCACCAGCATTGCTTCCCAGAAAACGAAGAAGAGGAAAAAATCGAGCGCCATGAAGACGCCGAGCATCCCCGTCTGCAGGACCAGAAACCAGACGTAACATTCTTTAACCCGGGTCTCGATGGCAGTCCACGAAGAGAGCATCGAGATCCATCCGAGCAGGGTGGTCAGCATGATCAGCAGAAATGAGATGCCGTCAATGCCGAGGCTGTAACCCGCGCCAATCGAGGGGATCCAGTTGTTGGGCGAGCCCTCGAGGAATTTGAAGTGCGTGGGAGTCACGCGGAAACGCTCGGCCCAGAACATTGTTACCAGCGGCAGCGAGACCAGGAACCCGGCGAGCGCGAAAATGTTCGCAATCCAGCGGATCGCGTCTCTGTTTTCCTTGGGAACGAACAGGAGCACGAGCGCGCCCGCGAGCGGCGTGAACAGAATGATGGATAGTATGTGACTCTGCATAACAGCATTTCCCAGTTGCCGCCGGCTACGAGCTTCGAGCCGTGACCTTCGAGCGATCGTTCGCCGATGCCCACACAAAACGCTTCAGCACGACGTATGCGATGGCTCCGGCAAATAGGGACCCTAGACCCACCCAAAACCAAATCACAACTCCAAACAAGGAAGACAAGACCCCGACCAGGCCCGCGACCATCACGAGCGCATACCACTGCATCAAGCCCCATTGCACCAACTTGACAGGATAGGACAAAACGCGCGCCAGAATCGCCGGGCCGTTGACACCCACGCCGTCGATGATCCACGTATCCCACCAACTTGAAATAGTAGCCAGGGCGCGTGTGATCCAGACGACATGGTTGACGGCTCCGTCGATAACGTTGGCATCGAACCACACCGACACTTCGCTCGCACCCCGGACGCCGAGGCGAATGTCGCCAATCTTGCGACGGCCGGTGAAAACGTAATCGTAGCCCTCGTCAACAAACCAACTGTTGCGGAGCAAGCGGTAAAGCGGCGGAGCATTCACGGCGATCGGCTCCAGGTAGTCTTGGCCTGCGTTCCGATAGGACTGGCGCGCCATTCCCCAACCCACTGCCGCCGCCCCGAGGGATAAAAACATCAGCAGATACTCGGCCTTATCCGTATGCTCGGCTTCCTCTCCACCCGCCGCTAACTGCGCCGACCTCCCTTGTTCGACTAAGACGACGGATGCGCGCGCGAACACCGGTTCGAGAAACTTCTCGAAGCGCGCCGATCCGCCCAGGCTATGGGGCCAACTCAACCATCCCGCGCCCATCGAGCAAATCGCGAGGATCACGAGCGGCACGGTCATCGACTTCGGCGATTCGCGCACATGATGCTCGACTGCGTGACTCATCCGCGATGGACTATAGAACGTCAGATACATCAGCCGGAACATATAGAACGCCGTCATCAGCGCGGTGCCATAACCGATAAACCACAGGAGGCGATACGCGTCGCTTTCCCTGGTCCAGGCCTGCCACAAGATTTCGTCTTCGGAAAAAAACCCAGCGAACGGGAAAATGCCCGCGATCGCCAGTGTCGCGATCAGCATCGTCCTGTAAGTAGTCGGGATGCGTCTTTCGAGGTCCCCCATTTTGCGCAAGTCCTGCTCGCCGCTTAAGGCATGAATCACCGAGCCCGAGCCAAGGAACAGCAGCGCCTTGAAGAAACTATGCGTGAACACATGAAAGATGCCTGCGGCAAACGCGCCCACGCCAAGCGAGAGGAATAGGTATCCCAATTGCGAAACGGTGGAATAGGCAAGCACGCGCTTGATGTCGTTCTGCACCAGCGCAATGGAGGCGGCAAACACGGCCGTGAGCGCACCGATGACGGCCACAACCAGCATCGCCGTCGGCGCCAGGACGAACACGGCATTCGAACGCGCCACCACGTAAACGCCCGCCGTCACCGTGGTCACGGCGTGAATCAGCGCCGAAACCGGCGTAGGGCCTTCCATGGCATCGGGCAGCCAGACATAGAGAGGAAGTTGAGCGGATTTGCCGCAGGCTCCGATGAACAGCAGCAGCGCGGCCGTCGTGAGGACGGGATCGCCGATGGCCAAGATCCCACTGCGCGCTAGCGCATTGATGTCGGTGAAGCGAAACGAACCGAGATACCAGACCAGCGTGAGCGCTCCAAGAATGAAGCCGGCGTCGCCGATAAGGTTCACGAGGAATGCCTTGTTCGCTGCGGTCGAAGCGGAGTGGCGATGAAAGTAAAAGCCGATCAGCAGATACGAACACAAGCCGACCCCCTCCCAGCCTACAAATAAAAGGATGTAGTTATTCGCCAGGATGAGAGTAAGCATGGAAAACATGAACAGATTCATGTACCCGAAGAAGCGGTAGGAACCGCTTTCGTGTGCCATGTATCCGGTGGAGTAAATGTGGATCAGCATGCCCACGCCGGTCACGAAGAGCAGCCAGATCGAAGAGAGCGGGTCGAGTAGAAATCCGGCGTCGACGTTGAACGAGGCGAGCGCCCCGTCTCGCTTGACGAAGTTCAGATGCCCGTCGCCGCTGCCCAGCCAGGTATACACAATCTGCTGATAGGGGCGTCCGGTGCCCTGAGCGAAGTGCGTGTACTCGACCACCGTGAAGCACGCGAATAGGAACGCAAGGACGACCATCCCGACACAAATCGCGTTGACCGCGGCGGTCTGCAGTCGCCGGCCGAAAAAAAACATCATCGCGGCCCCGAAGGCCGGGAAAAGCGGGATCAGACAGATGTGGTCGAGAAATAGCATGTCGTTCGTCGTTCGCTCTTAGCTCGGCGCGAAGCTCGCCCGAAAAGCCAAAAGTGAGGCTGAAAGCTGCTCACCTACCATTTCAACAAATCAATCTCATCCATATTGATCGTCTCTTTGTTACGGAAGAAGGCAATCAAGATGCCGAGGCCCACGGCCGCTTCGCAGGCGGCATCGACTGTCACAAAGATCGAAAACACTTGTCCCTGCAGGTTTCCCCACATGTGCGAGAACGCCACCAGGTTCAGGTTTACCGCGTTCAGGATTAGCTCGATTGACATCAGCACAATCACCGCGTTGCGGCGGGTAAGCACTCCGATCACGCCCAGCACGAAAAGTATGGCGGCTACGACGAGATAGTGAACTGTGGTGATTGGAACCATAAAAATATGCCGGTCGTCTTGGATCGTTCGCAATTCGCCGATCGATTCACGCACCTCGAACCGACGAAGGCGACCGACGACTAGAGCTTCTTCTTCGTCATAATTACCGCCCCCAAAATCGCCGCCAGCAACAGCAACGACGCGATCTCGAACGCGAACGTGTACGAACCCATCCCGCCAGCTTCTCCGTAGAGCAGGGCGGCGATTTGCTGCGTGTTCGAGGCCTCAGGCAGCGGGATCCTGCGGTCCGGAAACAGCGCCTTGCCCTTTAGAAACGCGAACATGAACAGCGCCATCAAGGAGCAGGCCGCCGCGAATCCCACCGGCCACATGCGGTTGAATCGCCTTTCTTTGGACGAGCGTTCGACGTTCACCAGCATGATCACGAACAGAAACAACAACATGATTCCGCCCGCGTAAACGAATAACTGAACGGCAAACACAAACGGGGCGTACAACATCAAGTAGAGGCCCGCCACCGAAATCAGGGTCACGATCAGCGCCAGCGCAGAATGAACGGCGTTTCGACGCGTGATGACGAGCGCTCCGCTCAGGACCGCCAGTCCCGCCAGCATATAAAAGAACCAGGGCGTCGCGACCGGGACCATTCCTGCATTCACGGCCGAGTTCATCGCAGGATTCATGGAACGAGCACCCCCACGATGGCCGTCACGATCAACACGCCGAGAGAGATCGGCAGCATCACTTTCCATCCAATCTTCATCAACTGGTCGAAGCGGTAACGCGGCCAGGTCGCGCGATACCAGAGGAACAGGTACAGGAACACAGCAACCTTCAGCACAAACCAATATACGTAACCGATACCTTGGTTGAATCTGGCCGCCAGACTTGCGTCCGCGGATCGGCCCGCCACCGCGATCACCAGCAGCAGCAGCGCGATCAAGCCTAACACCGCCGCAAATCCGGCGAGGCCGATGCGCTGAATCCTGAACAAGGAATGCGCCGGCATGCGCACGACGCCGAGCACGGCAATCGCCGCCAGTCCGAAGAACGTGAGCGCGGGAAAAAGCGAGAAGATCAAGTCCCACGCTGGCGCGTGCAGGAAGTTGGGGAACGGACGCATCCATCCGCCCAGCCAGAGCGTGACTGCGATCGAAGAGACGGCGATCATGGTCGCGTATTCGGCCAGCAGGAACAGCGACCAGCGCAGCCCGCTGTATTCGGTATGATATCCGGCCGTCAGTTCCGATTCCGCGTCGGCCATGTCGAAGGGCGCACGGTTGGTCTCGGCAATCATGGCGATCGAGAAAATGATGAACGCAATCAGGCCCAGGGGAAAGAATCGAAAGATGAACCAGCGGCCCTGATCCTGTTGTGCCTGGACGATTCCGATCATGCTCAGCGTGCCGGTGCCTTTCGCATTCAGGCTGGTCATCAGGATCGCCGAGACCACGGCCAGCGCCATGGCGACTTCGTAGGAGACCATCTGCGCGCTCGAGCGCAACGCGCTGATCAGCGGGTAGTGCGAGTTCGAAGCCCAACCGGCGACCACGATGCCCAGTACGCCGAGCGACGAGACACCGAGCATAAAGAGGATGCCGATGTTCATGTCACTCACCGCTTCGGACGGGCCAAACGGAATCACGGTGTAGACGGCGAACGCGGCCAGCAGGCCGATCATCGGCGCGATCCAGAAAACGAACTGGTCCGCCTCGGCGGGGATGACGTCTTCTTTGAGCATCCATTTGATCGCGTCGGCGATCGGCTGCAGCAATCCGTGCGGGCCCACGCGCATGGGGCCCAGGCGAATCTGGAAGTGGGGCAATGCCTTGCGCTCGAGCCAGTTCATGGCCATCGCGGCCACCGATACTCCGGTGAAAATGATGAACACGTAAATCAGCGCCCAGAGCTGATTGTTGGCAGAACCGGGGGTGACATTGCTGCCGAGGTACGACATGAACTGCTTCAGCATCAGCGGTCGACCTCGCCGAGCACGGTGTCAATGGTGCCAATGACCGCGATCACGTCGGCGACGAGCGAGCCACGGACCATCCCGTCGAGCGCCTGCAAATTGACGAACGAGGGCGGGCGGACGCGGACGCGATAGGGCTCGGTCGAGCCGTCCGGTCTGGCGGGAACGGCAGGCTTGGCAATCGAGGCGGGCGCCGCTTCGGCGCGCTTTCCCGCCATCGGTTTGTTCTCACCCTCGGGTGCCGGCGGTGGAGCTGGCAATTTGACTTCGTCGGCCATGCTAGGGTCGGTCTTCAGAAAAGGCGTGCAAGTATTGGCAAAATGTCACTTCGAACCGTTCGCCTGGTCACCGTCCGTGACCGTCGTCGCAATGCCCGCCGTCACCTTGACCATCCCCGGACGCGCCGCTTGCCGCGTCCCCGCAGACCGGTCAAGCCCGTCTCTACACCCATTCTGCTAGCGCCGTGCCGACTGAAAGGTTTCGACCAAATCGCGAATGCGCACGGCGTCAGGTTTCGGATGGCCATGACTGGTGATCGGATCGGTGCCGCCAGTCGATTCAATCAGAATGTCCGACCAAAAGATTCCGGTCGAAATCTTCACCGAAGCCACCTGGGAAATCGAAATGCTCTCCTCGCTGCTGCCGAACAGACGCCTCTTTACCCGGCTCACGTGCAGCGGGTTGACCACGATGCGCGTCGGGAACCAGAAATTCCCCCTGGTCCAGCGGCTCGCAGTGAAGGTCTCACCGGAACCAGCCGGAATTGGACTCGCCGGATTGATACCCGTGGGACCTACACCCATTCGAGCGCGCCTTTCGTCCATATCCATACATAGCCGACAATCAGGATAACCAGGAAGATCATCATTTCGATCAGCCCGAAGACACCGAGCGCCCTGAACTTCACCGCCCAGGGAAACAGGAAAATCGTTTCCACTTGGAAGACGACGAACAGGATGGCAACGATGTAATAACGAACGGTGTAGCCGCCGCGAGCGTTGTCATAGGGATCGATGCCGCACTCGTAAGGCATCAGCTTCACGCGATTCGGGCTTTGTGTGCGCACGATTCTGGCAAGGAGCAGCGTGACCGGGATCAGGCTGCCGACAACGGCCAGAAAAATGAAGATGGGAACGTAGTTTTGCGGCATTAGGCCTCGCAAAAGTCGCGATAAGGCGAAACCGAATACTAACGCCGAAGTGGCTTAGCTTCAAGGACCGAGGAGTGGGGGAGTGGGGGCAGGTGGCAGTTCTCAGGTGCCAGGTGTCGGGATTTCAAGAAAATGAAACGCTCTGATCGGGAAGAACGAAGATGTGGCGGGCAAGCTCAGAGTCCAGGGTCTCCTGCCGGTAGAGAGTTTTTAGCACGCCGCCCTTCCAGATCAGCAAGTCGGCATTGCGCTCGGCGAATTCTTCCCAGGTGTGGACGCGGCCGGCGCGGGCGCGGCGCTCGCGAATCAGGATGAGGTAGGCCCACGTGATGGTCTCGTGATAAAGCTGCGGTTTCCCCTGCGCGGCGGCAAAGCGCTTCAGAGCAGCGCTGAACCTGGCGACGGCTTCGAGAAAAGGATACTCCGCAACATAGGCGAAAGCGACGCGGACGTGGTCGGAATGGTGGAAGCCGGCGGGAGCGCGGCCCTGTTCGAACTCCTCGATCAGATCGAGATCGTCACCGGTCGGGATTCGGCAGTCGCCAGGCATTATCGCGGTCCCTTTCTGGCAAGGGCTTGTTTCGCCGCAGGCTTGCGCTTGATTTCGGTGAGACGGTGGCTGGCGCTGGAATTGAGATCGAGGGCATAGAACTTCTTCAAGTCACGAATGCGTTTGAGCGATTCGGGCTTGAAAGGAGTCTTGCCGTCAAAGGCGTGCAGCACGATGCCTTCGAGCAAGTCTCCCAGGGACATGTCGTGATACTCGGCGAGAGCCTTGAGCACCTTGAGGAGCCGTTTTTCCATGCGGACGCCGGTCTGGACACGCTCGACGAGAAACTGTGGTTCGGTTACCATGGTACCAATATACCATGGTATTTTTCATTACCAAACAAAGAAATGCTTTGGACGGTGGAAGACGGGGCGAGCCTGTCTCGACCCAGGAGAAATGGCTTGCGTCATGAGAAAATGGCCACAGGATTGATGGAGGTCGCACCGAATGTGCCGGAATATCAGAACCCTTTTCAACTTCGATCCGCCTGTCACCGACGAAGAGGTGCGAGCGGCTTCGCTCCAGTTTGTGCGAAAAATCACGGGCTTCAACAAACCTTCGAAGGCCAATGAAGCCGCGTTCCAGGCGGCAATTGATGAAATCGCCGGCGTCTCGGCGCGTCTGCTCCATTCCCTGGACACGAGCTCTCCGCCGAAGAATCGAGAGGAAGAGGCGGCCAAGGCGAAGGCTCGCGCTGCTGAGAGATTCGGCGCTTGAAACGGGGCGAGCGGCCGTCCAAGCCTCAATGGCCGGCGCTTAGGAAAGCTCCGGCGATCGCCTTCATTCAACGATGCCCTTCCCGTCGTTCTGGCTGGTAACGTAAAAGACGTCCCACGGGCGCGTTCCTCTTCCGATCTTCAAGCAATACGCGCTGGATGGGGCTGCTGTGGCTGGAAAACGGGTTCCGTAGTCTGCGACTGGACAGCATCCGGCTCTTCCGGCGCGCTCTCGATCGGGTTGTTCTCTTTGAGCTGCACCGGCTGATCGGGACGGAAATGCTCACGACTCTCGACTAGGGTTCCTCACCGAGTTTCTTTGCCATCGAACAATAAATCTCCACCGCAGCCCGCAGCTGGGCTTTCTCGACGAACTCGCCTTCGGTGTGCGCTACATGAATCGAGCCTGGCCCCAGCAACAGCGGTTCGCCCCAGTTTGGAAGGGCCGGGATATCGGTGGTAAAAGCGGCAACCATGGTTGGCAGACCCTCGAGAGTTCGCAATCGCTGGAAGGGGGTCTCGCGGGTGAAACGAATTTCAGCCAGGTCGTTGACTGCTTCCGAGATCTCGCGGCGCAGCGTCTCCGCCGGGCCTACCAGGCGATAGAAAATATCCGCCTTGGCGAAGTCGGAAATCACGTTCGGCGCGCGCCCGCCCTGAATGGAGCCAACGTTTCTTGTGCAAGGGCCAATCTCGGCATCTTCCGGAAGCTTCATTGCGTGCAAACGGTGCAGCGCTTCGACCAGCTTGTCGATCGCCGACTCGCCCAGCTCCGGATACGCCGAGTGCGCCATCTTACCGCGCGCCACCAGTTCCACGTGCAGGGCGCCCTTGCTTGCCAGCGCAAGCTTGTTCTCCGTCGGCTCGCCGTTGATCATAAAGCGCGCGCCGATTGGTTGCAGGTTGGCCGTCTTGGCACCGATCGAGTCGCGCTCCTCGCCCACCAGAAACAACAGCCCGACGACAACACCCGCCCCGCGCAGCTTCTCCGCCGCTAGAATCTGAGCCGCGATGATTCCCTTCGCGTCGCACGCACCGCGTCCGTAAATGCGCCCTTCGTTTTCGGATGCGGGGATGAATGGCGGCACCGTATCCATGTGGGTGGAAAAGACAATCTCCGGACGAGCATGCCCGGGCCAGGTGGCCAGCACGTTCGCACGCGCGCCTTCGACCGGCATGGTTCGAGCTTCGAAGCCGCGACGCTGCAACTCGTGGTGTAGAAAATCACCCACGGCACCTTCATTCGGAGTGATGGATTCAATGTCGATCAGGCGGCGGGTGAGCGCGAACAGGTCCATGCAGCAAAAGCGTAACAGCCCATCGCGATCCGTGGATAGCGGCGAATGGAGAGACGCGGTTTGCCGCTTTCTCACTGGCGCGGTGGTGGGGCTGTGTCAGGTCGGGATCGGGCACAGCCCCGACCCCGTACAGCCTGCCCGCGGGAGACGCGGCAAGCCGCGTCGCTACAGGAAGCGGATACGCATCGAACCTCCGAGTCGTGCCCGCTGTTGTACTCTGATTCCGTGGTCCCCGAAACTGCCAGCATTCGTTCTCTGTTTCTCGCCGGGCCGGCCGGACGCCTGGAAGCTCTCCTCAACGCCGGATCGCCGGACGCAACCCACGCTGCCCTGGTCTGCCATCCACATCCTCTCTATGGAGGAACGCTCCACAACAAAGTTGTCTTCCATGCCATGAAGGCGCTCAACAGCTCCGGATTCCCCGTGCTTCGCTTCAACTTCCGCGGCACCGGCCTGAGCGAGGGCGAGCATGCGAACGGCATCGGTGAAGTCGAAGATGTGCGCGCCGCTCTCGACTGGCTCGAAGGCGAGTTCCGGCTGCCCATAATCTTCGCCGGCTTTTCTTTCGGCGCTGCCGTCGGGTTGCGCGCCGCCTATGCCGACGAACGCGTCCGGGCGCTTATCGCCCTCGGACTCCCCGCCGTCCCGGTTGAAAATCGCGTCTACGATTTCGAATTCCTGCGCGCCTGTACCAAACCAAAACTGTTCGTCAGCGGAGCACGCGATTCGTTCGGTCCCCCGGGTAATCTCGAAGCGCTCGTCAACACCTTCGCAGATCCGAAAAAGCTGGTCCGCATCGAAGCTGGAGATCACTTTTTCGAAGGGCGCTTGCGCGAGATGCGGGAGACCCTTGAAGAGTGGATCAGGGAAATTGCTCCCCCTCGCTGAAACATCGCCCGGATTATAATGCCACCCGACATGCCCGATTTTTCTCCCGAGCGCGATCAGCAATTCCGCCGCATGCGCGAAGTCGCCCGCGAGATCTTCGGCTCCGCCCTGAAGAACGCCTCCATCGAAAACGCCTTCGCCCGCAACATCCATTGCGAGCGTCGCGTCCTGCGCATCGGCGAAGACCTGCACGATTTAGATTCCTACCAGCGCGTCTTCGTCGTCTCGATTGGAAAGGCCGCGCACACCATGGCCGCGGCTCTCGAAGCGCAAGTCGGCAGCGGCATCGAAGGTCTCGTCGCCTTGTCGGCCGACCCCGAGAACCAAATCCGCGGTTTTCGATATTTTCGCGGAGGGCATCCCACGCCCACCGCCGAATCCATCCGCGCCGCCGATGCCATTCTCAAATCGCTGACGGCTCTCGACGCCACCTCGCTGGCGATTTTTATGATCTCCGGCGGCGCTTCTTCGATCGTTGAAAAGCCGGTGGACCATGAAATCCTGCTGCCCGATCTGGCTGCCACCTACCGCACGCTCGTGCATTCCGGTGCGCCCATTGCCGAGATCAACGCCATCCGCAAACATCTTTCCGCCGTCAAGGGCGGACGCCTGGCCCAGGCCGCCTATCCCGCGCAGCAGGTCTCGATTCTTGTTTCCGACGTGCCCGACGCTACGCCCGACGCGCTCGCCTCGGGACCCACCATGCCCGATTCCACTTCCATCCGTGACTGCGAGCGCATTGCCGCCCAATACAATTTGGTCGAGCAGTTCCCTCAATCCGTTGCGGATCTTTTCCGCCAACACGCGCTCGATGAGACGCCCAAATCCGACGATCCCGCTTTCGTTCGCGCGCGCTGGTGGACCGTGCTCTCGAACAAAGTGGCCATCGATGAAGCTGGCGCGGCTGCCACTCGCGCCGGTTTCGCCGTTGAAGTCGATAACTCCTGCGACGACTGGCCCTACGATAAAGCCGCCTCCTACCTGCTCCAACGCCTGCGCGAACTGCGCCTTAGAGTATCGCGCGTCTGTCTGATCTCGGGCGGCGAGGTGACCGTCACGGTTCGCAACGGTGGCGTGGGCGGACGCAACCAGCAGTTTGCTCTCGCCTGCGCCGAACCAATATCGGGAGACAACATAACCGTGCTGAGCGCCGGCACGGACGGGATCGACGGCAACAGTCCCGCCGCTGGCGCTGTAGTTGATGGCAGCACCATTTTTCGTGCCGATCCGAGCGCCGGTGGCGCGGACGCTGTGCGGCGGGCGCTCTCCGCCTTTGATGCCTATCCTGTTTTCGAGGCTCTGGGCGATGCCATCATCACCGGACCGACCGGAAATAATGTTCGCGACCTGCGCATCCTGCTCGCCTACTGAGCGGTTGATTCGAACGTCTCCACGAACGCGATCTCTCCCATAACTTATATGTACATTTATGTGTGCGATAGCGAACAGGCGTTTGGCGGCAAGCGTGCGGATCCTCTCGGGTCAAGCCTAGAAAGTTCCGCTGCCATCCAGCAGTTCATGGCCTTCCGGAACCGTAAATTCTTGTAAAATTCGCCTTCTTTCCGGCAGCGCCGCGCTCGCACCTTGCATCCAACGGTTTTGAATCCCAAATACTTAATCGGAGGTTTTCTTTGAAACAGACGGTGCGCACTGCCATACTCTTGTCCTTTGCATGCTCTGCCCTGGCTGCGTTTTCGAATTTCGCCGAAGCGCAGAAAATCGACGTCGCATTCGGCGTCAGCACGACCATAGCCCCGAGTGCCAGTTTCGTGGGCGGAGTTGAAAGCGCCCCGTCGCTCACCGGGGGAGCTATCCCGGCGTGAGCGGCGACTTCCTCTTCTATCACAACCTCGGCGTTGGAGCCGAAGTGTTCTGGAAAGCAACCAGCGTCGGCTGCTCCGATTCCATTTGCGGCGTGGATTCGGGCATCAGCTATCGCCCCGTGTTCTACAACTTCAACGCGGTGTACTCTCCCAAACTCGCCAGTCATGTCTATGCGGAACTGGTCGGCGGCGTAGGCGCGCTCGACACTCACTACTCCGCATGTACCTTGAGTGGTGTGTCGTGCGGTGGCAGCCAACTGATCTCATCAAGCGACCACTTTGACGTAGATCTCGGCGGTGGCATCAAAATTTATCTTAGCCACGGGTTCTTCGTTCGCCCCGAGGCGCGCTTCTACTGGATCAACAACAATACCGATTTCAGTGCCAACCATGCCACTCGCGTCGGCGCCTCCATCGGCTATACCTTCAGATAACTTTCTGTCCGTCTTCGGTGGAAACAGCCGCCACCGGTTGTTTCCGCCGAGCGGGGTTACACCTGAGGCCGGTGGCCACGGGTTTTGGCTGGTTCAGTACTCACGCCCCTCCTGTCTCCGATTTGTAAATTGTTTGTCTCATCCATCTTTGCGAGTGGCCCGCTTCCCCCGTCCCGCATTATGATAGGAGCATGAATTTCGGCTTTTCCGGCGAGATGATCTTTTTGTTTCTTCTGGCGCTGATCCTTTTCGGCCCGAAGAAAATGCCGGAGATCGGCCGTCAGGTCGCGCGCTTCCTGAACGAGTTCCGGCGCGCGTCCTATGAATTCCGCTCGCAGATCGAGTCTGAGATTAATTCCCTCGACAGCGGTGGCAAACCTCGACAGCAGATCCTGCCGCCACTGCAAGCTCCGCTCGGGTCGCTGGCCAACCGCATCTTCAATCCGCCGTCGGCCGAAAGACTCGAAGCTGCCGAAGATGCCGCCGCCGAAGCTGACGCTGTGAAAGCGGCCGCCGCGGAATCGGTTGCGATCAAAACCGACACCGCCCATCCAGTCCTCGCTCCCGAGCCGTCTTCCGCCCCGAAAGCAGCGCCCGATGCCTGAAGCAGCCGCATCGTCAAACCTGTCCGAATCCGCCCGGGGTCAAGACAAGGAGCAAATGCCCACCATGGGCTTCCTCGATCATCTCGAGGAACTCCGCAAGCGCATCGTCTATTCCATCGTAGCCATCGCCGTCGGCTTTTTCGCCTGTTGGGGATTTGTCAGGAGTATCTATGAAGTCATCCAGCGTCCCGTGATTGACGCGCTCCAACGCAATGGCCTTACGGCAAAACTCGTATTCCTCAATCCCACCGATCCTTTCAATCTGTATTTGAAAGTCGCAGGCATGGCCGGCTTGTTCGTCGCCTCGCCCTTCGTGCTGTATCAGGTATGGTGTTTTATTTCACCCGGTCTCTACCGTAACGAAAAGCGCTACGTCCTGCCGTTCATGGCCTCGACCATTGGCCTATTCCTGGCAGGTGGATACTTCGGCTACAAAATCGTTCTACCCCAAGCGCTCGTGTTCCTGATCGGCTTCGGCAAAGACTTCCAGCCGATGATCACGCTCACCGAGTACAGTTCCCTTTTCCTCTCCATCATCGTCGGCTTGGGCGTAATTTTCGAAATGCCGATCGTGATATTTTTTCTGGCGCTGATGGGCATCGTCAGCGCCGGCTGGATGTGGCATAACATTCGCTATGCCATCCTCGGCATCTTCGTCGTCGCCGCCATCGTCACCCCCACACCCGATATCCTGAACATGTGCATCTTCGCCGCGCCCATGGTGGCCTTGTACATCCTGAGCACCGGCATTGCCTGGCTCGTACATCCCAATCAGCGCAGGAAACGCGCGGAGAAAAAATCCTGACCACCGAGGATACGGAGGATCACCGGGAAATGAAAAGACCCGCGGGTAAAACTGGCATTTGCCGTGCTCTCCCCTGGATTCCCCTGTGGTTTAACATTTGCCTGGCGCTGCCGCTCGCCATGGCCTTGGCAAGCACCGCAGCCTGCACCAGGGGAACCTCCGCCGACGCCGCGAGCGCAGCGCCAAAATCCGAATCGGGCGTTGCCGTGGCAGCTGCGGCACCAGCCACGCCGTCCGGGGTCCCCGCTTCGAACAACACCCCGCTTTCGCATATCGACTCCAAACGCGCCTTTCAGTACACCCGCGAAGTCACTGCTTTCGGCGAACGCTACATGGGCAACGAGAATCACAAGAAACTGGAGCGCTACATCCTCGACCACCTTAAGGGCGATGCGGTGGAAGACGATGCCTTCACCGCCGATACGGTGGAAGGGAAATTTCCGGTCCGCAATATCATCGCGAAATTTCCCGGCACAAAAGACGGCATCATCGTCATCATGGGCCACTACGACACCAATTACTGGTTGCGTGGAACGGGATACGTCGGAGCGAACGACGGCGGATCTTCGACTGCCATCCTGCTCGAATTCGCGAACCAGTTGCGCAGCCCCAGCAAAAAGCGCGATGGTTACAGCGTCTGGCTGGTCTGGACCGATGGCGAAGAGGCCGTGAAGTCGTGGTCCGACACCGACAGCCTGTACGGCACGCGCCATCTCGCCGAAAAATGGGAAAAAGACGGAACTCTGAAAGAGATTAAGGCTCTGATCGTAATGGACATGATTGGCGATGCCGACCTCGATATCCAGCGAAACACTAGCGGTGCCCCCTGGCTGCTTGACCTTATCTATAGCGCCGCCGAGCGCCTGGGCTACCAGTCCCACTTCTATGCCATGCAGGGCTCGATCGAGGACGATCACCTGCCGTTCATGAAACGCGGAGTCCCCACCGCCGACGTGATCGACCTTGATTACGGCTACAACAACGTCTTCCACCACACCCCGCAAGACACCATGGACAAGCTCAGTCCGAACAGCCTGGAGATCGCTGGCGACACCATCCTTGAAACCGTGCACATGCTCGACCAGCGCTAGCGACCGCCCGCAGCGCGTCGAAATTCTGAGACTTTGGGTTGGAACTCCTGCTAGCATGTCCTCAGCGCCCGTGGGGGCGACTCTAATCGGCTCGAGCGGCCGTGAGCGTTTTGGGGATCCCGCTTGTTCCAACGAATTGTTCCAGCGGTCTTCGTATTGGCATTATTGGCATCGGTCAGTCTGGCGAGCGCGCAGGCGCCCGGCGCGCCCGGCAAGCCGCTTCCGCCCGGGCCGACGCAGCCCAAGATCAAAGCTGCTTGCACGCAGTGTCACGCCACCGACCGTATCACCGAGCAGCACCTGACCCGCCAGCAATGGTCCGAGGAACTCCAAAAAATGGAAGGCCTGGGCGCGGTGATTCCGGACTCCGACCGAAATGCTTTTCTGACCTACTTGACCAAAAACTTCGGTCCCGGAAAAGGCGGAGCCAAGACGGCGGTGAAGAAATTCGGAAGCGCCACCAACTAGAACCCGTCTCTTACGTGGGCTGAGGGGTTAAGCCGCTCTTCACTCAGAGGCTAAAGTCCGCGTTTTGACTGGCCTTTTGCATCCGGGGCTGAAGCCGTGCCCTTCCCAAAATCGATGGATGAGATAGCCGGCGGCAGATCGTGCGGGCACCCAAAGCAAAGCGCTGCCGACCCAACGTCCGAAGTGGCCATTACGGCAGCGCCGCTTGCGACCTTCCTCTAACTGGCTTTAGCATGCGCGGCGCGCCGTCGGACTTCAAGTGATTGTTCAGATGCGGGAGCCTGCTACTTTTCTTTCTTTTCCGTCTCCGCCGCTTCCGCGCTGGAAGTTTTCTCCGGACGCAGCAAGGGAAACAGAATCACATCGCGAATCGTGCGTGAATCGGTGAGCAGCATCGCCAGGCGATCGACTCCCAGGCCCACTCCTCCTGCCGGAGGCATGCCATAGGACAGCGCGTTGATATAATTTTCGTCCATCTGGTGAGCTTCTTCGTCGCCGCGCTCTCGTTCTTTGAGCTGCGCCTCGAAGCGCTGCCGCTGATCTTCCGGATCGTTGAGTTCGCTGAAGCCGTTGGCGATTTCCATGTTCCCGGCAAATATCTCGAAGCGCTCGGTCCAGTCTGGTTCGTCTGGCTTTTGTTTGGATAGCGGCGAGACCGCGGTTGGGAACTCGTAGATGATGGTCGGCTGCATCAGGTGTTCTTCGGCGATCGCCTCAAAGATGGTCGCGATTGTCTTGCCCACCGGCGCCGCCGCATCGTAACTCAAACTGATTCCGGCTCCGCGCACGCGCTCGATCAGGGCCTGGACCGATTCGTGCGTCGCGAAATCGTTTCGCGAAGGCGCGGCTCCGGCTTTGTCCGGCCAGAACTTCGAGATCGCCTCGCGCATCGTCATCCGCCGCCAGTTGGCGTGCGACCAGTCAATCTCGTGCTCGCCCCACTTGGTCTTCATCCCGCCGGTTACGTCTTTGACCGCCTGCTCGATTGCTCCCTGGGTCGTGTCGAGGATGCCGAGATAATCGGTGTACGCCTGATACGCCTCGAGCATGGTGAACTCGGGATTCCATCTCCAGCCCAGGCCCTCGTTGCGGAAGTTGCGATTGATTTCGTAGACGCGATCGAATCCGCCCACCGTCAGCCGCTTCAAATAAAGTTCGGGCGCGATGCGGAGGAACAGATCCATATCAAGCGTGTTGTGATGCGTCTTGAAGGGACGCGCCACGGCTCCGCCGGCGATCGGATGCATCATCGGAGTTTCGACTTCCATGAAGCCCTGCGCATCGAAATACCGCCGCAGGGATTGCACCAGTTTGCTGCGCTTCAAAAACACTTCGCGCACTTCCGGATTCATCACCAGATCGACGTAGCGTTGGCGATAGCGCAACTCGACGTCGGTGAGACCGTGAAATTTTTCCGGCAGCGGCAGCAAGTCTTTCGACAGGAAAGTTAATTCTTCGGCGTGAATGCTGAGCTCGCCGGTGCGCGTGCGAAACAGATACCCGCGGACGCCGATGTGATCGCCCAGGTCGAGCAGCTTCCACAGTTCGTATCCGGCATCGCCGATGGCGTCTTTTTTGACGTAGATCTGGAGGCGCCGGCCGTCCTGCTGCAAGTGCGCGAAGCCGGCCTTGCCCATCAGACGGATCGCCATGATGCGTCCCGCAACCCGAACGCTCACGCGCGGAGATTCCAGTTCCTCCGCGGTCTGCCCGCCGTACTCAGCCAGAATCTGCGGCACGGTGTGGCTGTAGTTGTACTTTCGCGGATACGCCGGATGCCCGAGAGCCTCAATTTTTTTCAGCTTCTCGCGCCGGATTTCATAAATATTTTCGTCGAGTGACAATGAGTGTCCTTGCCCCGTTTTCCATAGCTTCGGCGTAGGATAGCACGCCTGCATTTCGGTTGGCTGCATTGCGGTGGGTCATTGCTGTTGGTCTGAGCCGATTGCGCCAGGAAATGGGTGGTGTCTCAGCCGGTCGCACAGGTGCCATTCCGTGCATCTCGCGATAGACTCTGTTGATGGACACCGGTTCGCACAACGCCTTGGCTCGCGCTTCTTCTTCGTATTTGCGGTCGGCGATGCATCAGCCGATCCAGTGGCATGAGTTTGGAGAGGAGGCTTTTGCTGCGGCTCGGGCGGCTGACAAGCCTGTGCTTTTGGATATTGGGGCGGTTTGGTGTCACTGGTGTCATGTGATGGATCGCGAGTCCTATGACGATGCCGAGGTGGCGGCGATCGTCAATGAGCATTACATCGCGGTGAAAGTGGATCGGGACGAGCGTCCGGACATTGACAGCCGGTACCAGGTTGCGGTGGCCTCGCTTACGGGGCAGGGTGGATGGCCGCTTACGGCGTTTCTTACTCCCGACGGCAAACCGTTTTATGGGGGGACTTATTTTCCTCCGGCCGATGGGTACGGGCGGCCGAGTTTTAAGCGCGTGCTGCTGTCGATTGCTGCGGCCTATCGCGAGAAGCATGGCGACGTGATGGAACAGGCGCAGTTGGTTGAGAGCGCGATCGCGCGGACCGAGTCCTTTTCGGGGGGCGGGGGGAAGGCGTCGGCTACGGTGATCGACGCGATT
>Ga0302326_10003421_pt1 | contig 37411 bp, 32 predicted proteins | sample Palsa_T0_3_FD_202264 | JGI IMG/M metagenome (GOLD analysis project Ga0302326, IMG submission 202264) | Peat permafrost microbial communities from Stordalen Mire near Abisko, Sweden - Palsa_T0_3 | ecosystem: Environmental > Terrestrial > Soil > Palsa > Peat permafrost | place: Sweden: Abisko... | reverse complement strand
GAGCAGCTCCAGAGCGTGGAGATGGCGCGCTTCATGGACTGGGTGGGGAAGCGACGAGGACGGCCGTTCGCGGACTACGGGGAGCTGTGGCAGTGGTCGGTGGCCGAGCTGGAGGAGTTCTGGGCGAGCGTGTGGGAGTTCTGCGATGTGCGCGCGTCAACTCCCTATGAGCGTGTGCTGTCCTCGCATGAGATGCCAGGAACACGCTGGTTCGAGGGTGCACAGCTCAACTACGCGGAGAACCTGCTCGCACATGGCGCTCAACGCCTGGATGAGGTGGCGGTGCTGCACGTCTCTGAGCTGCGCGAGCTCGGCGAGATCACCTGGGGAGAGCTGACGGCGAGCGTGGCGGCGGCGGCGGGCGGCCTGCGCGCACTCGGTGTGCAGCGCGGCGACCGCGTGGTCGCTTACATGCCGAACATCCCCGAGACGTTGATCGCGCTGCTGGCGGTGTCGAGCATCGGCGCGATCTGGTCGAGTGCGGCGCCTGAGTTCGGCGCGCGCAGCGTGATCGACCGCTTCGCGCAGATCGAGCCGAAGGTGCTGCTGACGGTCGACGGCTACCGCCACGGCGGCAAGGACTTCGACCGTAGCGCCAACGTCGAGCGGATCCTCGCTGAGCTGCCGAGTGTCGAGCACGTGGTCGTGCTGCCCTATCTGGCGCAGGAGGGTTTTGATGAGGCCGCCTGCGGCGGCGGCGGCGTGCGCGGCGTCCTCACCTGGGATCAGCTCCTCTCCCGCGGTGCGGGCTTCGAGCTCAGCTTCGAGCAGGTGCCGTTCGACCACCCGTTGTGGGTGCTGTACTCCTCAGGCACGACAGGACTGCCGAAGGCGATCGTGCAGGGGCACGGCGGCATCCTGTTGGAGCAGCTGAAGAAGCGCCTGCACCTGGATCTGCGCAGCGGCGACCGCATGTTCTGGTTCACGACGACCGGCTGGATGATGTGGAACTTCCTCGTCGGCTGCCTGATCTCCGACGCGGCGATCGTGCTGTATGACGGCAGCCCGGCGCACCCCGACCTGAATGTCCTGTGGGGCCTCGCGGAGCGGGCGGGGATCACGTGCATGGGCGTCAGCCCGGGCCTTTTGGCGAGCTGTGAGAAGGCGGGGATCGAGCCGAGCCGCGACCATGACCTGCATGCGCTGCGTGCGCTCGGCGCGACCGGCTCACCGCTTACGCCGGAGAGCTTTCACTGGGTCTACGAGCACGTCAAGTCCGACGTGTGGCTGTTCTCCACGAGCGGCGGCACGGATGTGTGCACTGCGTTCGTGGCAGGCTGCCCGCTGTTGCCGGTGTATGAGGGCGAACTGCAATGCCGCGCGCTCGGCTGCGCTGTGGAGGCATGGGACGAACAGGGGGAGAGCCTGAGCGACGAGGTGGGGGAGCTGGTGATCACCGAGCCGATGCCGTCGATGCCGTTGTTCCTGTGGGGCGACGACGACGGCTCACGGCTGCACGAGAGCTACTTCGCGATGTATCCGGGCGTATGGCGCCACGGCGACTGGATCCGCATTACCCGGCGCGGTGGCGCGGTCATCTATGGGCGCTCGGACTCAACGATCAACCGCATGGGCGTGCGCATGGGCACCAGCGAGATCTACCGCGCGGCGCTGGCTGTGGACGAGGTGCTGGACGCGCTCGTGGTAGACATCCCCAGGCCGGGAAGCGACGGCGACTCACAGGCGGAGTTGTGGATGTCGATGTTCGTGGTGCTGCGCGAGGGCGTGGCGCTCGACGACGAGCTGGCTGCGCAGATCAAGCGGCGCATCCGCGAGGACTGCTCGCCACGGCACGTGCCCAACGAGATCCGCCAGATCGAGCAGGTCCCGCGCACGCTGTCGGGCAAGGTGCTGGAGGTGCCGGTAAAGCGCATCCTGATGGGGACGCCGCCGGAGCAGGCGGCGAGTGTGGAGTCGCTGGCGAACCCCGCTTCGTTGGATTACTTCGTGCAGCTGGCGAGCGAGATAGGAGCTTCGAGGTGAGCGATTACCCGCAGATGATCGTCCCTGTGAACCACATCGAGCCGGTTCCGCGGCGGATTCGTGCTCTTCTGGGCAATGAGGTGGTGCTCGACACGACGCGCGCTGTTTACGTGTGGGAGTGGTCGAACTATCCCCAGTATTACATCCCGCTCGCGGACATCAATCCGGCTGTGCTCGTCGATGAGGAGCACCCCGAGCACCTGGGTCGCGGCAGCGCTAGACGACACGGCCTGCGCGCCGGCGAGACATCTCGCCCGGGCGTCGCCCACGTCTACGGAGAGGATGCGCTTGAGGGTCTGGCGGGGATGGTGCGGTTCGAGTGGGCTGCCCTCGACGCGTGGTTCGAGGAGGACGAGCAGGTATTCGTTCACCCCCGCAATCCCTATGCGCGGGTCGACGCGCTGCGCTCCACCCGCACAGTGCGCGTCGAGCTCGACAGTGTGGTGCTGGCAGAGTCCTCCTGTCCGGTGATGGTGTTCGAGACGGGCCTGCCGACCCGCTACTACCTCGACCGCACGGCGGTGAACTTGGAGCACCTGGTCGCAAGCGAGACCGTCACCTCCTGCCCCTACAAGGGCATGACCAGCGGCTACTGGTCGGTGCACATCGGAAATGAGCTGCACGAGGACCTGGCGTGGGCGTATGACTTTCCCACGCGCCAGCTGCTGCCGATCGCCGGCCTGATCGCCTTCTACAACGAGAAGCTCGACCTGACCGTGGACGGCGAGCGCCTCGAGCGCCCTGCGACGCACTTCTCATAGCGAGCAGATCGGGCTTGCGGCCTCTACAGCCCCAGCGAGCGCCCGACGATCTCCTTCATGATCTCGTTGGCGCCGCCATATATGCGGGTCACGCGGGCGTCCGCGAAAGCGCGCGCGATCGGGTACTCGAGCATGTAGCCGTAGCCGCCGAATAGCTGCAGGCAGCGGTCAACGACGCGGCCCTGTAGATCGGTGCACCACCACTTCGCTGTGGCTGCGTCCTCGGGAGTGAGCTCGCCTTCGTTCAGTGCCTGCGCGCATTGATCGACGAACGCGCGCGCGATCTGTGCTTCGCCGTGGAGCTCAGCCAGCGTGAAGCGCGAGTTCTGAAAAGAGCCGATCGCCTGGCCGAACGCGTTGCGCTCGCGCACATATTCGAGCGTCCAGCCAATCGCAGCCTCGGCGGCGGCCACGGCGGAGGCGGCGATCGAGAGGCGCTCCTGGGGCAGGTTGGAGACCAGATAGCGAAAGCCCTCACCCTCCTGGCCGAGCAGGTTCTCCACTGGCACGCGCACGTCGGCAAAGGACAGCTCGGCGGTGTCCTGAGCGTGCTGACCGACCTTCTCGAGGTTGCGCCCGCGCTCGAAGCCCTCCATGCCGCGCTCCACGACCATCAGGCTGATGCCGCGATGTCTGTCTTGATGCCCGCCCACCCCAGTTTTGACCGCCAGGATCACGAGGTCTGCGTTGATGCCGTTGGTGATGAATGTCTTGGTGCCGTTTACCACGTAGTGATCGCCGTCGCGCCGGGCGCTGGTGGACATCGCGGCGAGGTCAGAGCCGATCCCCGGCTCGGTCATCGCGAGCGCCGTGATCAGCTCCCCGGTGGCGATCCCACTGAGCCAGCGCTCGCGCTGGGGCTCGTCGCAGTAGGTGAGGAAGTACGGCAGGCAGATGTCGTTGTGGAGCGTGATCCCCAGGCCGAAGCTGCCAACGCCGGCCCGCTGTGTCTCTTCGCCGATGACGAGGTTCAGGCGGAAGTCCTCTGCGCCTGCGCCACCATAGGCCTCCGGTACGGCCATCCCCAAGAAGCCGCCGGCGCCAGCCAGCGCGAACACCTTCCTGGGGACGATCCCCGCTCGCTCCCACTCGCCGTAACGGCCGTCCTCGCCGAGCACCTCGCGTTCCAGGAACGTGCGAAAGCTGGCGCGAAAGTCTTCGTGAACGTCCTCGAACAGGCTGCGTCTCATGCAGCCAGTGACACTACCGGCGCGGGCTCGGCGTGGTAGCCGGGCTTCGCGAGCAGCAGTTGCACGTCCTGGATGCGACGCTCGCGAAAGCCACCCTCGCAGTAGCACAGGTACAGCTCCCACAGCCTGCGGAAGCGCTCGTCGTAGCCGAGCTCGGACAGGCGCTCTCCGGCGGCCAGAAAGCGTTCACGCCAGCGTTCCAGCGTGGTGGCGTAGTGGGCGGTGATGTCCTCGAGGTGCACCTGTTGTAGATCGGTCATGCGCGCGATCGAGCGCGAGATGACCTCCATCGAGGGCAGGCAGCCGCCGGGGAAGATGTAGGTGTTGATGAAGCTCTTGCCAGCCTTCTCCACCTCATAGGCACGGTCTTCGATCGTGATCGCCTGCAGCAGCATCACGCCGTCCTCTGCCAGCAGCTCAGAGCAGCGGCGGAAGTAGGTCGGGAAGTACTGCCAGCCGACCGCCTCGATCATCTCGATCGAGACGAGCTTGTCGTAGGTGCCGCTGAGCTCGCGGTAGTCCTCGAGCAGCACCGTCACGCGATCCTCGAGTCCCGCCTCGCGCACCCGCTCGCAGGCGTAGGCGTGCTGCTCCTGGGAGATCGTTGTGGTCGTGACGTGACAGCCGTAGCGCTTGGCTGCGTACACCGCCAGCCCGCCCCAGCCGGTGCCAATCTCCAGCAGATGGTCGGACTCCTTCAGCTCGAGCTTCGCGCACACGCGCTTGAGCTTCGCCAGCGACGCGTCTTCGAGGCTCGCGCCTGGGCGCTCGAAGACGCCGCACGAGTACATCATCGTACGGTCTAGGAACAGTGCAAACAGCTCGTTGCCGAGGTCGTAGTGCGCGGCGATCCGCTTGCGCGAGCGCACCGGGGTGTTGCGCGCCAGCCACCGCGCCCAGCGCTGCAACGGGATCAGTACCGGCGCCAGCACACGGCGCAACCGGTCCAGCGCACCTACGTTGAGCGCCGCGATCCGCGTCAGCGCGACCAGGTCATCGCACTCCCACAATCCGTCCATGTAGGACTCGCACAGCCCGATGCTGCCGCGCAGCAGCTGGCGGTAGAAGCGCAGCGAGCGTACATGCACGACCGCGCGCAGCGGGCGCTCGTCAATGAGCTCGCCGAGGTGTACGCGCGTGTGCTCCTCGATGAGCTCCAGCTCCCCGCCGCGCGTTCGCGCCAGCAGACGCAGCACCAGCCAGCGTGCCATGCGGTCACCGCCGCGGCCTAGCCAGTGACTGGCGGGCCGCTGCAGCGATGCCGGTTCTCTGGCGACCGCCTCGCGCGCGCTCATGCGGACACCGTCCGCTCGTCAGGCTCGGCTTTGTGCGGGTGGGGGAAGTAGCTGGCTCCGCGCAGTCGCAGGCGCAGCGCGTGGCCGTAGATGCGGGCGAGGATCCGCATCGTCAGGAACGGATAGCGCAGCAGCGCGCGAGCGAGCTCGCGGCCGCTGAGCTCACGGCGACGGAGCGACAGCGTGGCGTCGAACACGTTCTCGCCGTCGGTGCTGTGCGACTCGATGTGCACCGATAGTCGCTCGGCGGGGTCGCTTGCGCGCCACTCATAGCTGTGCTCCATGCCCATCAGCGGCGAGACGTGCAGCTGCTTGTGCGAGTGCCCCCCGAGGAGTGTCGTTGAGCCGCGGTTGGCGGCGTCAGCTCCCGACAGCACGTAAGAGTAACTCTCCCCCCAGGGGGTGTTGGTCACGTGCGCAACCACCGCGCTCAGCTGCTCGCTGGCGGCGTCGTAGCAGTAGTAGAAGCTGACGGGGTTGAAGCAGTGTCCGAGGTAGCGCAGGTGCGTGAGTAGTCGGATGGGACCATCGGGGCGCGTGCCGGTGCGCTCGAGCACCAGCTGGCGTACCGCCTCAGCCAGGGGGGTGCGGGGATCGCCGAGGTGATCCGCGCGGCGAAACCAGGCGACGGCTGGGCGTCGCGCCGACCACAGCAGGCGCCCGTCGAAGCACTCCGGCAGCTCGTCGAGGTCGAGATAGGCCATGAACAGCCGGTAGTTGAGCTCGTCTGCGGGCACACCGTGGCGTCGGTGGCGCACACTGCCCTCATACAGGCATGACGCCCTGCCCCCGCTATCCGGTGCGGGGCTGGCGAGTCTCATAGCGTCACCCCAAATGGTTCGCAGGCACGCAACGCGCTGAGCACGCCGTCCTCATGAAAGCCCCAGCCCCAGTAGGCGCCGCAGTAATGGGTGCGTCCGGCGAGGCCGCTGATGCTCGCGTGCTCGGACTGCGCGGCGACACCGGCTGGCGTATACACGGGGTGGGAGTAGGGAATCGTGCGGATGATCTTCGCTGGGTCGATCGCCTCGCTGCGGTTGAGCGTTACGCAGAAGTCGCGATCGGCGTGCAGGCGCTGGAGGTGGTTCATGTAGTAGGTGACAGTGCTCAGTGGCTTGGGCTCGCGCAGCAGGTGGTAGTTCCATGCCGCGCGCGCGCGATGGCGGCGTGGCAGCAGCGTGCTGTCGGTGTGCAGTACCGCCTCGTTGCGCTGATAGGGGATCGCTCCCAGTAGTCGTGTCTCCTGCGCGGATGGATCTCGCAGCATCGTAAGCGCCTGATCGGAGTGGGTTGCGATCACCACCTGGTCGAAGCGCTCGCTAACCCCGTCGTGCGACGCACCGACGGTGAGCTCGACGCGATCCTCGTGACGGGTGACCGTGCTCACGGGCGTGCGCAGGCGCACGCGCTCGCGAAATGGTGCGATCAGCGCGTCCACATAACGCGCTGAGCCACCGGCAATGGTTGACCAGCGCGGGCGGTCGCGAAAGCCGAGCATGCCGTGGTTGGCGAAGAACTCCGCCACGAAGCGCACTGGGAACGAGCGCATCTGCCGCGGATCGGCGGACCACACGGCGGAGACCTGGGGGACGATCAACCGCTCCACGAACGCTGGCGAGAATCGGCGGCGCGCGAGGAACTCCTCGAGTGACTCCTCGAGGAGGGTTTCCGTTCCCTCACCTGTCAGCATCTGGCGCAGCTCGCGGTTGAAGCGCAGCAGGTCGAGGATCATCCGCTGGAAGCGGGGGCTGAGGAGGTTGCTTGGTTGGCAGAACAGGCCGCGTGGCGTGCCCGCGTACTCGAAGTCCTCATCCTCGCCCTTGACGGAGAAGCTCATGTGCGTTGGCTGTCTGGCTACGTCTAGTCGATCGAGCAGGCGAGTGAAGTTGGGGTAGTTGCGGTCGTTCATCACCACGAACCCGGTGTCCACGTGGTGGCTACCCAGCGGTGTGTCGACCCGAATCGTGTTGGCGTGCCCGCCCGCGTAGGCGCCGGCCTCATAAACAACAATCTCGTGCTCGCGGTGCAGCAGGTGCGCTGCGACGAGCCCGGAGACACCGGCGCCGACGATCGCGATCCTCACCGCTGCCCGCCCGTGCGTGGCCACGCACGCATAGCGATGAGCGTCGCTTGGAGCCTCGGTTTAGTCGCTGCGCGCATGGTTTGAGCTTATGTACGCGCTGCTCCCCGGAGCGGATCATCACAGCGACTACGAACGAACTGGGGAGGAGTGCGTGACGCATACGTCGAACAGAAGCGCCGATGAAGCGTGTTGCGACAAAGACAGCCGAGCGCCCCGCAGTCGAATCAGCGGCCAGCGCACCGGTTTCGCCGATCGGCGGCACCAGCGAGCACCAGAGCCTGTCGAAATACATCCAGGCTCGCTTCGATGAGTGCTCGCGCTCGCAGAAGGACGTGGCGCAGTACATCGTTGATCATCTCGACGAGGCTGCCTTCCAGACCGCCGAGGAGCTGGCGCGTCGCGCCAACACGTCGAGCTCAACTGTTGTGCGCTTCTCGCAGGCGCTCGGCTTCGAGGGTTTCCCTGAGTTGCAGGCGGCCGCGCGCGAGGAATATCGGCGTGTCAACGCCAAGGCCGCTAAGGAGGGTGCTGCTAACGGCTCCACACCGCTGTTCTCGCTCGATCAGAACGAGTTCGAGGCAGCGCTCGCCGCGGATCACCTCAATGTCGAGGACACCGCCCGTAAGGTTTCACGCAGCTCGGTCGACGCGGTGATCGAGGCGATCGTCCAAGCCGACAAGGTGCTCGTTGCTGGCACCGACCAGATGGCTTTCTTTGCCAGCTACCTACGTCACCTGTTGATGCTGCTCGATCTGCGCGTTGACGTTGTCGCGAGCCCTTCGCAGGAGGCCCTCAGTCGTCTGGGGCGGATCGATGCCAGCACGCTCGTCATCGGCCTCTCTGCAGGGCGCCCGCACCCGCTGGTGGTACGGGCGATGAAGCTGGCGCGCCATCGTCAGGCACATACTGCCGCGATCACCGACGCAACCCTCTCTGAGGTTGCCAAGCTCGCACAGATCAAGCTCTACTACTCCTCCAACAGCCCCGCCTACGTGCGCTCGCACACGGCGCTGCTCAGCATCATCCAGGCACTCGCCTACGGCGTCTACGCGCGGGATACCGCCCAGTACGACGACCGCATCAAGGCTTTCCGGCTGAAGTAGGCGCCGCGCGCCGCGATCGTGCGCCTCGCTAGCCGGCCGATTGCCGCCGGCGGCCAGCAAGCCAGTCCCAGACGAGATACGCGACCGCGGCCAGCAGGAACACTCCGATCGGGAGCACGAGCGGGCCGCCGCTTCCGAGGATCACGACGCTGAGAACGAACAGCACGATCATCGCGAGCAAGGCGAGGCGTTGGGTTCCCTTCGACGCGGCTTTGTAGGGATCGCTCACACGCGCAGGCTATCGGGCGCGTCCGCCGCGGCGCGCAGAGCCTGATCCTGGCGTCGCCCGCCGTGAGGGCTGCGGGGATGTCAAACTAGAGCCCATGCGCGACGAGGCGACATTCCGGGTCAAGACCGGTCTGGCGGAGATGCTCAAGGGCGGCGTGATCATGGACGTGGTCACGCCCGAGCAGGCGAAGCTCGCCGAGGACGCGGGAGCGGCGGCGGTGATGGCGCTCGAGCGCGTGCCCGCCGACATCCGCCGCGATGGCGGCGTTGCGCGTATGTCAGACCCCGAGATGATTGTGGGCATCCAGGAGGCAGTCAGCATCCCGGTGATGGCCAAGGCACGCATCGGGCACTTCATGGAGGCGCGCGTGCTGGAGGCGCTTGACGTCGACTACGTTGACGAGTCCGAGGTGCTGACGCCCGCGGACGAGGCCAACCACATCGACAAGTGGGATTTCAAGGTTCCGTTCGTGTGCGGCGCGACCAACCTTGGTGAGGCGCTGCGGCGGATCGGCGAGGGTGCGGCGATGATCCGCTCCAAGGGCGAGGCCGGGACGGGCGACATTGTCGAGGCGGTGCGCCACATGCGCCAGATAGGTAGCGAAATCCGCAGCTTGGCGACGCTTGGCGCCGAGGAGATCGCGACCGCCGCAAAGACGCTCGCCGCACCGCTTGATCTGGTGCGCGAAGTAGCCGGCCAGGGACGCCTGCCGGTGGTCTTGTTCTGCGCGGGCGGTATTGCCACACCGGCTGACGCCGCGCTGATGATGGCGCTGGGCGCCGAAGGCGTGTTCGTCGGCTCTGGCATCTTCAAGTCGCAGGACCCGCCGACGCGGGCGCGTGCGATCGTCGAGTCCACGACCCACTGGCAGGACGCTGAGCGCGTGGCCGAGGCCTCGCGCGGACTCGGCACTGCGATGGTCAGCCTGGAGAGCTCCAAGCTCGAGGGCGAGCAGCTCCTTGCACAGCGTGGCTGGTGAGGGTTCGCCGCTGATCGGTGTGCTGGCGCTGCAGGGCGGCTTCGAGGCGCACGAGCGGATGCTGCAGGGACTCGGGGCGGTGACGCGTGAGGTGCGCGTGCCGGGCGACCTCGATGGGCTTGACGGGCTGGTGATACCCGGAGGCGAGTCCACCACGATGACGCTGGGGGTCGAGCGCGAGGGCCTGGCTGAGCCGCTGCGGGCGCTGGCGTCGCAGGGCGGGGCGGGCGGGATTCCCATTCTCGGCTCCTGCGCGGGGCTGATCATGCTCGACCGCGAGCATCTCGATTTGATGGACATGCGGGCATCGCGCAACGCGTTCGGACGCCAGATCCGGAGCTTCGAGGCGGAGGTGGCGGTCAAGGGCATCCAGGGTCCGCCGATCAGAGGGATCTTCATCCGCGCCCCGTGGATCGCCGAGCACGGGCCCGGCGTGGAGATCCTGGGCGTGCTCGAAGGCCACCCGGTGGCGGCGCGCCAGGGCAGGATGCTGGCGGTCTCCTTCCATGCGGAGCTCGGCGCTGATGCGCGTCTGCATCGCCTGTTCCTGGAGTGGGTGGCGCAGGCGTCGCCAACGCTTGCCGAGCGGGCGGGGGAGGGCAGCCGATGAGGATCTCGCTCTCAGCTGATGAGCTGAGCGGGATCGCCGGTGGGCTCGCTGGCAAGCTGCAGCGCCGCGGGCACGAAACGCTGCTTCATGGTGTGCTGGCAGTCGCCGAGCGCGCGGATTGGGCGTGGGCGTCGTCCGCCGTCGCACTCGATGTGGCCGCGGGCCGTGCGGAGCGGGGGATCGTGTGCTGCTGGACGGGCACGGGCGCGGCGATTGCGGCGAACAAGATCGACGGGGTGCGCGCGGCGCTGTGCGCGGATGCGGCCACGGCGGCGGGAGCACGCCGCTGGAACGACGCCAATGTGCTCGCGCTGAGCCTGCGAGCGACCTCGGAGGCCGAGCTGGAGGAGATCCTCGACGCGTGGTTCGCCGCTGAGCCGAGCTCTGAGCCGGAGGATCGCGCCAACATCGAGCACCTGCGCATGCTCGGACAGGCGAGCGCGCCGGGCGTGGTGGCGCAGCTGTCGGTCAGGAACGGCCGCGCGGCGGTGGAGTTCTACAAGCAGGCGCTGGGCGCGGTGGAGGTCTACCGCGTGGGTGGCACCGATGAGCACGAGGCAGTGGTCTGCCAGCTCGCAGTGGGAGCGACTACGTTCTGGGTTGCAGACGAGTCGCCGGAGCACCTGAACTTCAGCCCCGAGTCGCTTGGTGGCGGCACAGCGCGGATGCTGCTGGTGGTCGCCGATCCGGACGCTGTCGTCGCCACAGCGCTGGCGGCTGGCGCCACCGAGATACGCGCGGTGGCCGATGAACACGGTTGGCGCATGGGCAGGATCGCGGACCCGTTCGGGCACCACTGGGAGATCGGCAGACCGCCCGTCCCGTGGCCGCCCGATCCCAAGCACCTGGGCGCCTAGGTCGCGCGGAAGCTGACCACGCCTTCGTGCTCCGCTTCCCCGACGAGGCCGTCGCGCAGCAGCAGGTCCACATGCCCGAGCACCTCAGAGAGCGTGAGGAACGCCTGCGTCACTGCGACGTTGCCCCACAGCTCCTGCGCGATCTCGTGCGCTGTGCGTGGCTGGGAAGCGACCAGGCGGCGGATCTTCTCGGCGCGGCGCTGGTGCAGACGGAAGCGCTCGTCGATCAGCGACACATGGTCGGTGATCGGCCGGCCGTGGCCGGGGAGCACGAGCGAGAGCTCCATCGCGCGTGTCTTCTGCAGTGAGTCGATGTATGTGATCAGCGCCCGCGGGCGGGGGGCGTTGGGATCGATCTCCTGCGCATCGAGCGGTCGCGCGAGCAGTGGGTTGGAGGAGATATGGGCGATGAGATGGTCGGCGGCGAGCAGGATCGCCCGGGACTCGTCGAGGAACACGGTGTCCGAGGGACTGTGCCCGGGCCGGTGCAGCACGCGCAGCGTGCGGTCGCGCAGCGCCAGCTCGCCGCCGGCCGCCAGCGGCCTGGTCACCTCGACGGCTGAGCCCCACGCACGAAAGCCCGCGGCGACGACACGCAGCGCGGTCACGATTTCGGGTGGGATGCCATGACGCAGCATCAGCGCCTCCGCGAACTGGTCTTCGAGGTCGATCTGGTGGCCGTAGCTGGCCAGGAACGGCGCCAGAGCCTCCAGTGCAGCTACCTCGGCGCCGGAGCGGCGCGCGAGGATCGAGGCCAGCCCGAAGTGATCCATGTGCTGGTGAGTGATCACCAGCAGCTCGATGTCCTCCACCGCGTACCCACGTGCCGCGAGCGCCTGCTCGAGCTCGTCGAGCGCCTTCGCGGAGTTGGGGCCGGAGTCGACGAGCGTCAACGGCGAGTCCTCGATCAGATAGGCGTTCACGCGGCCGACCATGAACGGTGTTGGAATCGCCAGGCGGTGGATACCGGCGTCGCCAGCCAGTGACAGCGCCTCGCGCTCCGCTTGTTCGCGCGCCTGCTCGGGCGTGCTCACGATCAGCTTGGCGCGGTCGCATCGTCCCCGGCATCGTCCCCGGAGGGGGAGGGGGAGCGGATCAGCGCGAGCACCTCGTCACGGCGCTGCTCCATGTCCTCATGAGAGACCAGCGACTCTAGACATAGGCGCAGCAGCGGCTCGGTGTTGGACGATCGCACATTGAAGTGCCAGTCCTCGTAGTCGATCGAGATCCCGTCGAGGTGCTGCTGGCGAGCGTCGGCGTAGCGCGCAGCAATCTCCTCCATCTTGTCCGCCGGGTCGGTCACTTCGGAGTTGACCTCGCCCGAGATGAAGTACTTGGCGTGATAGGGCGCCAACAGCTCGGACATGCGTTTTTCCCGCGTGCAGAGCAGCTCGAGCACGAGCAGCGCCGGGATCGTCCCAGAGTCCGCGCAGTAGAAGTCACGGAAGTAGTAGTGCCCGGAGACCTCGCCCCCGAACAGCGAGCCCTCCTTGCGCATGCGCGTCTTGAAGAACGCATGCCCGACGCGGTTCATGTACGGGGTGCCGCCCGCCCGCGTGACCGTGTCCGCGACCGCGCGCGAAGCGCGCACGTCATACAGGATCGCCTCGCGGGGGTGCTTCTGCAGCAGCGACTCGGCCAGCAGCGCTGTGAGAAAGTCGCCATCGACGAACGCGCCAGTGTCGTCGATGAAGAAGCAGCGGTCGGCGTCGCCGTCCCAAGCAATGCCCAGGTCTGCGCCACTGTCGCGCACCTTCTCCATGATCAGCCGCCGATTCTCGGGCAGCAGCGGGTTGGGCTCGTGGTCGGGGAAGTTACCGTTGGGTGTCCAGTAGGTCTCGATCAGATCGAGGTTCAGGCCCTCGAGCAGCGGGCCGACCATCGGACCGGCCATGCCGTTGCCCCCATCGAGTACGACCTTCAGGCGTCGTGGCGCCGAGCGCACAGCGTCGGCGTCGATGAAGCGCAGCGCCGCGGTCTGGAACTCGGCGTAGATGTCGACCTCCTCCACCGTGCCGGGCGAAGAGGAGGACTGCCCCGCGTGCGCTGACGCGCCTTCGATCTCGCGGCGGATGTCCTGGATGCCGGAGTCACCCGACAGCGCGATTGCCCCGTCGCGGACGAGCTTGGCGCCGGTATAGGCCTTGGGGTTGTGCGAGGCGGTGCACATCAGCCCGCCGTCGAGCTCGCGTGAGCCGACGAGGAAATACAGCATCTCGCTGCCTACCTGGCCCGCGTCGATCACATGTGCGCCCTCTCCTAGCAGGCCCTGGCGATAGCGCGAGGAGAGCTCAGGCGCGCTGAGGCGCATATCGCGTCCAAGGCCCACCCGCAGCTCAGAGACGGGCTTGCCTGCAAGCTCGCTAAGCACGTGCGCGAAGGCGCGGCCGATCGCCTCGGCCACATCGCCGTCGATCTGCTCGCCATAGAGGCCACGAATGTCGTAGGCCTTGAAGATCTCGGGGGAGGCGCTGGCGCTCATGTGCTCGCGCATCCTAGTGGGCCGGGGCGGGCGTCCTCGCCCCCCGTGCCGTCCCTCCGGGTGTCGGATTCGTAGACTGGCGGGTATGTCGGGACACTCGAAGTGGTCGAGCATCAAGCACAAGAAGGCCGTTGTGGACTCGCGCCGGGGAGCGCAGTTCTCCAAGCTCTCGCGGGCGATCATGGTCGCCGCTCGCGATGGCGGCGGCGATCCAGAGACCAACGTGGTGTTGGAGAACGCCATCCGCAAGGCCAAAGAAGCGTCGATGCCGAAGGACAACATCGAGCGTGCGATCGCCAAAGGCAGCGGCGAGGGCGGCGAGGCCGACACGATCGAGAGCGTGCTCTACGAGGGCTATGGCCCGGGTGGCGTGGCGGTGCTCGTGGAGGCGCTGACGGACAATCGCAATCGCACCGGAGCCGATGTCAGGCATGCGTTCTCAAAGAACGGCGGCAGCCTCGGCGAGCCCGGCTCCGTGGCCTACCTGTTCGATAAGAAGGGCGTGATCCTGATCGACGCCGAGCGCTACCGCGAAGACGATCTGATGGTGGCGGTAGATGCCGGCGCCGAGGATGTCGGCACTGACGAGGATGTCTTCGAGGTAGTTACCGAGCCGACGGACTTCGCGCGTGTGCGCAAGGCCCTGGAGGATGCTGGTGTGCAGATGCAGAGCGCCGAGGTGGCGTTCAGGCCGTCGAGTCTCGTGCCGCTCGACGAGGCTCACGCGGGCAGTCTGATGAGGCTGATCGACGCGCTCGAAGAGAACGACGACGTGAGTGCTGTGCACGCCAACTTCGACGTGTCCGCGGATGTGCTCGAGCGTGTCGCGGGCTGAGCGAGCGGAGGGTCCGGAGCCCGTCACGGCGCGGCCTGCCGTGGTGATCCTGTGCGGAGGGCGTGGCACTCGCCTGCAGGAGCACACGCAAGCGATCCCCAAGCCGCTCGTGGAGATCGGGGGCATGCCGATCGTGTGGCACGTGATCCAGCTCTACGCCGTCCAGGGCTTTCGTCGCTTCCTGCTGGCGACCGGATATCGAGGCGAGCTGATCGAGCAGTTCGTCGCTACGCACACGTGGCCTGTTGGCGTGAGCGTTGAGTGTGTCGACACGGGCTTGGAGACGCAAACGGGCGGGCGCATCAAGTTGCTGGAGCAGCACCTCCTCGGAGAGGAGCTGTTCTGCGCGACCTACGCGGACGGTGTCGCTGACATCGATCTGGACGCGTTGCTGAGCTTTCACGCCGCGCATGGCGCGCTGGCGAGCATGACGGTGGTGCGACCGCAGCTGCAGTTCGGGGTGACCGAGCTGACCGACGACGGACAGGTGACTGGCTTCCGCGAGAAGCCGACGTCTGAGCACTGGATCAACGGCGGCTTCTTCTGCTTTGGATCGGCGTTCCTGGATTACCTGGAGGACGACAGCGTGCTCGAGCGTGCACCGCTGGAGCGCCTGGCCGCGGCCGGCGAGCTGCGCGCGCGCAGGCACGAGGGCTTCTGGGAGTGCATGGACACCTACAAGGACGCCGTGGCGCTCAATGATCTCTGGGCGTCCGGGCGGGCGCCGTGGCGGCTATGGCAGGAGCCGGCGCGCGCGGAACAGGGGGATCGGCCCGCGGATGCCGCGCAGTCGCCGCTCGCCGGCATAGGACCAGCCGTAGGCCTCCAGGGCTGACTCGCGTACCTCGCGCTCGGCGAGCACGCTGCCGGGCCGCGCGATCGCGGTTATCCGGCTGGCAAGGTTGACTGGTCGCCCGAACCAGTCGCCCGCGCGCGGTAGGGCCAGCCCGACGGCGATGCCGGCTCGTAGCTGCGGAAAGGCTTCGCCCTCGGCGTCGGCGGCGTCGATCAGGTTGAGTGCCGCGTCGAGTAGTGGCTGGGGCTCGGGCGCAGTGAGCATTGCGGCGTCGCCGATCGTCTTGACGAGTCGCACCGGCGGTTCGGCGGCCTCCGTTGCAAGCGCTTCCAGGCGCACCGCCAGGCGCCCGAGCTCATCGGGCGCGACTTCCTCTCCGAGGCGGGTGAAACCAACGAGATCGGCGAAGCACACGGCCACCTCGCGTGATCCTGGCAGGCGTCCGCCGCTGCGCTCCAGCTCGCTTACCACCGTGCTTTGGGTGGCGTTGCGCAGGTGTAGCGCGAGCAGGTTGCTTACGAGCGGGTTCACCAGTGGGTAGAGCCCGGCGGCAGCCTCGGCATAGCGGTGGGCGAGCTCGGGCTCGCTCATTCCTGGCTCGAGCACGAGCTTGAGCGGCAGGGCGCGCAGACTTTCGGCCGCCTGGGCGAGCCCGCGGCCGAGCACGCGCAGCACCTCGAGCAGGTCCTCCTCGGATATGCCAGCCTCGCGCGCCGCATGCGTCATGCGCGCGGTCTCGACCTCGGCCTCCGTGTAGGCGGCCTCGTCCGGCTCAGGGATCGGCAGGCCCATGGCACGGCGCCCCGCGACCAGGAAATCCTCCTCGACGCCACTCAGCTCCGCGACCTCGCTCGCGGTGTAGCGCTCGGGCCCGCCGACCACTCGATCGGCAAGTAGATACATGATCGTGCCGCTGGCGGTTGTGCGCCGCAGCTCCGACAGCGGCACGCCGCCCTCGGCCAGCTGTTCGAGCAGTGCCAGGCGCTCGGCACGCGCCTTACCCTCCAGTCCGTCGAGCAGGCCCTCGGCGACGAGGTCGATCGGCTCGGGGCTCATCGCCGCCAGCGTACGGCACCTTGGATGGGCGGGCGGGCACCCCATGCGGGCGCAAGCAGGCGTCCGATCGCGGGCGCAGAATCACAGACCGTGATCGTCCTCGGCATAGATCCAGGCTTGGCCAACACGGGCTATGGCGTGGTGGCGCGTCGCGGCGGCCGGCTGCTGGCGCTGGACGGTGGCGTGATCCAGACGCGCGCGGAGCTGGCACCCGAGCGGCGCTTGGCGGAGATCCATGCCGCGGTCGATGCGTTGATGGAAGAGCACGAGCCGGATGCTGTGGCCCTTGAGGAGCTGTACTTCGGCCAGAACGTGCGTACTGCCTTTGCTGTCGGGCAGGCGCGTGGAGTTGTGCTGCTCGCCGCCGGCCAGCATGGCGTGCCGTGCACGGGCTACACCCCGCAACAGGTCAAGGGAGCTGTCTGCGGCAGCGGGCGCGCGCAGAAGGATCAGGTGGCGCGGATGGTGATGGTGCTGCTGGGCTTGTCCGAGGAGCCGCGCCCCGATCACGCAGCCGATGCGTTGGCGGTGGCCCTCTGCCACGCAAATTGCGCGCCGCTGGCGATGGCGCTGGCGGGGGCTTCGCGATGATCGCGTTGCTGCGAGGCGAGGTTGCCGTGCGCCGCGGCGATCATGTGGTGATCCTCAGCGGCAGCGTCGGCTATCGCGCTGCGGTCTCAGCGGAGACCTTGCGTCACGTACCCGCGGTGGGCGATGAGGTAACGCTGCACACCCACCTGATCGTGCGCGATGACGCACTCGCGCTATACGGGTTCGCATCCGAACAGGAGCGCGATCTGTTCCTGATGTTGCTGTCCGTCCAGGCAGTCGGGCCGAAGGTAGCGCTGGCGGTGCTCTCAGCGGGACCGCCGCGTGCACTGATCGGCGCGCTCGCCGCAGGTGACGCCGCTCGCTTTCAGGCGGTGCCGGGTATTGGCAAGCGGACCGCCGAACGGATCATCGTGGAGCTGCGCGAGAAGGTCGGCGTGGATGATGCGGGTGCGACGGCGACGCGCGTGCCGATTGTGGCGCGGCGCGGCGAGACACAGGACCCGCGGCTGCTCGCGCGCGAGGGGCTGCTCGAGCTCGGCTATGGGCCTGGTGAGGCTGAGGAACTGCTCGCGGGCGCCGAGGGTGACAGCGCTGAGGAGCTAATTGGCCAGGCGCTTCGCTTGGCGCGGGCGCCGTCGTGAGCAGATTGAACGAGATGACTGAGACCGCTGCCCGTATTCAGACGCCATACCTAGTTGCCGAGGATGAGCTGGATCGCTCGTTGCGTCCGCGGCGGCTGGAAGAGTTCGTCGGTCAGGAGACGCTGCGCGAGCAGCTGACCGTAGCGATCGAGGCCTGCAGCGCCCGCGGTGAGGCGCTTGATCACCTGCTGCTCGCTGGGCCTCCGGGGCTCGGCAAGACCTCGCTCGCGCAGATCGTGGCGGCGGAGTTGGATGTGCCGTTCGTGCAGACGGCTGGACCGGCTCTCGAGCGCAAGGGAGACATAGCGGCGTTTCTGACGGCATTGGAGCCGCGTAGTGTGTTCTTCGTGGATGAGATCCACCGGCTGCCACGGACGCTGGAGGAGACGTTTTACCCGGCGATGGAGGACCACAGGCTGCCGATCACGGTCGGGCAGGGCGCTGGCGCGCGGGTCGTGACGCTCGAGCTGCCGCCGTTCACGCTCGTCGGGGCGACCACGCGCACGGGCTTGTTGACGACGCCGCTGCGCGACCGCTTCGGCATCCAGGCGCGCTTGGAGCCCTATGCGGTGGCGGATTTGGCAATCATCGTGCGCCGCTCGGCAGGGATCCTTGACATCGAGCTGGAGGAGGACGGCGCGATCGCGATCGCAGCGCGCAGCAGGGGCACGCCGCGAGTGGCCAACCGGCTGCTCAAGCGCGTGCGTGATTTCGCTGAGGTGCGCATGGCTGGCGTCGTTACCGCGGATGCCGCCCACGCGGCACTGGAGATGCTGGAGGTCGACGAGCGTGGTTTGGACCGCTTGGATCGCGAGATCCTGAGCACTATCTGCGCGAAGTTCGCCGGTGGGCCGGTTGGGCTGTCTACGCTTGCGGTCGCGGTGGGGGAGGAGCAGGACACGATTGAGGACGTGTACGAGCCCTATTTGCTCCAGGAGGGGCTGATCAAGCGCACCCCGCGCGGTAGGACCGCGACGCTCGCGGCCTATGAACATCTCGGGCTGCCCAATCCGGGGACTGGCGAGTCTCCAGCTACGGTTGGTGCGTCGCTGTTCTGAGCCTTCGCGCGGGCGTTGGGTGTGATCGAGTCCCCGTGAGGCGCCTTCGTGGTCCGGCTTGCGTAGTCTGTTAGGGACATCATGGCCCATCCATTCATCTGCCCAAACTGCGGTCACCGCACAACCGAGCTGGACCGCAACCTCGGTTTCACGCGCCAGCGCAAGGGCTGTGAAAAGTGTGGCTTCGCGTTCTTGTTCGAACTGCTTGACGACTACTATCCGGCGCCAGACGCAGCCTTCTTCGTGTGCGATGGTGAGGGGCGAATCGTCGGCTGCGGGAAGAACTCGTTCGCGTTTACAGGCCTGGAGGAGGAAGAGGTGATTGGTCAGCGCGTGGAGCAGGTGCTCGGCCTGAGCTTCGCCAATGGCGATGATCCGGTGGCTACCGTCTTGGAGTGGGGCGTGCGGGCCCTGGAGGTGCCGGTGGAGGTCAGTGGCGAACGCGACGTGGCGGCTCGGGCGAAAGCGGACATGTTCCCGGCCTATGACGACGATGGTGGGCTGTTGCTGGTGTTGACCCCCGACAAGTAGTCTCATTGGACGATGACTGACCGCCGCCGTAACACGCTGATCCTTCTTATCGTCGCGGGCCTGGTTGCCGCGTCGGTCGCGATGATCGCAACCAAGAAGACGCGCCTGGGGCTTGAACTGAAGGGCGGCGTCGAGCTCGTCTACCAGGCCAGGCCCACCGCTCAGTCCAAGGTGACGCCGGAATCGCTCGAACGTGCGATCAACATCATGCGCACGCGCGTCGATCAGCTGGGGGTCGCACAGCCGGAAATCCAGCGTTCGGGTGCCGAAGAAATCGACGTGGCGTTGCCAGAAGTCAAGAACGCGACGCGCGCTCAGGAAGAGGTGGGCAAGACCGCGCAGCTGCAGTTCTATGACTGGGAGCCGAGCGTGATCGGCCCCAACGGCACTCCAGCGCCAACCGAAGGAACGGTGACCGGCGATACGACCGCCGAGGGGCCTGGCGGCGTGACCGCGGGGCTGCCCGAGTACCAGGCCGTGCTACGCGCCGCCAAACGATCGCCGGAACTGCGCAAAAACGCCACCACCTGGAGCGTCGGCTGCACACCCAAGCAGGTCGAAGACTGCATCTATGGCAGCTGGTATCTGCTCGACACAGCGCACGAAAAGGTGCTGCGTGGGCCAGAAGAAACCGAACACAACCTTTACAGCGACCTTGGCAAGCTCCCGAAGGGCGCAAAGCTCAAGGCGGTGCGGGTAAACCCCGGCACCGTGCTGGTGCAGGCCCACGCGGTTGAAGGCACGGGCGGCAAGATCACGAACGCCTCGCCCAACAGCTGGTACGTGCTGAAGGACGACCCGGTGCTGAACGGCTCGGACATCACCAACCCGACGCAGAGCAACGACGAATCCACGGGGCAGCCCAATGTCACGTTCGGCTTCAGCTCTCACGGCAAGGGTGTGTTCGAACGCGTCACCAAGGAAATCGCTCACCGTGGCCAGGAAGCTCAGCTGCCGGGCGTCTCCCACGAATTGGCGCTGCAGCATTTCGCGGTCGTGCTCGACGGCCAGCTGATCACGGTGCCATCGATCGATTTCAACAAGTACCCGGAAGGGATCGATGCGTCCACCGGATCTGAGATCTCCGGTGGGTTCACGATTACCTCCGCCCAGAACCTGGCCAACGAGCTGCAGTCTGGTGCGCTGCCGATCAAGCTGGTGCTGATCTCGCGCTCGCAGGTCTCAGCGACGCTCGGCAAACAGGCTCTCAGCCAGGGCCTGCTTGCGGGTCTGGCGGGATTTGCGGTGGTGTGCCTGTTCCTGCTGCTCTTCTACCGCGTGCTTGGCGCGATCGCGGTGGGCGGCCTGATCATCTACGGCGCCTACTTCTTCGCGCTGGTGAAGCTGATCCCGGTAACCCTGACGCTGCCGGGGATCGCAGGCTTGATCTTGACGATCGGAGTGTGCGCTGACGCGAATATCGTGATCTTCGAGCGCGTCAAGGAGGAGATCCGCGGCGGAAGATCGATCGTCTCTGGGATCGCCACTGGCTATAAGCACGGCTTTGCGGCGATCGTCGACGCGAACGTGGTGACGTTCATGACGGCATTCATCTTGTTCGCGCTGGCTACCGCCGAAGTCAAGGGCTTCGCGTTCATGCTGGGCATCGGCACGCTCGTGTCGTTGTTCACAGCAGTGCTCGCCACGCAGGCGGCGCTCGGCGTCATGAGCCGCTCGCGCTTCGTCTCGCATCCGGCGGCCCTCGGCGCGCCACGGCGCGGCAAAGGCTGGACGTTCGATTTCATGGGCGCATCGAAGTGGTTCTTCTCGATGTCGGGCACGATCCTGCTTGTCGGGGCCCTGGCGATCGGCGGCAAAGGGCTGAACTTCGGCATCGACTTCAAGTCCGGGACGCGTATCCAGACGGCGTTCATCAGGCCCGCATCGGAGGCTGAAGTGGCGAACGTGATGAGCGCTGCGGGCTACGCGAATGCCGAGGTGCAGAAATACAACAACGCGGGCATCGGCGGCAACGGCTACCAGATCTCCACCAAGACGCTTGGCCCAGAAAAGGTCAAGGACATCCAGGCGGCGCTCGACACGAAGTTCGGTAACGGCCCCAACCATCCGGGGACCAAGGACTTCTCCTCGACGTCGATCGGTCCGACGTTCGGGAAAACGGTCGCCAACGCAGCTGTGATCGCGATCATCGCATCGCTGTTGGTGATCTCCGCCTACATAGCGCTGCGCTTTGAGTGGAAGTACGCGGTACCGGTGCTGATCGCGCTGATGCACGACCTGTTGATCACCGCCGGCGTGTACTCGCTGACTGGGCGCGAAGTTACGACGGCGACGGTGGCGGCGCTGTTGACGATCTTGGGCTATTCGCTGTACGACACGATCATCGTGTTCGACCGAATACGCGAGAACGTCCCGCGGATGCCACGAGCTGCCTTCTCGCAGATCGTCAACCGGTCCATGTCCGAGGTCGTTACCAGGTCGCTGGCGACGAGCTTCTGCACGCTGCTGCCTGTGATCGCGCTGCTGTTGTTCGGCGGGGAAACGCTCAAGGACTTCGCGTTCGCGTTGATGATCGGCATCGCCTCAGGCGCATACTCCTCGATCTTCATCGCCTCACCGGTGCTGACCCACTGGAAGGAGCGCGAGCCGGGCTACCGGGTGCGGCGGTCCCGGATCCTCCGCGAGCTGGGCGCTGTACCGGCTTATGCGACGACCGCCTCGGGGAGGCCGGAGGATGTCGAGCCGACGCAGAAGCGCAAACGCACGCGGAGCGGCAGCATCATTGCGCCGGAGGAACCGGGCCAGCAGATCTCCCGGGATGAGTTCCAGGAACTTGTACGCGACCTCGACGTCGAGGGTAAGCCCAACGGGGCGCCCAAGGGCGGGCGTGGGCGCGGGGCGCCTGCGGCGGAAGCCAGCGCCACGGCCGCGCCTCCGGTCGCGCCCGCATCGTCCCCGCAAGGGGAGCGCGACCCCGCGGCCGACCTCACGCCTGAGGATCTGGTGCTCAAGGAAGAGTCCAAGCCGCGCCAGAAGAACCGGCGCCCGCGTAATCGCCGTCACGGGAGGTCGCGCTGATGGGAATGCTTGGCTGGGTGATCATGGGTTTGGCGATTTGGCATTTCACGATCTTCATGCCCGACCGCTTCTGGGGAGGCATCGTGGGTGCGTTCGTGGGCTCGCTCGTCGGCTCAGTTCTGGTGGGGCTGATCATCTATGGGGTGAAGGTCTCTGCACTACGCATCCCCGGCGAAAAGGCCACCGATGTGACCGTCGTGCTCTACGCCGTTCCCGGCGCGCTGATCGGGATCGCCGTGATCTACCTCGAGGGCATGCGACGCGAACGCGCGGGCGCAGCCCACCAGCCGCTTTCTGAGTAGCGTCGAGCCAATGGAATCGCCCGATTACTGAAATAGTACAGTTGGGCCGGCAGTGAACTGCCGTTTCGCATCGAGTCCCGCCTCAACTGGCACAACGAGGGGGAGAGTCTGTGTATTCACGATTGAACGCTGTCCGAATGGCCATGCTCGCTGCGATCGCCGTCTGCGCGTTCGCGATGCCCGCAGCAGCTTCCGCTACGACGACGCTGTGGGTCTCGAACAACGAACCGAGCGCTCCGTTTGACACTTGCGCACATCCCGGTTATGACCATATCCAGGAAGCGCTCGCTGGTCCAGGAACCGCGATCCACGTTTGTGCAGGCACCTACGCGGAACAGCTGACGATCCAGCGATCCGTGTCGATCACGGGCTACGGCAGCGCGACCGTGGCGCTGCCCGCGGTCACCGGCACATCGGTCACGCCGTGCGATGAAGCCTCAGAAAAAGGATCTGGTCTTCCTGACCAGGACGCCATCTCGGTGTGTGGCGGCTACACCGTCTCGATCACGGACCTCGATGTCAATGCCGTGTGGCCTGGAGAACCGGTGGGGGCGGGTGAAGAATGTGGCTACAACCTCAACGGGATCCTCGTCGCGGGCGGCGCCGACCTGGCGCTCAACGGCGCGACGGTCACCGGGGCGCGGCCACACGTGATCAACGGTTGCCAGTACGGCGTGGGCGTGCAGATCGGGATGTCCTATACCGAATCATTGGGTGTGGGGATCGCGAAGCTGTCCGGGGACACCATCGCTGGCTACCAGAAGAACGGCGTGACCGTCGAAGGCAACGGCTCGCACGCCACGATCTCAAAGACGACAGTGACCGGAGCGGGACCGCTTGTGGCCCTTGCTCAGAACGGCATCGGTGTTCAGTCCGGCGCGAAAGCGACGATCAGTCACACGACGGTGTCGGGCAACGAGTGCGAAAATGCGAGTTGCGGGTCGGATGCGCTGAGTGACTACGCGGCCGACGGGGTGTACTTCTACGAAGCCGGTGCGGGCTCCGGCATCACCACGTCCAAGCTCACCGGCAACGATGTGGGTGTGGAAGCGTTCGACCCAGGGTCTGCCGGTCCCTCGATCTCGCACGACAGGCTGATAGACGATCGCTGGGCGTCGGTGGATATCAGCGCTGGTGCTGCGAAGGTGGATCGGGACGTTATGCGCGAAGGCCTCATTGGCATTGAGCTGCTCCAGTTCGTATACACGCCAAAAGAACAGCCCTCGCAAGCCTATGTTGGTAGCGGCACCGCTATCCACGACACGATCGAAGGCATGACCGAATGGGCTGTCCTGGGGCGCTCAGACAAGAACGCGGAAGACGTGCCCGGGGAATTCTCGATCACCAAGAGCAAAGTCTCTGGCAATCCTGGCGCCAGGGTTCAGGAATCGGTGGAGTCGGAAAACCCGACGAGCCTGAGGATATTCGCGGAAAGAGATCACTGAGCAGCGGATGAGTCCACGGACGACCGCGCTGCCTCACGGTGCGGTCGTCCGATCATCGTTCCGTCCCACGCTGGCCGTAGTCTCGCCAGTGTGCGCTCTTGCCGCTTCGAGATAGTCGACTGTCCGCCCGCGGATGTGCTGCGGCTGCAGCGCGAGCTCGGGGTGAGCGGGGCGCTCGGGCAGGTGCTCGTGCGCCGCGGCATGGCCGATCCGGCCAGTGCGCGGGCCTTCATCGAGGCAAGCGAGGAGCATGCGCCCGAGCTGTTTGCTGGCATTGGCGAGGCGGTAGAGGTGATCCTTCGCCACGTAGCGCTGGGCGCGAGGATCACGATCCACGGCGACTACGACGTGGACGGCGTCTGCTCAACAGCGGTGCTGATACGAACGCTGCGTGGCCTGGGAGCGGACGTCGATTCCTATTTGCCGGATCGTGCTGGCGACGGATACGGGCTGAATGCGGCGACCGTGCGCCGGCTGGCCGCGCGAGGCACGCGTCTGCTGGTCACTGTGGACTGCGGGATCACCGCTGTGGGCGAGGTCGATGTTGCGAGAGCGCTGGGCATGGAGGTGGTGATCACCGATCATCATTCGCCGCGAGCGGACGGCGCGTTGCCGCGAGCGCCGCTGGTGCACCCTTCGGTGTGCGGCTATCCGTGCGTTGACCTGTGCGCCACGGCCGTCGCTCACAAGCTCGCCCAGGTACTGCTCAAGGCAGCTGCTTCGCGAGGCGCAGGTGCGTTCGACTGCTCCCACATGCAGCTCGAGCAGGCTCGCCGCACGCTCGAGGAAGACTTGGATTTGGTGGCGCTCGCGACGATTGCCGATGTGGTTGCGCTCACTGGCGAGAACCGGATGCTTGTGCGACGCGGGCTTCGCGCGTTGGCGAGCACGGCCAAGCCTGGCCTGCGCGCGTTGATGGCGGTGGCGGGAGTTGATCCGTCCATGGCGAACGAGCGCTCGGTCGCCTTTGCGCTGGCGCCTCGATTGAATGCCGCGGGGCGCCTGTATCGCGCTGACGCCGGCCTGGAGCTGCTGCTTACCTGCGACCCGGCGCGGGGCGCGCAGATCGCAGAGGAGCTCGACAGCGCCAATCGTGAGCGCAGGCAAGTGGAGACTGGGATCCGATATCAGGCCGAAGCGCAGATGGCAGAGCTGGGAGAGCGCCCGGCCTACGTACTCGCCCAAGACGGCTGGCATCCTGGCGTGATCGGCATAGTCGCCTCGCGACTGGTCGAGAACAGTGGCCGCCCGGTCGTGCTGATCGCATTGGACGGTGAGACTGGGAAGGCGTCGGGTCGCAGCGTGGAGGCATTCGACCTGCTTGCGGGCCTGACCGCATGCGGCGAGCACCTGCTCCGCTACGGCGGCCATCGAGCGGCGGCTGGACTTGAGATCGAGCGCGCGAGCGTGGATGCGTTCGCGGCCGCGCTGTCGACTCACGCTGAGCGTGTGCTCAAGCCTCAGGATCTGCTCAGCGTGGAGCGTGTGGATGCTGTGGTCCTCGGCGAGGAACTGGGGATGGGGCTCGCCGAGGAGCTGCAGTGTTTGGCGCCGTTTGGCAGGGGCAACCCCGGTGTTTGTTTGATGGTTGCCGATGCGGTGTTCTCCGATGCCAGGCCGATGGGCGAAGGCAGGCACGTGCGCTTCACGGTTCAGTCCGGGGGTGCCCGTGCGCGAGCCGTCGCGTTCGGCACAGGAGGGCGATTGCCTGTGGCGGAAGGCGAGCCGGCAGAGGCAACCTTCACGCTGGAGGTCAATGAGTGGAACGGCATCAGCGAGCCCCGCCTGGTCCTCCGTCGAGCACGTCTGGCAGCTTCGGAAAGCACCGGTGAGAGCGAGCTGGCGGACAGCAGGCTCGCGGTGTCGGACGCCCACGAGGCGCCAGAGGAGCTCGTGCTTTTCGCCCTTCCGTGAAGTTCGCCTTCAAACCGCCCCGACGGTCCCCTACCCTTAGATCATGGCCATCGCTGAGGATCCCAACAGCTCGCAGGTCACTGACGTTCCGGTCGCCGCGAACGACGGCGACTCGGACGGTGGGCAGGCGCGCGTAAACGAGCAGATTGTGGCCGTCCGCGGGGCTGAGGACGCGCAGGCGTCGCTGGCCCTGAACCGCTCCGAGAGGCGGATGCTCAGCGACCTGTTCGCGATCGTCTCTGAGCACGCGGCTGACTCCTCGGTGGAAATTGATCGGGGCCGCGTGCAGGACGCGTTTGTGTTCGCCTGCGAGCACCACGCCGACCAGCGGCGCAAGTCGGGCGAGGACTTCATCGTGCACCCAGTCGGTGTGGCCCGCATCTGCGCGAGCATGCGTCTGGATACAGAGACACTGTGTGCGGCACTGCTGCACGACACAGTCGAGGACACCTCAGCCTCGATCGAGGAGGTGCGCGAGCGCTTCGGCGATGAGATATCCGGTGTGGTCGACGGCGTGACCAAGCTGACGGGCATCACCTTCCAGTCGCGCGACGAGGCGCAAGCGAACAACTACCGCAAGATGATGGTCGCGATGGCCACCGACGTCCGGGTCATCCTGATCAAGCTCGCCGATCGCTTGCACAACATGCGCACGATCGAGGCGATGCCCAAGCAGAAGCAGATGGAGAAGGCGCGCGAGACGCTTGACATTTACGCGCCGCTTGCCCATCGCCTCGGTATCCATGCGATCAAGTGGGAGCTCGAGGACCTGGCCTTCGCCACCCTGCACCCCCGCAAGTACCAGGAGATCAAGGGCTTGGTTGCCCAACAGCGAGACGAGCGCGAGCGCTACGTCAGCGAGGCCGGTGAGTACCTGCACAGCGAGCTCGAGGATGTCGGCATCGAGGCGCAGATCGCTGGTCGCGCCAAGCACTTCTACTCGATCTACTCAAAGATGACGAACAAGGGTCGCGAGTTCAACGAGATCTACGACCTGACGGCGATGCGCGTGATTGTCGACTCGGTAAAGGACTGCTACGGCACTGTCGGCGTGATCCACTCACTGTGGAAGCCGCTGCCGGGTCGCTTCAAGGACTTCATCGCGATGCCCAAGGTCAACATGTACCAGTCGCTGCACACGACTGTGATCGGGCCCGAGGGGCAGCCGCTGGAGATCCAGATCCGCACGCAGGAGATGCACGAGATGGCAGAGTTCGGGGTTGCCGCTCACTGGGTCTACAAGCAGCCTGAGGGTGGTGGGGGCGAGGACCAACGCTCTGGCTGGTCGGTTGCCGGCGAGGACGCCAAGCTCAAGTGGCTGCGCTCAATGCTCGACTGGCAGAAAGAGCTCTCGGACCCGCGCGAGTTCATGGAGACGCTGCGCACAGACCTGTTCGAGGAGGAGGTCTACGTCTTTACGCCAAAGGGCGAAGTCAAGTCGCTGGCAGCCGGCGCCACGCCGCTGGACTTCGCCTACGAGGTGCACACCGAGATCGGCCACCGTTGTGTCGGCGCGCGCGTCAACGGGAAAATCGTGCCGCTGCACTACGAGCTGCGCTCGGGTGACATCGTGGAGATCCTCACCGCCAAGCGTGAGCGCGGGCCCTCGCGTGACTGGCTGGCGATGGTCAAGACGACTCGCGCACGCAACAAGATCAAGGCGTGGTTCAAGGCCGAGTCGCGCCAGGACACCGAGCACACCGGGCGTGAGCTGCTGCAGGAGCATCTACGCAAACAGGGGCTGCCCTCGCAGAAGATCACCGGCTCAGCGCTGCTCGCTGACGTGATCCGCGAGGTCGGCTACCGCAAGGCCGATGACTTCTACATCGCGCTGGGTGCGGCCAAGGTCTCGCCGAAGCTCGTGGTCAACAAGGTCATGCAGCGCTTGAAGCAGGGCGAGGCCGCTGACGGCGAGGACACCGCTGCGGATCTGCTGCGCGTCGGGCGTGCCAGGCGACGCCCGACGAAGTCCTCTAATCAATACGGCATCCGCGTAGAAGGCGTCGACGACGTGATGCTGCGCCTTGCCAAGTGCTGCCGGCCGGTGCCAGGTGATGAGATCGTCGGCTACATCTCGCTTGGTCGCGGCATCACCATCCACCGCGAGGACTGCCCCAACGCGACGCTCCTGCGCAAGAGCCCCGAGCGCTTCACCAGCGTTGCGTGGGAAGGAGATCAGTCAACGGGGTTCGTCGTGGAAATCCAGATCGATGCGTGGGATCGCCATCATCTGCTCGCTGACCTCTCGCGGGCCTTCTCTGAGTCCGGAGCCAACATCCTGGAAGCTCGTTGCCTGTCGATGCCGCCGATGGTCAAGAACCGCTTTGTGGTCGAGGTCGCCGACACGCACTCGCTGAAGAGCGCGATCACGCGGCTGCGCAACACCGAGTCGGTGTTTGACGCCTACCGTGTGACGCCGGGCGCCGCCGCGGCTTGAGCGCTTAGGCGACGACGTTGAGAGCGCCGGGCAGGACTGAGTAGCGCGCCTCGGTGACCTCACCGAGGTAGTCGCCGTCCACCTGCAGAGGCAGCGCACGCCCATCGGCGCTACGCACCGTCAGCTCGCTCATGTCCATCAGGCCGCTCACGCGGCGGTGAGCGGCGACACGCGCACGAGGAGAGAAAGCGCGCCAGGCGATCGACAGCATCGACAGCAGCGTTGCGCTGTGGAGCACGCCGCCGGCAAGCGCACCCGAGTCCAGGGCCGCGCCGTCGCTGATCTCGATCGGTCGATTCTGGAAGTAGGTAAAGGGTGAGCCGTTCTGCACGATCGCGGTGACGCCCGTTAGCGTCTTGCCGTCGGCGTCGACCTCCAGCCGCGGGGGCCTCACCAGATAGCGGCGCAGGAAGGTCGTGATGGCTATCCACGTAAAGAAGTACGGCCCCAAGCGGGCCTTCATTCGCGGGTTGGCATCCACGCGCTCGACCACGTTGGCATCGAGGCCAAGGCCCGATGCGAAGGTGAAGCAACGCCCGTTGACCACTCCCAGATCGACTTTGCGCGGGCGCCAGTCGTCAGCCATCGCAAGCAGATGCTCGGTCGCGTCCACGACGTCGCCGGGGATACCGAGCATCTTGGCGAACACGTTGGCTGACCCGCCCGGCAGGCAGCACAGTGGCGTGGATGAGGAGCCCGCCGGAGATCCGATCAAGCCGTTGGCCGCTTCGTTGACCGTGCCGTCGCCGCCGAAGGCGACGATCACGTCGTAGCCCTCGTGCGCGGCCTCGCGGCACAGCTCGGTGGCATGCCCGCGCGCCTCGGTGTCCACCGCGTCGACCGCAAAGCGGCCCTCCAGCGCGTGGACTACAAGGTGGCGCAAGCGATCGGACACGGTCGTGGCATAGGGGTTGACGATGATCAGCATCCGCCGCTTGCTTTGAGCGGAGGCGAAGCGGAACGGCGCGTGCTGCTCGGCCGTCTGCTGCTCCTCAGCAATAGGCTCGCTGTGCTCGGATGCATCTGTGCTCACCGCTATGGCCTACACCGGGCGCCGGGGAGCGTTACCCGCGTGTCCAGTCGCGTTCACGGCGAGGCTTGCGTTCGCCGATATGGTTGCTAGACTTTCCGACACAGATGGACACATCGAGAGGGGTGGAGGGCCTGGCCCTGTGAAACCCCGGCAACCACCGCCAAGTCACAGGCGGGAAGGTGCCAATTCCAGGTGATGTGTGGCCGGGCTTCGCGCTCTTCGCCACACGTGACAAGGCGAAGGCTAACGCGAAGGAGCCCCAATGGCTGTCAGTCATCTTCAGTGCAAAGAGTGCAAGGCGGAGTATCCGCTGGAGGCGCTCTACGTCTGCGAGCAGTGCTTCGGGCCGCTCGAGGTCGCCTACGATCACGATCGCGCTGCGTTGGACGTCGGTGAGCTGCGTCGTCGGATCCAAGGTGGTCCGCAGAACATCTGGCGCTACGCCGATTTCTTGCCCCTAGCGGGCGGTCCGCCCGGACCTTCGGGCAGGCTGGCCTCGCGCGTGGGCTTGCCGGCAGGCTGCACCCCGCTGATTCGCGCCGACAGGCTGGCCGCGCATCTGGGCTTGCGTGAGGTGTGGGTCAAGAACGATGCCGCCAATCCCACCCACTCGTTCAAGGATCGCGTCGTGTCGGTTGCCGTCACGCGAGCGCGGGAGCTGGGCTTTGAGACGATCGCATGCGCCTCGACGGGAAACCTCGCCAACTCCGTGGCTGCGCACGGTGCGGCGCTGGGGCTGGAGTCCTACGTGTTCATCCCCGCGGATCTCGAGGAGCAGAAGATCCTCGCGACCGGCGTCTATGGCACGAAACTCGTGGGTGTGAACGGCAGCTATGACGACGTAAACCGCCTTTGCACCGAGCTGTGCGCCGAGCGCGACTGGGCGTTCGTGAACATCAACCTGCGCCCCTACTACGCCGAGGGCTCAAAGACGCTTGCATTTGAGATCGCCGAGCAGCTTGGCTGGGAGCTGCCTGACCGCTGCATCGTGCCGGTGGCCTCGGGCTCCCTGTTCACAAAAATCGCCAGGGGCTTTGAGGAGTGGACTGAGCTGGGGCTGCTCGACGGCTCGCTGCCGCGCATGAACGGCGCTCAGGCCGAGGGCTGCTCGCCAGTCGCGAGCGCGTTCGCCGACGGCCACGACGTCTGCCGGCCGGTGAAGCCGAACACGATCGCCAAGTCCCTGGCGATTGGAAACCCAGCCGACGGCCCATACGCGCTTGATCTGGCGCGACGCACGGGTGGCTCGGTGGACGCTGTCAGCGACGAGGAGATTCGCGCTGGCATCAAGCTGCTGGCTGAGACCACCGGAGTCTTCACAGAGACCGCGGGAGGAGTAACCACCGCCGTGCTCGCCAAGCTGGCCGCGCGCGGCGACATCGACCCCGACGAGCGCGTCGTGTTGGTGATCACCGGTGAGGGCCTGAAGACGCTGGACGCTGTGCGCGGCACGTTCGAGACCAGCACAATCGCCCCCACCGTGGAGGCTTTCGAGGCTGGTGTGAGTGAGCGGGTGGCGGTCGCATGAGCGTGCTCGTCAAGATCCCCACGCAGCTGCGTGCTGCGGCGGGCGGCGAGGCTGAGGCGCTGCTTGATGGCGGAACGGTTCAGGAGGTGCTCGACCGCCTGTTCGCGCTTCACGAGGAGCTGCGCGTGCGGATCGCCGACGACGATGGCTCGCTGCGGCGGTTCGTGAACGTGTATGTGGCCGGTGAAGACATCCGCTTCCTCGAGGGACTAGCCACGCCCGTCGCCGATGGTGCGGAGCTGACGATCCTGCCAGCCGTCGCCGGCGGCTGAGCTGTCGGCGGCGTCGAGCCGCTGAAGCCGATCGTGGAGACGACGCCAGCGGCGCACATCGCGCCGATCGTCAACGAGCGCATCCGGCGTGGCGTGAGCCAGCCGAAGTGGTGGGTCTGGAGCCACGTTCGGAAACCCGTGGCGGCTGACGCTGCGGCCATTGCACAACCGGCGCACATGCTCCCAGCCTAGCGACTAGCCGAGCTCGGACGCGCCGGCTGGGGTCTCCTCGAGCTCCGCATCGCCTGCGTGTGCATCGATGCGATCCTCGAGGCGCTGGCGCAGTTCTGCGCCGCGTCCGGCAGCAACGGCACGCGCGGCCCGCGACTCCGTTAGCTCCAGGCCGCGGGCGTGAGCGAAGTCCAGCAGGTCCTGGCGCTCCTCGCTCTCGCGCGCGGCGCGCAGGAACAGCCAGCAGAATAGGCACAGTGTGAGGATCGACTCCTCGACCATCATGATTGCGCCGGCGATGTTCTGGTCGGCAAGCGGAGAGATATGGAAGCGCGCCTCCCCTGTCAGGTAGAAGGGGTAGAAGATCGTGCCCGACCACAGGAAGATGTTTCCTAGGACGGTACCGGCGAGACGCACGGCGACGATGTAGATGAGCTTGCCGAGGTTCCCGAACCAGCTGGGCGTGGGCAGGGGGCCAAACAGGCACATCCACATGTTGATGCCGAAGCCGAGGAACATGGCGTGCTCCATGGCATGGATGCCAGAGTGGCGCAGCGCCGCTTCATAGAAGACCGGCAGGTGCCAGGTATAGAGGTCGATGACCCACAGCGGGAAGGCCACTGCGGGGTGGGAGAGCGCGCGCAGGCGATCGAAGATTCGGATGCGCAGCACAGGCGCGAGCAGCGGGCCGGTGAGTCCGAGAACGATCAGCAGCGCAGCGATGTCCCCGAGCAGCAGGTGCTCGATCATGTGCACCCACAACAGGTCCTGGCTGGCAGCGCCGAGCGAGGTGAGTGCGGCCCCGATCACGACGAACCCGCCGTAGAAGCAGGCCTGGCGCCAGCCGGGCACGGGATGGTCATCTTCGGCGAGCGTGCGCGCGCGCCGCGCATACAGCAGCCCGAGAATGGCCAACGGGCCGAGCTGCAAGGCAGCTGAGATGTCGGTGGAGACAGCGAGAGGCGCGGTGAGCATCCCGCGTCAGGGTACGCGAGCGCGGCGCAATCGGCGAGTGCGAACCATGCCCTTGCATAGACTGCCGCAGGCATGAGCGCACCGGCCCGCCGCAAGCTGGCAGTTCTGCTCGCTGGCCTGGGCGTTGTGGCGCTCGCGCTGCCGGCAAACGCGTTCGCGCACGGCATCGTCGGCAAGGCCGATCTGCCGATCCCCGTGTGGCTCTTCAGCTGGACAGCAGCGATCGTGCTGGTCGTCTCATTCGTTGCGCTGTCGACAATGTGGACGCGCCCGCAGCTGCAGCAACCCCGTCTGCGTAGGCTGGTTGCGCTCCCGCAAACACTGGAATGGCTAGCGAGCCTCGTGGGTGTGGGCTTGTTCGCACTCGTCGTCTACAGCGGCTTCGCGGGTGCGCAGGTAACCCAGGCGAACTTCTCAGTCACGTTCATCTACGTGATCTTCTGGGTCGGTACGCCTGTCCTGAGCGTTCTGTTCGGCGACGTTTTCCGTGCGCTCAGCCCGTGGCGGACGTGTGCGCGCACACTCGCAGCGCTCGTGCGCGCTTTGCGCCGCGGACGGACGGTGCGCCCGCCGCTGCGCTACCCACAATGGCTGGGTTTGTGGCCGGCGATCGCTGGGATCGTGGGCTTCGCGTGGCTCGAGCTGATCTACATCGAAAAAGATCGCCCGTCTACGCTGGCGGCGCTGTCGCTCGGCTACTTCCTGGTGATGCTCGTCGGCTCGGCGCTGTTTGGTGTGGAGGAGTGGAGCACACAGGCGGACGGGTTTGGCGTGTACTTCAGCCTCCTCGCCAAGCTCTCTGCGCTCGTGCGCCGGGATGATGGCGCGCTCTATCTGCGCCGCGTGCTGAGCGGCGTCACCGACCTTGAGATTCGCTCGGGCACCATCGCGTTCATCTGCGCGCAGATCGGCACAACCACGTTCGACGGCTTCAGCAATGGCGGCATCTGGCGCAACAACGAGCCAAGCCTGCAGAGCTTGTTCGAAGGGCTTGGCTTCAACCCTACGCCCGCCCAAGAGCTGGCCTACTCGCTCGGGCTGATCTTTTGCATCCTGTTGATCACGTCTGTCTATCGCCTGGGAATCGTTGGTGTGCGCAAAGTCAGCGATCGCTATGACACGGCGATGCTGACGCGGACGTTCGTGCATACGCTCGTGCCGATCGCCTTCGCGTACGTGCTGGCGCACTACTTCTCCTTGCTGCTGTGGCAAAGCCAGGCGATGGTCTACCTGGCCTCCGACCCGCTCGGCAACGGAGCCAACCTGTTCGGTACCAGCGGCTTCCAGATCGACTACCACCTGATCTCCTACGCTGCGATCTGGTACGTGCAGGTGGCTGCGCTGATAAGCGGCCACGTCGGCGGTCTCGCGCTGGCGCACGACCGCGCACTAGTGCTCTACAAAGACCCCGAAGAGGCGGTTCGCAGCCAATATTGGATGCTCGCTGTGATGGTCGCGTTCACAAGCTTCGGGCTGTGGCTGCTCTCCTCAGTAGGGACATGAGCCGCATGACCCTGCGCTACGGTTCGAAGGTCGTGACTCGTCGTCTGATCCTTCTCTTGCTGGGCGTTGGCTTGCTCATCCCGCCGGGCGCTGCGAGCGCGATGGGGGCGGCCGGGACATCACCGAAGGCGACGTCCAGCGAGGCTGCCAACCCGATCAACGATCAGGGCTCAAGCTACGACTATCGCTCCAACATCACCGCTGTCGTCCCCAAGGTCCCCGGGCTCAGCGTGGAAGTGCTCGAGTTCGCGGATCGCCTGCTGTTGCGAAACCACACAGGCAAGACGGTCACGATCTACGGCTATGAAGGAGAACCGTATGCGCGTGTGCTCGCCAACGGCGTCGCCGAGCAGAACGTGCGCGCACCGGCGACCTACCTCAACACGAACTTCTACGCGCAAGTCACCGTCCCGTCGATCGCCAGCGCGAGCGCACCGCCGAAATGGGAAGTGGTCGATCGAACGGGGGAGTTTGAATGGCATGATCACCGCATCCACTGGATGTCGCCGGTGCCGCCCGCCAGGGTCAAGGACAAGAGCACGCGGACGTTGATCTTCAACTGGAATGTGCCGATCGAAGTGGGGAGCACCAAAGGCGCGATCGCTGGTCAGCTGTTCTGGACGCCCGAGAACTCCAAAGCGCCCCTGGCAGCGATCATCGTCGGTGCGCTGATCGTGGTCGGAGGGCTCCTGTTCGTAGTCTTCGTACGCCGGCGCCGCGCGCGAGCCAGCATTGACGACGGCGGCGGTGCTGGCGCGGATGCGGCGCCCACGGAGGCGTGGTGAGGGAGTGCTAGATTTTGCGGAGATGGCGCCGATAGCCTGTCTGATGCATTGGTACATCTCGATGATGTACGTCGTCCCCGTGGTGGCGGTCGGCGGCTGGGGTTGGCTGAGCTCCCGGCGGATGGCCCGTCGCAAGGCGGAAGGCAAGACTCCTCGCGGCGGCTCTCCGCCGGAGGCTGGCGGCGGCGCGCCAACGGCGACAGTCATCTAGCAGCCCCATTCGTCGCTGATTGCGGCTTTTCGTAATTTCTTCACGACCGTTGAGGTTCGCGTGAGTAGCATTCGGTTTGCTAACTCGTATGACCTCCGAGACACTCATCCGTCCCCCCGTAGATGGGATGACCGAGCGCTTCGATCCGATCGCTTGCCTCGATGAGAGCGTTCGTCATCGAGCGATGCCCCTCGATCCCGTCAAGTCAGGCCGCTACATCGAAATCCAGGGGCGCGAGCAAACGCTGCTGATAGCGCTGGCCGGCGATGTGATGCACGTTGGACGCGGCCTCAGCGCTGAGCTGCGCCTCGATGACGCCTCCGTATCTCGCCGTCACGCGATCCTCGTGCCGCGGCCCGCCGGAGCCCGGGTCCTCGATGACCGCAGCTCCAACGGCACGTTCGTCAACGGTCGGCGCATCCAGCAAGCCGATCTGAGTAACGGCGATGTGATCGTGATCGGCCGCGTTGTATTGCGGTACCTAGAGCTATAAGTTCAGAGGGCAGGGATGCTCCTGACAAGCGAGCAGCTTGCGGCTCGCATGCGCCGCGAGCCCCGCTGGTCTCGGACAGGCGTGGGCAGCAGCGGTCGCTGGGCGCAAAGATGTGGCTGGAGCAAGCCGTTCTGTCAAGTGGCGCGCTGGGATACAAATCTCCCAAAATCCCGTCAAATCTCCGTATGATGCGCAGCGGCGAAGCAGGGCCAGGCGTGCACGGACGATGCCTGCGGCCGCGGGGCAGGACAAGGGATGCAAGACCACATGATCTGGAGCGGCTTTGAGATGACGGCGGGACGCAATGTTGCTCGAGCGGCTGCGATCGCGCTACTCACTTTGACCGTGGTCGTCCTAGGCTTCGCCGGGAGCGCGATGGCGGCTGCGCCGGAAGTTGCGATCACCGCGCCACTCACAGGGACCTCGACCAACTCCCAGTCGCCGATCTTCAGCGGCACGACCAACGATGTACTCGACTCGGTCACGCTTCAGATCTACGCGGGAGCGAGCGTTAGTGGCTCGGCGATCCAGACGGACCCCTTGCTCGCGCCTGTGGAAATCGGGCCAGAACAGGCAACCTGGGAAATACTGCCTGAATCGCCGCTCGAACAGGGACAGTACACGGCCGTTGCTGAACAGAGTCTAGGGTCAGAAACAGGCACTAGCCCATCGGTGACGTTCACGATTGACACGACCCCTCCGATGGTGACGATCAACCCCGTGACGTCTCCTTCGCAAAACACGCAACCGGCGCTCTCTGGCGATCTAGGTGTGGCGCCTGGCGATGAAGCGAGTGTCACTGTGGCGATCCATGAAGGCGGTACGCTGAGCGGCAAAGCCGTGGTGTCGGGCAGCGCTTCTGTGAGCGGAGGTATCTGGTCATATAAATCCTCGCATCTCAGCGACGGCACGTACACCGTGCAGGCGTCCCAGCGTGACGATGCGGGTAACCTCGGCAGGAGCGTGGCGGTGACGTTCAGAGTTGATACGACCCCACCGGTAGTGTCGATAAATGCGGTCGGGTCTCCCTCGAAAGACAACGAACCAACGCTGAGCGGTGGTGCTGGGGTGGCGGTTGGCGATGAGTCGACCGTTACGGTGATCATCTACCAGGGGACCTCGGCCGGTGGCACTGTCGCCGCGTCCGGGGGCGTCGCCGTGACCCACGGCACCTGGTCGTATGCGGCGCCGGATCTCGCCGACGGTACGTATACGGCGCAGGCGTCTCAGAGCGATGAAGCAGGCAATCTTGGCAAGAGCACGGCGGTGACGTTCACGATTGACACGACCCCACCGGCGGTCACGATCAACGCGGTGGCATCTCCCTCGCAAACAGCAGAACCGACACTGACCGGCATGGCGGGCGTGGCGGTCGGCGACGGGTCGAGCGTTGCGGTGACGATCTATCAGGGGGCCTCCGTTGGTGACACCATCGCAGCGTCAGGAAACGTGTCAAGGAACGCTGGGAGCTGGACATATACGGCGCCGCATCTCGCGGACGGCACATACACGGTGCAGGCCTCTCAAACCGATGACGTCGGCAATGTTGGCAAGAGCGCGGCGGTGACGTTCACGATCCCACCGAAAGTCACCCTGCAGACGCCGGCAGACGGCGAAGAACTAGATTTCTCCAAGCCAACCTTCAGTGGGCGCGCGGGTCACGCGGCTGGCGATGAGCCGTCGATCACATTGAGCATCTATGAAGGCACCTCGGCATCCGATCCCCTGGTCGATACCGTCGCAGGCATCACACCCGAAGGCGGCAGTTGGACGAGCGACTCCATTGCACTACCGAATGGCAGATACACGGTGGTCGCCGAACAGCTCGACGAAGCCGGCAACAAAGGCGTAAGCAACGCCGTTACCTTCACCATCAGCACAGAGCTCTCAATTGAAACAGCTGGATTCGTCCATCGCCCAACGGGACTGTTCACGGGTCCGACTCCCAGCTTCGACGGGGTGGCGCGGGTTGGAAAAGCAGTTGCGGCATCGGTGACCGTCAAGATCTACAGTGGGGGGACTCCGGCTGGCAGTCCGGTGGCGGAAATGGATGCTGGAGTCAGCGAATCGGAATCCTGGGCGCTAAAGTCAGCGGTGTCTCTTGCTGGCGGGACATACACGGTGCAGGCAGAACAGGCGCTTTCCCCGGGCAAGCTCGTGAGCGCCCCTATCTCGTTCACCGTCGACGCGGAACCTCCGGGGGTCACACTCACCTCGCCCGCAAACGGCAGCTCGACGTCAAGCTCGTCGCAGACACTCAGC
>Ga0302326_10003419_pt1 | contig 37444 bp, 37 predicted proteins | sample Palsa_T0_3_FD_202264 | JGI IMG/M metagenome (GOLD analysis project Ga0302326, IMG submission 202264) | Peat permafrost microbial communities from Stordalen Mire near Abisko, Sweden - Palsa_T0_3 | ecosystem: Environmental > Terrestrial > Soil > Palsa > Peat permafrost | place: Sweden: Abisko... | reverse complement strand
TCTCCTCGTAGGGAGAATGTTTCGATCCGTCGAACACATAATCGGTCGAAAAATGGACGAGGCCCGCACCAATCTTTTTTGCCTCCTGGGCCATCAGCGCGGGCGCGTCGGCATTGATGGCCTCCGCGACGGCTTCTTCTTTTTCGGCCTGATCAACGTCCGTATACGCGGCAGCATTGACGATCAAAGTTGGGCGGATTTCTCGTATCGTTCGTCGAAGGTCATCAGGCCTGGATAGATCCAGATCTTGACGGTCCGGGGCGATAACTTCACCTAGCCTAGGTAGCACAACGGCCAACTCGGCGCCGACTTGGCCATTCTTTCCGGTAAGTAGGATCCTAGACTTCATTTCGCTGGGTAGCGAGGCAGCAACTCCCGGGGGGCCGCGGTGAGTGTCGGATGTCGAGCGTCCTTGTAGGACACGAGCGGATCCTTGGCCCCCCAGGAGATGTCCAAGCTAGGGTCGTTCCACACAATACCGTGTTGATCAGCGGAATCGTAGAAATCGCCACACTTATAGAGAAACTGGACCGACTCGGTCAGCGCGAGAAACCCGTGCGCGAATCCGCCAGGGATATAGATTTGATTGTGCTCTTTGGCGGACAGAAGCACACTCGTCCATTTCCCGAAATGCGGAGAGCCTAGACGAATATCAACAGCGACGTCGAGCGCTTCTCCTTCGACAACGCGGCACAATTTCGATTGGGGACGGTGCAATTGATAGTGAAGCCCGCGCACGGTGCCTTTGGCTGACCGCGATTGATTGTCTTGTACAAATATGTCCGCGATACCCAAATCGGCAAATCTGTCGCGCTGGTATGTCTCGAAGAAAAAGCCGCGGGAATCGTGAATAACCTTTAGTCGCAATTCGAAAACGCCCGGCAATGAAGTGTCCAATCGTTCCAAGAGGGGATCCCTTTCCGCTGAGAGAACTTCTGTATATGTCCCAGGCGCTGCCTGAGGAAGGGTGCTGTCGCGCTTGTTGTGCGTGCGCTACCTATACGCCGGTATGTCCATCGAGCTCTAATCGTGCCGCCGACGGGCACCATCGCACAGGCCGAAGGCAGTGAAGGGTCGCCACGGCCTCCAGATTAATCGGCAGCTGTCGATGCGTCGTGGGCGATGGAGTGGAGCGAAGAATCGCGGTTTTCATAGTACTTTTCATAGTAGGTGCGGTATTGGCCACAGCGAATTCCTGCCATCCAATCCTTATTTTCTCTGTACCAATCGATGGTTGTGTGCAGCCCATCCTCAAGAGAGATCACTGGCGTCCAGCCGAGTTCGCTCCTAGCCTTTTCGCACTTTAGAGCGTACCTGCGGTCGTGGCCGGGGCGATCCTTAACGTATGAGAGCAGAGTTGCCGGCTTTCCCATGACGCGAAGCAAACGCTGTGCCATCGAAAGGTTTTCTTCGATGTCGGCGCCGCCAAGATTGTAAACTTCGCCGATGCGTCCGCGCTCGAGGGCTGCGAGAAGGCCGCGACAGTTGTCTTCGACATGAAGCCAATCGCGCTGCTGCTTCCCGTCACCGTAGATGGGCAAAGGCTTGTCGTCGAGGGCGTTCGTGATCATCAACGGTAGAAATTTCTCTGGAAATTGGTAGGGGCCATAGTTATTCGAGGAGCGTGTGACAATCGCGGGAAATCCGTACGTCCGCACGTAGGAGAGAACGAGAAGATCCGAGCCGGCTTTGGACGAAGAATAAGGACTACTTGGCCGAATAGGGGACTTTTCGTCCGCGAAATCTCCTGGATCCATGTCACCATAAACTTCGTCTGTTGAAACATGGACGAAGCGCCTGATGTTTAACTTGCGTGCAACCTGCAGCAAGATGAAGGTTCCCTTGACGTTGGTTTCAATAGAGGCCGCTGGCTCGTATATGCTCCGATCGACATGAGATTCAGCTGCAAAATGGACGACCGCGTCGCAACCGGCCATCGCCTCAGCGACTAAAACCGGGTCACAGATATCTCCTTTGATGAACCGATATCCGGGATTATCGTCGACAAAATCGAGGTTCGCCAGATTTCCGGCATACGTCAACCTGTCGTAATTGACGACTGAGTAGTTTTTGTCAAGCCTCAAAACATACCTGATGAAGTTTGAACCGATGAAACCGGCGCCGCCCGTTACAAAGATTGTCATGGGTTCACCCTCTCCCGCCGAACGCTGCAGCAACGGTCATCTTGTTTGCGCCTGTTTCTGCGACGAGAGTGTTGGCAAGCAAGAGAGACTCGAATTGGCCCGCATCGGTCCACCACCCATCGAGGACTTCATAGGTGAGTTTGCTTTCCTCGATGTAGAAGTTGTTGACGTCGGTGATCTCCAACTCGCCGCGACCCGAAGGTTTTAGACGACGGATTTTTTGGAAGACCGTCTCGTCGTACAGATAAATCCCGATGACCGCAAAATTCGAGTTTGGTTTTGTGGGCTTTTCCTGAATACCGATCACGTGATTCCCACGGATCTCGGCTACGCCAAACCTCTGCGGGTCGGTGACTTCCTTGACGAGAATTTTTGCGCCGTCCTTCTGCGCTTTGAAATTCTCAACCGCCTGGCAGACGTTGTTCTCGATAATGTTGTCGCCAAGGATCACGCAGATCGGCTTTCCAGCCGCAAAATACTCCGCCAGGCCGAGTGCGTCGGCAATCCCTCCTTCTCCTTCCTGATAGGTGTAGTTTAGGTGCTTCAAGCCAAAGTCGCGGCCATTCCCCAATAACCTCAGGAAATCGCCCGCGTTCTTTCCACCCGTGACGAGAAGAATCTCATCGATTCCCGCATTGACCAGCGTCTGAATGGGGTAATACACCATGGGCTTATCAAAGATTGGCAATAAGTGTTTGTTGGTGACTCGCGTAAGAGGATTCAACCGGCTGCCCGTTCCCCCTGCCAATACAACGCCTTTCATGTGTTTGCCTCCTAGGAATTAACCACGCCTCTTCAAACTGAGTAAGGAAAAGCAACGCCCTTCACGGTCAATTGTGGTGGGACTTCGCGTCGCCTCATCCTTCACCTGTTAATTGGGAACTCTTGATGCAACTCGGAACTAACGGTGAAGGTTCTCGGTGCGATGAATCCGGTTGGTTGGCCGTGCGACGCTTCTCGTGCGATGCTGTAGCAGACGAATTGTGAGCTTCAAGCATGACGACCAAATCGCGTAACAGGACTACGAAGGTAAGTTCGTTCCGCCCTTCCCCCGCAGTGGCACGACGTGGTGGCTCGCAACGACAATGCCCCGCCACCGCTTTTCACGCTGATTGCGATTACGTGGTGAGGCGGCGCATCGAGAAGCGCAAAGCGCCATAAAGGAGGCTCGTCGTCCGAACGTGTGTCGAATTCGACAGTGATCTCTTCTTCAACGAGGAACGAAAACTGATCGAGGGGCAATAGCAACCCGAGGCCCGCGCCTTGACGTAGCTTTCCTTGAGAGTCCAGTAGGCGAAAAAGCTCTGAGCTTGCTCACACAGGGGCAACGCCCGAAGTCCGCGAACCTCGGATGCGGAGAAATAGCGCTCCGGAAGTGGAATGTTGTCCGTCTCGCGATCAATTCGCTCGGCATCAACTCCGAGTGGCTGGTGAGCAACACTCACCACGCACACCACCAGCCCTGGCGTGTTCGCGAGATTAAAATGAATGCTGGGCTTGATCGTCGGAGCACTGATGGTTGGCTTACCATGTTCGCCAAGAGTAGCCGGACAAGACGGTGCGACGGTCGCACACCATCGACCAGCTCAGAGATGTAGCCATCGCGGAGACCATGAGCTCGGGAAAGGGGATCGTCGATCTCCGGTACTACTTCCATGGAGAAGCGAGACATTTAGGCGCCCTTCGATGGAGTTCCTTGTTGGGGGGCGGAAGCCACAATTTGCCCGTCAGGCACTGCGCTAAAGATTGCGGCGCGTGCAGCCCGTGGGACAACACTAGGCGCAGGAGCGAACTGGAGTAGTAATTCCTCATACGCCCTGAGGATCTTGTCCTGGGTAAATGATTCACGAAATCTCTTTCGGCTTGCTTCTTCCATGTCAAGCAACTGCGCGCGATCCGCGTTCAGCGAATCCAGTATTGCGTCAATATCCTCGGGGGTCCGGAAGTACCGCGCACCTTCCCCCGCAACCCAACGAGTGAAGCGATTGTCATGGGCAATCACAGCGTTACCGGCCGCAAGTGATTCGACCAGAGAGGGGTTGGTTCCGCCGACACGATGTCCATGGAAGTAGGCACGAGCATGAAATCGCAATGCCTGCACGATGTCGCGGTCAAAGATCGCTCCCAGGAAAATGATCTCTGGTCCGGCCGCGCTCAGCACCGCTCTCTGATAGCGGGTACCATCGGGTTTGTAGTTTCCCAAAATGACCAGGGGAAATCCCCGTTGTCGCAGCGAATAGCCACGTACGATTTCGAGGATGAAATTCTCGGGCTCGGGTCTGGCAATAAGGAGGTGATAACCCTTGGAACTCAGATTGTATTTCTGGATCAGGCTTACAGGTGCCGACGATATAGGATCCGCGCCATAGGGAATCATGGCAATTTTCTTGGAAGCCGTGTGCCGGGAAAGGTGCCGGGCGATTTCCGGATGATCGGCTACCAAGTGATTCGCAATACGCGCCCCGGCCCGCTCATTCAGCCAGAACCATGTGCGCGCGGGCAACGACCACTTTTCCCGTTTCCACTCGATACCATCCATGTTCATGATGTTAGGCTTGCCACGTAGTCGGTATAGAAGATTAAACACACCGGTGTTGTAACCCAGCGTAAGCACCACGCCGTCCTCGTACAAAGAGTGTCTGATGGCCTTCCAATCGAACTGCATGGTTCCGACGGACCCCTCGCCCGCCGGGAGCAGCACACGACGTATTCCATTCCAGGAATCCTCGCGCGCTGCTTCGCCTTGTGGTACCTGGCAATAGACGGTAACTTCATGGTTGCGGGATCGCAGAAAAAGACCGAAGTCTTGAGCGAACGTCTCAAATCCGCTGTGCTTCGATGGCACACCACGGGTTCCTAAGATGAGAACGTGCATATAGTGTTGCTTCTCTCAAAAACAGAATCTGTGCTAAATGCGCAGTGATGATCTGGAAGTCTATGATTCAGCAGTTGAGTAGAGAGATGAAGTCGACCGGGCTTGGAACACTGAGTTGGTGGAGACCGCGAGGCATTCGGTGACAGCGCGCAATGCCTGGATATTTAGAAATTGTGTACTCAACATATTTGTCGTCTGGCATTTAAAGCGGCGTGCCGCGGAGCGTAGCTAGACGTGAGTGACCAAGTCGTCGACGATCTTACGCATTTGTTCGGAGTGCCCAGGCAGGCCGAAGTGCTCTCGCGCATAGATCGATGCCGCCTGTCCCATTTTGTACCGGAGCGCTGGATCGGACAGAAGCAGCTCAATTGCCGCCGCGAGAGCTTTGGGATCTGCGGGAGGCACCAGCATTCCAGTCACACCCTCTTCAATCAGTTCCACGGTTCCTCCGTGGTTGGTGGCGATCACGGCCCGTCCCTGGGTCATAGCCTCCACGGTGACCCGACCGAAAGGTTCTGGCTTAACCGACGGAAGCACGAAAATGTCCAGTGCCCGATACACATCGGTTACGTTCGAGCGGTAGTCCACCAGCCGAAACCTGCCGTCCAGTCCCAGGCTGGCTATCAAGGACTTTAATTTGTCGAGATAGTGTGACTCATCCGCGAAGTAACTCCCGACCGCGACGAAGTAGGCCTCGGGATGTCCTCGCAGCACCAGGGCCGCCGCTTCCGCCAGAATTTCCTGGCCCTTCCAGTGGCTAACGCGACCAACCATCCCGACGAGCGGCGCGCTTTGGGGCACTCCTAACTCTTCGCGCAGCCCGATGTGCTGTCCTGCGCCACTGTTGGCCGCTGCGGTTATCGCGTTGTACACGACCACTGACTTGCTCGCAAGATTGGGGGCTTCCTTTAGCACGCTGTCGCGCACCGCCCTGGAGATACACACCACGCGATCGGCGCACAGGCTGAGCATTTTGTATAGCAGCCAACGCACCGGGCGCGGCATCGCGAGGATCTCGCGGATGTGCCAGAGCACCGGGACACCCGCTAACTTTCCACCTATGGCACCGGAAACGGTAACAAAGGTGTTGGTATAGACCAATGCTACGCGCCGACTGCGAGCGGTGGAACGAACGTAAGCGACACCTCTTAGCAGCTCGATTATCAACGGTATGATGGCGCGCGCTGTAAGATATTTTCTGCGCAGTATGCCTAGGTGCGCGAAGTGGTATTCGACGCCAAGGCGATCGAGCTCCGGACACATCATTCCGATCGGCATATCGGAAGGCAAAATGACAATCGGGACATACTTCTGCCAATCCAGGGATTTGATCGAATGAAGCAAGCCGATGTCCGCGCCGTACATGTCATTTGCGTGATGAACGAAAAGAATAGGCTGTGGCGGCATTGCCTGCGGGAGTTTCCTGATTCGTGCGTTCCCTTTACCGATAATTCTCGGAAGAGGCCAAGGTCTCAACTCGTGCTCTTGCATTCAGTCAGCCTGCCTCAGTCTCCCAATCCTGCCGGCAATTCCATCGGCCAGTCCTCGAACAAACAGCCTGATCTTTTGCCACGACGCGTCTTCCATGAGCGCAATCTTGAGCGGGATGGTCACAAACTCGCGCAGCGTTGGAACAATCAGGCGCGGGAAAGTCTTTCCATAGAAACGCAGGATCCACACCTTATTCCGTGCGTAGTAATAGCGCACCTCCGCCGGGTAATTCTTTGTCGTAAGTGTCATACCGAACAGTTTGCGGGATGTCGGATGTCCAGATTGGTGCAGAAGAACCGCATTTTTGCTTACGCCGATGAAGAACCCGTTTTTTCGAATGCGCAAGCTGTAGTCATCATCGACACAATAAATGAACAGATCTTCCTGAAAGAAACCGCACTTCTCGAAGGTTTCCATCGAAAAGAGACTACCCGAAGTGATCGTGAGAAAGACCCCTCCATCCCCGAACCTGGAGACCGCGCGTTCGCTGCCTGTCACAGGATCGAGATATCGAGGAATGATCTGCAGAATCTTCCGTTCTTGGCTGTACGCATGAAATTCAGCGAGCATCGTGGACATAAATCCGCTGGTTACTTCGCTGTCCTGGTCGAACAGTGCCACCCACCGGCAACGCGCTTTTTGCGCCTCACGAATACCCAAGTTCAGGGCAGCGGCAATGCCCAGATTGTCGCCGTTCTCGATCAGCTTGAATCCAAACTCCATGCTGGCGAGCCGTAGCTGCGCCAATTCCTCGTCATTCGATCCGTTGTCCACCACAATCAACAGATCGACTTGAGTTCGTATCTTCGCAAGGTTCTCTAAGTCTTCCGCGCGAGGGTGGAAGGTTACGACAATGGCGCTGACGCGTTCATCCGTGGCCATATTGTTCCGGTTTCTCGACGAACCTAATCGGGGGCGCAGAGCGCCGCCTCGAAGCTCGCCGCCGCGCGCTCGTAGGTTAATTGGCGGACAAATTGAAAGCCATCCTTAGCCAATTGAATGCGCAACCCAGGATCCTGAATCAAGCGGAGAATATTCTCGGCAAGTGCGCTCGGCGATCTGGCGGGACTGGTCAGCGCCGTTTTCTCATGAAACGCGAACTCCCTGTGTCCGTCGACGTCCGTCGCCACGAGAGCTGCACCACAGAGTAATGCTTCACAGCCGGTAAGACCCCATCCCTCTGTCCTACTTGGAGCTACAAAGATGGCCGCCCGGTTGTATAACTCGCGCAGTAGTTTCGCGGAGGGCGACTGGTGATACTCAATCCAGTCAGGAAGTGCCTCGGGGCGCGCTGGAACTCCGAATAGGCTTGCGCGAATATTGGGATCTTTCTCCCGGACCAGGGACAAAGCCTGGAATCCTTCATCGCATCCCTTCCACTCGGCTTTATGGTAGAGCATCATCAACTGATTCGGCCTTCGCTCTTCAGGCGGAGTTAGAACCTGAAATGCGTCGACGTCCAGACCATACGGAATGTAGATGGCATTCTCACCGAGGCTTCGGGCAACCTCGACCAACCATTTCGAAGGTACGATTTTCTGCAGCGGAGCCTTCCAAGTTGCGTACACTCTGTCTTCCGGTCCGTTCCAGGTTTCCAAGTGCTGAATGAAGTAAAAACCACGTCCTTTCGATCTTGAGTATTGGCTGACCCATTCCGCCGTCTGCCAGGCTGTGGCAATAACGACGTCCCCATCCGGCACAAAGCGCTCAGAGAGAGATGGCACACACACCAGCTGGACCTTCGGGTCCATTTTTAGCCACGGACTAGGCGTATAGCGCCCGTCCAGCTTCCGCAGGACATAGCGAACTGCATTCTTCACATAGTCCACGTTAGTCGGATTGACGACTAGCCGGCCTGGATGCACTATAGTTACAACGTGGCCGCGTCGCGACAGACGATTCGAGTACTCATAGACCATTCGAGTACCTCCGCTAGGCCACTCTCCTGTTCGTGGAAGTACGAAGGTGATTCTAAGTTTGCAACTCATCCTGCTACCTTTTCATAACCTTTTTGAGCGAACACCGACAGGCTTGCAAATTGTCCTCTCACATCGGACAATCGCGGCAGCAGATCGATTCCCCGGCCATAGTAGAGTGCCATTCCCATCGCAAGCGTCACAACCGTCTCCGTAATCAGCGCGGACGCGGCCGCCCCTGGGGCCTGGAACCAATAACATAAAGGGACGAGGATGATATTGCTGAAGATCGCTGAGAGCACAATGATGCGACTGTACTGCGGCTTCATTCCAAAGTTCAACATACCTTGAGTACCGTAGATATTGTTGATGGCGCACGCGAATGGAGTCAGTGCCATGAATTCCAGCACCGGGACTGACGCCATGTACTTCGCACCCATGGCGATCCGCACAATCGGCACGGCTAACACAAGAATGAGGAGGCCTCCAAGAAACGTGAGACCGCCGATCACAATCATTGCCTTTCGCAGATAATCCACGGCTAATTGACGAGAGCGATGCGCGAGCGAACATACGTGCGGATAGATAGCCTGACACATCGGTGAAACGAGCATCTGGCCAGCAGCAAATATCTTGTAAGCGGCGCTGAAGTAACCTACCTGCGTCATGCCGCACACAAATCCAAGCACCACGGCATTCGAACTGGTGTAGAAAGTAGCCGCTGCCGACGACATGAACAAGTGCCAACCGTCGGAGAGCCGGTGACGAAGCTGTCCAAGTGTGGGAGCCGATAGTTTCACGTGCTCGGTCGAGAAAAGAATGATCAGGCCGAGAATACCGGCCACGAGCTTGCCTCCCGCCTGAACGATCGCGGCGATTAAATAATCCGAAGAATGACGAACAAGCAAATATATACCGGCTGTAAAAGCCAGGTTCGCTATCAGGTTCACTGCCGAGATCCAATACATCTTCTCGATCCCCTGAAAGAACCATTGGGGGAAAAGCATCGTCCCCACTACAATGCCGAAACTCGCGAAAAAAATGGGCCCATTACCGTGAAACTTGGGAACAAAGTGAACAAGCATGCACAAAATTAGAAAGCTCAGTAAGCAAAAACTGCACTTAATGGTCATGACTGCGCAATAGAGTTCGGATCGCATCACGGGATCATCGCGGTGGACCGCAAGCTCGCGCGTCGCACTCAGGTTAAATCCATAGTCATTCAGCGTGACAAAGTACATCATCACCGCTTGCGAGAATGCGATCAGGCCGTAGTGCTCAGGGCCGATCACGCGGAGCAGATAAGGGATATTGACGAGCGGAAGAAGATAGCTCCCGGCCTGAATGGCCATCATCGAAGTTGCGTTGCCCACGACTCTGCCAGTCATGCAGGGTTCCTCATTAATTCGTTTAACAAAATTAAGTTGCGCAGCGGAAGAAAACTCTAGCCTGAACGCCGTTCGAAAAGGATACGGTTTAGTGTGGTTTTGCTCGGGACTTCGTCAGCTTCGGGGTACCTCTTCCGCGAAAGGGCTCTAACTTCGAAGCTTCGTCGCCACGCTTCAAAATGGGCGGCGTTGCGGCAACCACAACGTCCTTCAGGCTGGCGCGAGGTGCGGCCCCCGGACGGTGCTGGAAAAGTGAAGAATGTGCATCGAATATCTCTTATTCAGGCCTACCAACGGAGTAGTTATAAGCGTCCAGCGACTTACGAGTCCGATCTGGCGGGCAGGAAAGAGGCGCGGGATTGCCATGATACGAGGTGCTGGTCGTGCTGAAAATCGCGCAGCGATTGAAGAACGGCGATATCTTCTGCTCCGCGGCGGTCATCTCCTTGTTCCAAAGCTCGAAGCGGCCACCGTACGCTCCCTTCCAGTCTTTGTTCGTATAAACTAGCACATTGTTGCGGCGATCCAGCTTGAGCTTGGGGTGATAATTGAATTCTGCTTGAACGTCAAGATGGCCTCCCGGCTTGATCTGAATGCAGTCCGCCACCCGCGTAATAGGGATCGGAAATGACGCTCTTGAGTCCGATGAGAATCTCCAGAAAAGTGAGCATGGGACGGCTGTTGAGAGAATATAGGACTTTGCGAACCGATGGCGGCAACTTCTCGACAACGTTGAGGGCTAGTTTGCGCTCCGTGGGGCGGTCGAACTTAGTCCAGGTCAGCCGCTTCGGCTCAGGGAAATCTTTGAGCGCAACCTGCGCTATCTCCACCAGCAGGAAATCATCAAAGTAGATGTGGGGGATTTGTTTCCCATTCTTGTGCTCCTGCGACTTTTCCTTTGCAAGTGTCTCCAGTTTGGTGGCGTATTCATCGCTGAACAAAGCTTCCATTGCCGTTTTCCTTTTGCCGAGTAACTTCTGCTTCACCATGTTGTTGGCATGACCGCGAATACTCTATTTTGTTCGGTCCGGCTAGGGTCGGCGCTTCCGGGGCAGCGACTTTAGTGCAGCGGTTGCAGGATGACCCATCCGGCATGTGCCATAGAACTGCATCTATCTAAAGGCCCATTGGCCAGCAGTAGTGAGGGAGATGTTCAGGGCACGGCGCTGCGGACACTGCCGCTCGACATCGCCGGAACGGGTATCTATATGTTCAAACTATTCCTCGGTGTGCGTCATGGCCCGGAAAGACCTTTCGATTCTTCGAACCGCAAATTAATTGGCAGCCTGGCAATTATTCCTCGGACCCACTCGCGATAATATTACCGGCAGATGGCAACAAGGCCAAACGGTTCGCGCAACGCGGCTCTGTCTCGCATGTTGACCTTTTCAAAAACAATTTCGCTAGGCTGCCTCAAATCTTCCGGTGCTCGTGTCTTTATATTTCTGCGTGGTTCGTCACCATGCAGCAGCCTGACCAAATTGCGGACCGGAGCGCGGAGCGGCGTCTGAAGCAACGCTTCTTTGATATACCATGCAGCACTGAGGGGCCTCGCCGTATGACGCGCTCTCGCCGCCGGCTTGAGATACTTCTGCCCCAGAACTGTAACATCATCGAACTGCGTCCGAAGTGCCCATTCCAGTTGTGCCGGAGTAAATTCCTGCACATGGAATCTGTTCCAAAATGGATTGAAGTCGAAATGCGACGTGCGATTGGGGCATCCCACTATCGCCACGCCGCCGTGCCTCATGAGGGCACGAATATTTTGAAGGAACGTCCACCACTTCTCCACATGTTCGATCACGTCGAAGGAAACAACAATATCGAAGCGCTCTGAAACTTGTTCGGTGAAGCTGCTGTCGGTCAAATCGTGCACGCGAAATGCCGCGCGCGGGAAGTTCTTCGTCGCGTAAGCGATAGCGGCCTGCGAAATATCGATTCCCATGACACTTGCGCCTCTTTCGGCCAGGAATCCAGCGCCATATCCGGAGCCACAACCAAAGTCTAAGATCGATGCATTGGACACATCAACAACATCAGGAAGCCATCGATATCGACTCTTGTGCATCATCGCACATCGACTATTCGTATCTTGTTCTTCTGGGACGTAACGTATATCGTCGTCGGCGGTGGTAATGTCCATTACAACATACCTCTCAATTTGAATCGAAGTAACCTCTACTGATTAAGTCTATACAATCAAGCGTACGTTTTTTTCCTACCCGAGGGTCGTTCTGTCGAGACGACAACGAATCAGACTGGAGTACCAGCAGCCACTATCATGTCCTTACGTTTCGCATTCCTTGTGTTAGCCCTCGCGACAGGCTCGCTGCTGCCGCTCCGGGCGCAGCAGACGTTCGCCGATCCCGTATATTCCCGCATCGTTCTCCAGTTCTAGACCGGACTTGGAATTGGTGCAACACTATTTAACTTGCGTGGGGGCGCTTCTCTTTGATCGTGCGAGCGTTTCAGTTGGACCGCAGCAGTCAGTGCCATTACCCCATAAATTGGAACCATGTGTCGAGAATAGAGGAATCCGGCTAGGTACGGGAGGACGAAGAAAAACGCCATGATTAGCGCCAAGATTTCGGCTTCACTCACTTTGCGGCGTATTATACCAATTACAGCAAAGACGAATACGCACGCTAATGTTAAATGGTTGACCACATTGCTTAGAACGACGAGGCCCCTCGTATGACCTGATGTCATCTGGGGCGCCTCGCCTAAGTCACAACAGGCGACGAACAGTTTCTTCAAGTCCATTTTCAATGAGGCCTTTGGATTGTCGTGGAAGTATCTCTGGCCCAGAGCCAATTGCGCATGGCTCAGCTCCCACTCGTTATGAACTGGCACAAATGGCAATAATCTGTGCGCGTAATCTTCAGAGTCGAGAGTATCTAGATTGATGCGGGGATATAAGGGGTAGGAATAGGGATTATTGCCTTTGTAGAAGTTCCACCCGTTCCAGGATGACTCATCGGCTCCGAATGCAAAGACTCCGGAGACAGTCTTCATATAAATTCCCCAACTTAGAATTGCCAGAGCTAGCCCCGCAATCGGTAACACGATTAGCCTAACATTCCTTTTCCAGTGCTTAATCACAATCCAGACTGCCACTGCCATGCAAAGCGGAAGCATGGAGCTCTTCGTCAAATAGATCGAGGCAATTAATATCCCCGCTGTCAGCGCACTGCCCCATCCCTCCATGGTCAACAGGAGGGAAAACAACAACGCTATCAGCGCGAATAGATACCCCTCCTCGACATCTATACGACCGGCGATGCTGAGGTCATATGGTGCGAGGAGCAATAGGAGTACTGTCGCCATCGCCCACTTGTCCGGAATCGCATAATGGTTCTTCAGCCGGAAGAGAGCGTATGCGAAGAGCAACCAAAAAATGAAGTTCTTAATGAGGAAAAACACCGACGCCTTCGGTGATAGCCAGTAACTCGCTGCACCTAGCAGCGGAATTACCGGCATCCGAGCTGCATAACTCCACCAGCCATAATTATGATCGATCGATCCCAACCGGTGCTGCTGAACGATCCCCTGTATCACCGGGCCAAAGCCATAGTGAATGTTAAACACAGAGTTATTTGGCGTAACTCGTTGGCCCGCAATGAACGTGCTTGTAAATACGAGTATCGCTAGCAAGACGGGCAAGAAAATGGTGCGGGCAGTTAAGGGCTTCCCCGCGTGAACGTGGATCGCGGATCGAGTGACAGTCATCGTGTAACCTCATCACGCCGTTGTGCCGGCTTCGGTGGATTTCTTCACCGCACCTTGAAACTTCAGTTTTGGAAGATGTATTCTGGCGATGCGCAATGTACGAATATGTTGCGCTTCGGAGCGGTTGGCGTTGATCCTGAAGCGCTTCATGACCGGAGTATGCGCACCCATTTTCATGCGCTTACACTTCCGTTTTGCATTCCTTGCTTCAACCCTCGCGGCAGGTTCGCTGCTGCCGCTCCACGCGCAACAGGCCGCAAGCATCGTCGTCAACGCGGGCGAACCGCTTGGTCCGGTGAACCGTCTGGTCTTTGGACAAAATATCGAAGCCGCGGATAACGCCTACATTTTTTCCAGCAACACCACGGATATGAACGGGATCAACAGGGGTGAAGGATTTTGGGATCCCGCCAAGGGTGCTCCTGTGCCGCAGGTGGTGGAGCAGAGCAAAGCGGTGGGCATGAGCACGCTGCGATATCCCGGAGGATGCCTGGCGCACAACTTTGACTGGCGAAAAACGGTTGGGCCCGATGCCAAGAAGAATGGATGGCTGTTTGGCGTCGACGAGTACCTGTCGCTCTGCCGCGCGATTGGTACGATCCCGGTGATCACCGTCAGCGACTACGTTCTGCCGGCCGACCAGATGCCGGAAAATGCCGCGGAACTTGTCGAGTACCTGAACTCTCCGGCGGACGCCGCGCACCCGTGGGCGATGAAACGGAAGGAATGGGGTCACCCGGCGGCCTACAACGTAATCTGGTTCGAACTGGGGAACGAAAGCATGCATGGGAATCACCGAGTACTTCCGCACCGTCAATTTACGGCGGAGCAGTATGCCGAATACGCCAAGGTTACCGCTGGGGCCATGCGCAAAGTTGACCCTGACATCAAGCTGGGCATCGTCATGGTGCCTGGTCCCGGGAACGATGTCGATTCCGATTGGAATCGCACCGTGATCCACCAGGCGGGCGCAATCGCGAACTTTGTGGTCATCCACATGTATGCCCCTCAACCGCCGAAGACCGGCATTTCAGATAGTGTGGCATTGCAGTCCATGATGGTGGCTCCCCAACATGTTGAAGAGCGGCTGGCAAGCTACCACCAGATGATCCGGCAACAACTCGGCCACGATCTGCCTTTGGCGATCACCGAATTCAACGGCGGGCTCGACGCCTTTGGCAGCTCCCGTCGCTTCAGCTATGCCAACGCGCTGGAATGCGCCGACCTTCTGCGCGTGTTTCTCAAGCCAGAGTCGAACGTTGCACTGGCCAATTACTGGCAATTCGTAAATGGATACTTCGGTATGTTGCGTACGACTACGTCTTCTTCGAACGCAGAGCTGATTTCCGAAGAACCCGCGTTTCTGCTTTACGAAATGTGGGCGGAACATCTTGGGTCAAAGCTGGTAAACGTGGAAGTGCAGTCCCCGCGGGCAGAATTTCCCGGAGCCGGCAGCGAGGAGGCTGCCAAGGGCAGCGTAGCCGAACCGAGGCGGCAGATTCAGCAAATCGATCTCGACCAATACAGCTCCCTGGTTGGCTCGCTTTGGCCCAAACTGCTGAACGTTCAAATTCAACGCCATAATTCGGATTTCACGATCCACCTTCAGAACTTGAGCCGCACCATCTATCCCAAGTTGGCGAGCATTCCGCGGCCAGACACTGACTCCGCGACTCCCATGGAATTCTCGATCAGTTTCGATGCGAAGCTCACGCCGGATCCGGGCAGCGACATCGCGCCGATGGGAATCGGCCTGATGGATTCCCGTGGGTGGAACCAGACGCACTCGGGGATCGGCGTGGATGGAATTACGACCGACTGGAAGCACTTCGATGCCACTTACCGGCTGGATGCCCTTACCCCGAGTGTGGACGTGGACGCGCGTCTGATGGCAGGCGGAAAAAATGTCTCCGGGACATTGCAATTGCATAACCTGGTGGTGGCTGAATTTGTTTCGGCGCATGATGCCGCCTATCCGTTGCTGACCAGCTCGGCGAGTGTTTCTGCCGACGGCAAAAAAGTCTATCTGATCGTCTTTAACAAGAGCGCCAGTGACTCCATTCCGACGGACATTCATCTCCAAGGCTTCGCGGCATCCGGAGTGCAGTATTGGGAAGTGAATGGCCCCAGCTTGGACGCCAACAGCGGTGTGAGCATCACCCAAACAGGTGCACCACTTTCGCTGAGTAACGCCACCACCGCGACTCACGTGTTCCCGCCTCACTCCATGACGGCGATCAAATTCAGTGCCGTCAGGTAGACAGTTAAAGTGCTGCTTCTTGTGTACCATGGGGCAGAAATCTTCGGGGCGAATCGTTGGGCGAGGGACGTGGCAAAGCGATCTCATCGTACAAATTCCTAAGTCCGGCAAATGCAATGGCGCCGACGATTTCGGGGACGGGTATCGAAAATGTGATTAGACCCTCGGTGATGCTTCCTACAAAAATCGCTATCACGACGCCGACATACCAGTAGGCTATGAGCGGCACGGAGGCTCTGCGGACTAGCCTCGCGAAATCGCGCAGGAAAACCAGCAGGGTGACAAGCAAAATTCCCATGCCTACGAGGCCGAATTGCAGCATGGTGTCGATGTAGCCGCTGTCGGCACCCTTCATGGCCCCGCCGACGCTCCGAATGACGCTAAGGGAGTCGCCGGTTCCGGTCCAGAAAGCCTTATAGCCGTAGCCGAGCCATAGGTGATCGGCCATATATGGCAGGAGAATAGCCCAATGGTCGGTTCGTCCTGTCAAAGTTGGATCTTTCCCGAGAAGCGGCAAAATGATCCTCTCGCCGGCAGTGATCGCGAGCGCCAGGACGAGTAATCCGACGGCAATGGAATACACCACGAAGGGAATCTGCTCTCTTCGCCGGCTAGCTATAAACGGTCCGAAGATTCTTACCGCGATCAGTACAAAGATTAGAATCAACGCTGTCATGGATCGGGACAAGAGAATGAGACCTAAGGGAAAAAGCGACTGAAGCATCAGCGTCAGCAAACGCCGCCTACTTGGGATGTGGCAAAACGGAAGCCCGGAGAAAAAGAAAAGGATGCCAAGACCCATGTGGTTCTTGTGCCCAAATATGCCCTTCCACTCACCGTCAATGGAGATACCGTACTGCGGAAGTAGGATCCCCCAGGCGATGCAGGCGATACCTACGATCACGCCGGCGGCGAGCATTAGGCGCCTCAAGTCCTCCGGCGAATAGTACGTGGCGAGGAAACAGCCAAAGGTAAGTCCAAGCGACAGCAGCCCTGCCCTACGAAATGTCAATCCCGGCACCTGAGACCAAAACGTAGAGAGAAATGCGAGAACCGCGAATGCCGCTACAGTCTTCTGCCTCAACATGGTTCGGAGCGTCGGACCGATGTGTCCAATCATGAGGCCAAGGCCAATCGCACATGTGATGGCCGTAAGCCACAGAAGGTTGGAGTGTGAGTCGAACTTCTGGGGAAGGCCTTTGAGGCTCCAGTAGGCACTATCCTGCCGTGTGAAAATGCTGTTCTCCTGCGCTGTCAGGAAAAGCGCGAGGAACAGCCACCACGTCCGGGCGCGGCGGAATAGAAATGGATCCTCGTTCCCCGCGTATGTCTCTGCGGGCGCCATGTGTATGGGGAAACTTGTCAGCGTCGCACTCATCAAAACGCTCCAAACAGATCGACGGCGAGTTTACCCATCGTTCTGGAAAGTTCACATTGCGGTAAATACTTCATCCAATAAGCCGACGAAGGAGCATCTCATTCCGGACAAGCGTGGTCCCGACCAATCACCAAGACGTTTGGTTCAACCGGAATTATTTGTCGCTGGGGGATTCCATAAATTAATTGACCGGATTGCTATCTACGAGAGCTTTCCCGATTGGTAATCCGATTCTTCGAGCGACTTGGATCAGCAATAAACAGCTTCGCCGAGATGCGCGTGCTAATTCTCACTCAGACCTTCTCAGGATGTAGATTTTCCGGCGGTGAGGTGGCAGCCACGTGTCGTACTCGACGGGTTGGAACTCCGATTCCGGAAAGCACCAAGGGCTGTAAGCCAGCTGGTAACGTCCGCGGATCGCAGGGGTATCGCTGTCCCACCACGCCACGCACGGCGGAAGTGATAGCCACCGTCTCTTCGGTGCGAGATGTCCCGCAAGCTCTATTTGGGTCCATCCGTCGTATTCAAATCCACCCCTGATCTCGCCCCGTGTAACACCTGCCGCGCGAAGAGTATCAGCTGCGTCAAGTCGCGCGCGGCCAGCAGCCATCACGTCGTGAAGTGTGACAACTCCGTACGCCGCGAAAAGCATCACGAATGCGACGCTTAACAGGGGAAGCCTAGGTTTTATTTGGGCTTGATAAAATCGAAGCAGGAAAACAAGAAGGACAAACAGAACGGGAATAAAATAGCGTTCAAAAACATCTGCACGTGTTACTAGGAGCAAAAAGTAACACGTCGTGAATGGTGCAAGTATTGTAAGAATTACCTGATCAGGGAGCGGTCTTTCGGCGTCGATATCCGGCCGTGGCTCAAGCCGTGATGCGTTGATAACAGAAAGGGAAAGCGCAAAGAACGCCGAGTAAGTGAGCAAAGTCAGGATAACCCGGAGAGGCATCGATAGCACGTCTGGTTGGTCGCCCGGAAACCCTTTTATGTCGAACCCTTTTGTCGTCACCTCTTCATCAGAAAAAGGAGCGAGAACAAAATGAAAAAGCGAATGGAATTGCATCGGCCAAATTGCAAAAGAGAGGCCCGCCAATCCAACTACGACGAGAATGACGGCACCTGCTTGAATTTGCGCCCAGCGCTCTTTGATCGGGTAGTGTGCAGCAAAGGCGATCAGGATCGGTAACAAAAGTAGCAGAATAGCCTGATATACATGTGATCGAAAATGAATCCTCGCAAACAGCGGCTCGCTGACTGAGTACGGCTGTCTTTTGAACCAGAACATGCAAGCAGCTATGAAAACCGCTGAGGCTATCCACAACGTGGTGGCCACAACCAAGGCTCCCCGACGTCGGCGTATAACCCATGCTGTAGAAGGGACAAGGACCAGTACGCCAAGCCACGCAATTTGCCGTGCAGTCCCACCAATCGCATTGGAGAGCGCTGCGAATATCAGCCATTGAATTGCGGCGCGATCGGAGGTTGCCTGTATCGCACGGATGCAACCGTAAAGGCATATAAGGATAGCAAAGAAACCCGGCACATCGGTCATGAAGCTAAACGAAAGCGGAAGAAACAATGGGGAGACGGTGAGGGTCAGTGTCGCCAATGTGGAATTCCACTCATTCACACCTAGCCGCACAAACAGACGTTGCAGAAGCGCTGCCGTCGCCATGCCCACGATGAGAACTGATGCGCGCACCGCTGTAAAAGAGAAACCAAAGAGCTTGATGAATAGGGCGCCGAGGTAAATCTGCCAGCCAAGCATCGGGTTGGCCCAGCCGTTGTAGACGATGCGCCCCGTATCCGCCATTGCTCGCGCCGTCGAAATGTATGAGAAGTCATCCCAAAAGCCCATTTCCAAACGGGGCCGTGCAGCGAGAACACAAAGAGCGACGGCCATCGCACACCATAGAGCCGGATGAACCGCGAACCGGCGAATCCTCACAAAAACCAAATCCATGCAACCAAACTCCTGAAGCCAAGATAAGTAGTTCTTCGGAAATAGAGTCGACGTTAGCGCATTCGGTAATGGTGGCCGGGCACGCAAGCTTTTCAATCCGCAAATCGTCTAGTTAGCAGGTACCCGCTGGATGTAAATGTTGCGATAGAACGGCGGAAGCATTGTGCCGTAACTGACAGGTTCGTATTTCGTCGGCGCTAGACAGGTCAACGGCGAAGAGACGAGAAAATACTTTGCGACAACCGATGGAGCAGAGAGAGCAGAGAAGCCGAAAAGATCATCCGCGCACTGCGGCAGTGTCGGCGGTTTAACATAAGACCTCTGAGCGCTTGGCAGGTTGACGTCCGGATCGTCGGGGTAATGCGGATCGGAAACGACGTGACCGCTGACGTCCATCTCCGTCTCCTGGTCATATTCAAAGCCGCCGGAGATTGCAGTGCGAGGTATACCCTGACCGCGAAGCAGGTTAGCCGCAATCAATCGTGCATGATTTTCCGAATATATCCTGTCAGCCTTTCCGACTCCGAAGAAGGCAAGAGCCGTGAGGACCACAACGGCTAAGGCCGGAATGCGGTCGTTGTTGCGGTGCTGATAGAGAGCGAGCAAACAAACAATCGGCAGAGGCGCCAGGGCTACGATATATCTGTCCCAAATCGAGAGGACGGAACCACGCGAGAGCAGGAGAGCCGTATAGATCAGTGAGTAAGGTCCCAGCAACCAAAGAATACCTTGCCATGACGGCTGTGGCGAGCTTTCTTGATTGACGGATGTTCCTCTCAGCGCAACTCGGCGAGCCAACAGCAGAACGAAGCCCATTAAAAAAAGTGCAACGATTACTGCGGACAAAGACAGATGGACATTGAGCTTCTCCATGATCACGCCCACATCGTTGATCGTGTGATGTTTCCCCGCGATTTTCACCCACTCGTCGGGGTTGTCAAGGCCGCTTCTGTGCGCGGTGGCGTACACAAGCAACACGAGGGCCGCGACGCCGACGTATGCCAGCCAGAAGGTTCTCCTGCGAATATGTAAAAGCGGTCGCAGGAACATCGCGAGGATGGGTAGAACGCAGAGCGTCAGATAGAAGAAAGCCCAAGCGAGCTGCCCCGCCAGATGCACCAGCAGTGCCTTGGTAATTGGCGCCACGAGAAGTTTCTCCCGCACCGAATACGGATGTGACAGAAACCAATGCAAAACAGCGACCACCCCCACTCCGCAGACGGCCGTGAGCGTGAATGCGACTGCAGCAACTCCCCGCTTGTCGCGAAGCCATAACCCAGCACAGGGAACAATGACAAGCACGCCGAGCCACCCAGTCTGCCGGACCGTTCCTAGAACCAAATTGGTCAGCGCCGCGACGGTCAGCCAGATGCATGTGTTTCTGTTCGTTGTCGCCGTCACAGCCTTCTGACAGAAGAAAAGACAGACAATCACCGCAAACAGGCTTGGGATATCTGTCATATAACTGCTTGCAACAGGAATAAAAATCGGCGACAGCCCCAGGCTGAGCGCGCCGAACGACGCATTCTTTTCAGTCAGGCCGAAGCTAACAAGGCATCGCTGAAACAAGTACACTGTTGCGAACACGATTGGCAATAACGAAAGCCGAACCACAGTGTAGGAGAAGCCGAAGAGCTTGATGAAGGGGGCGGTCCACACAATCTGCCAGCCCTCCGGTGCATGTAACCAGCCGTTGTAGATGAAGTGACCGCTCTGTGCGAACAGCTGCGCTGTGCGCGCCGTGGACCAGTCATCGATGTATCCGATTTCGACCCAGGGATGACATGCCAGCTCTGCCACGACGACCAAAAGCCCGCACAGCAACGCCCACTTCGACGCCGCAGACGGGTCTGTAAGTGAAACAGAAGTTGAGTTCACGGCGATCTTGGGATCGAATTGTTCGCGCTCAACGTGGGCCACTCATGGCGAGGCGTATATTTACCCCGCCACGGCGACACGAACAGCCCAAGCATTGTAAACCTCCTGGAAGATGTCATCGAGCGACTTGGTAATGCCCCAACCTGGGTAATGCGCTTTCATTTTGCGTAGATCGCTGATGTAGCAGATGTGGTCTCCTGAACGATTCTGATCTACATACTCGTAGATCATTGTTAAGCCCGAGATGTCCGCGATTTTTGTGAAGGCTTCGAGTATCGAGCAGCTATTCGCACGGCCTCCTCCGATGTTGTAGACCTCGCCAGCGCGCGGGGCAGCGATGAATGCGGCGATGAACCGCGCCACATCGAGCGAGTGAATGTTGTCCCGTACCTGCTTGCCCTTGTAGCCGTAGACGTAGTACTTCGCCTCGGTCAGATTGCATTTGATTAGATAGCTCAGGAATCCGTGGAGCTCAACGCCGGAGTGGCTGGGGCCGGTGAGGCAACCGCCGCGGAGAGCGCAGGTGGGCATTCCGAAGTAGCGCCCATACTCCTGGACCATGACGTCAGCGGCAACCTTGGAGGCGCCAAAGATGGAATGTTTCGACTGATCGATTCGGAAGGTTTCTGGAATTCCTGTCCAGTAGGCTTCATCCGCATATTCCCAACGCGTCTCGAGTTCTTTGAGAGCCAATTCGTTGGGTGAGTCGCCGTAGACCTTGTTCGTGGATAAAGATGCGAACGGAGACTCGGGCACCGCCTGACGCGCCGCTTCGAGCATATTCAACGTACCGACGGCGTTGGTGTCGAAATCGGCAAAAGGGATAGATGCCGCAAGGTCGTGACTGGGCTGCGCCGCCGCGTGGACGATTGCATCGGGCTTGACGTCTTTGAGAAGGTCCAGCAAACCCTGCCGATCGCGAATGTCCTGTTCGTGATGGACGAAGTTCTTGATGTTCTCTTCGAGCCGGTGTTGATTCCAGCGGGTATCGCCCTTGGTGCCGAAGAATACGGCGCGCTGATTGTTGTCTACGCCGTGGATTTGCCAGCCTTCGGCTGCGAAATGGAGGCATACCTCGGACCCGATGAGGCCCGAGGATCCTGTTACGAGAATCTTTTTCATCTTTTGTTTTTATCGGTGTTTAGTGTCTGTGTTAGTGCCAATGCGATCTTTTCACCGCTAACGCGCGGCCGAAACTTCCCTTACTGCATTGGATCCTAGAGCTTCCGTTTCGTGCGCTGGCCTCTTGTAGTCACCGCGGCTCAAATGCTTTTCCAACCACAAGTAAAGACAAATGAAGAGATAGCGGCTGCCCATTTCTTGAATCTTCAACTTAGCCACGCCCGTTCTGCGGTTCCGCCAAGTGATAGGAACCACAGTCCAGGAGTAACCTCGTATGATCGTTTTCAGCGGAAGCTCTACCGTAAGGTTGAAGTGCGCCGACAGCATAGGCATGCAGCCTTCGATGACGCAGCGGCGATATGCTTTGAAGGCATTTGTCGTGTCGTTCAGCGAAGCGCCAAACAAGACGCGGATGAAAAGATTCGCAATCCGATTCAAGTACAGCTTCAGTTTCGGATAGTCGATCACCCCGCCGCCCTTCATGAATCGCGATCCAAAGACGGCGTCCCATCCCTCGTTCAGCTCATTCCAGTAGCGCACCACATCGCGGCAATCATCGGATTCATCGGCCATCATGATGACTGCGGCATCGCCTTTCATCTGTTGCAATCCGCAGGTGATGGCTCGGCCAAAACCATGCGGCGGTCCGTTGGTGACCAGCCGCGCTTCCGGGATGTGAGCGCCAAGCGCGGTCACAATCTCGGCGGTGCGGTCGGTGCTGCCATCGTCAACGACGATGATTTCGTGGGCGATGTTGTGGATCCGAAGTTCCAGATGCAGATGCTCCACTGTGGACGCGATGCAGCCTCCCTCATCGCGAGCCGGCAGAACAACCGTCAATAAATTGAGCTCGGTCCTCGCAGAGGCCTGAGATTTACGCTCCGCATTGTGTGAGCCAATCTGGGTTTTTTCCTGCATGGTCGGCAACCTCCTCGAGGATTTGATAGAGGGTGATGTTAGGCTTCCAGCCAGTTTCCTTCAGTGCTTTGCTTGAGTCCAGAATCAGCCAGGCAACGTCGTAGGGACGCTCGGAGTTGTCCGCGAGCGGTTGATGGGGGCCAAAGCGCTGGTCGCACCACGTTGTCAGCTGCGCCAGGGACATGGAGTGCGCCTTGCCGCCCGACAAGTTGAGTAGCTGGCCAGAGCTCCCGCTGCGCAATTGAAAATCGACCATGCCAGCCAGATCGCGCGGATGTAGAGCGTCCCGGACCTGAAATCCGTGACCGCCGAAGCCGATATATTTTAGTGGGCGTCGTGCAGCGTGCGCGTGCAACCAATAGGAGAAGATCCCCTGCTCGGCAGTGCCGAACTGCCCGGCTCCTGCCAACACGCCGCATCGGTTGATCCAGACTGGCATCTGAAACCCGGCGGCATATTCCTGTGCAAGGCGCTCTGATGCCAGCTTGGTCGCGCCGTAGAGGGAAACAGGTGCCTCTGTGCTGAAACTTTCTGCGATGCCACCTGAGCAAACTCCCCCGGGCCAGGGCCGGCCGGCGTCGAGAGTATAGGCTGAAGATTCCTTGCACAGAGGCAACTGCGTCAACGCCGAAATCGAGTACACGCGGCTGGTGCTCAGGAGAATAAAACCGGCATGTGCCGCACGGCAGTACTCAAGCAAGTTGATGGTGCCCAGCAGATTGTGTTCAAGCAATTGTCGTGGACTGGTCTTGCCGTCGCGGCCAGCCAGGACGCTTGGCTGCGCTGCAGCATCGATCACCCAATCAACTAAGGGAAGCGTCTCCAGGTCGCTGGGCACCCGAATGTCCCCATGGAATAGCTGTATACCCAGGCGCTTGAGCGGAAGCCGATTCGTTTCGCTACCTGGCCGCGCCAAGTTATCCAGGCCCACGACTGTTATGCCTTCATGGCATTCAATTAAATAGCGTGCGAGGTGACTGCCTGTGAAGCCGCAGACGCCCGAAATGAGAACCTTCATGCTACTGTCGGTTCACGAGATTGCGGTTTGGATTTTGAGATAGCACCATTTCTGACCGAACTGTCTTTTTGCTATCACCAGTCGTTCCTAAATTGCTGCTCGATTTCCTACGCCGTCTTCTCCGGAATTGCTGCGACCACCTGAATCCCCAGAATCTCGATCAGCTGTGAGGGCGTGTGGAAAGACGGATCCAAGTAATCCGCCGCGTATGCGGCGCCAACGCCAAGCACCGTCGCCGAGCCGAGCCCGATCAGTACGATCATTGGCCAACTAAAAACCGGCAGTGCCGGAATTGAGGGGGGCACGGCGATCGCGACGTTGGCAATTCTCGTCACGTCCAACGCATTCGATGTGCGCTCCTGTTCTCTTTTGGCCAAATAAAGCAAGTAGTTGGTCTCAGCAGCCTTCGCTTCGCGCTGAAGATCCTGCTGCGAAAGAGACAGTTGGTCCAGCTTGACCATTTCTCCTCGTATGTTCTGAACGCTGCGCTTCGTCGCGGCAAGAGTCGCACGCTGCGCGGAGAGATCCGCCTCTGACTTGGCTATATCCTCCCGCAAGAGTTCATAAGTAGGATCGTAATCCGTTGTCTCGCTGACATACCTTTTCTCCTCGGCTTGGACAACGGCAGTCTTGTCGTCCGCGATCTCCTGGTCTACCTCTCGAACCAATGGATATTCGTCGTCATATTTCAATGCCAGCTGCGTCCGCCTGTTTTGTGCGGCGAGCAGGATAGTGTTGAGATTATCGATCAGCTTATCGTTTGCTGCGGAAGCCTGAAGCGTAATCAAACGCTGCGGCGTCGCGGTCATCTGTTGCTTATCATCCTTGATGCGCTCTTCATCAGCCGCGATTGATTGTTCCGCCAAATGCACTAGTCCAACTGAATCTGCGACCTGGGTGGACAAATCCGTTCTCTGTTCGTCTGGAGCCGCAACGGCATTCTGTAGCCCGAACTCTCGCAGCTTTTTTTCCGCATTCTCCAACTCATCGTGATACTTCTGGGTCTCCTCAGCAAAGAACTCGTAGGATCCGGCCGGGCGATGGACCGCTACGTGCTTAGCCACATACAGATCTCCTAGTGACTTAAGCACACCGTAGGAGAGCCGCGGATCTGACGACTTATATGTAACCTCGATAAGATTCGAATTCTTGACGTTTGCGATACTGAGCCTCTTCGCTAGGTTCTTGACCGCTCGTGCGATCCGGTCCTCCCTTGTCTGTCGAGGTCTCAGCAGATCTACGAGTGAGAATCCTCCCGGCTTTTCCAGTCCGTTTGCAAGAACAACCTGCTCAAGCACGTCGCGACTGCTCAGCAACTCCACTTCAGAATTGATCTCCTCTGGCGTTACGGGGTTTTCAGCCGTCATGATCTGTGTGGTCGCTTCCGTAGATACGAGCGGATCGAGGCGCTCCCGATTGACCAGGATCTCCATACGCGAAGAGTATGAGGGTCCAGACAATAGGGCCAGCAGAATCACGGCTCCTAATACCGAGACAAAAGTCAGAATTAGAAGCCGCTTTCGGCGAAATGCGGGCATGACGAAGTCGCGTACCGTTAAATCGGCCAGCCCCCTATTCGCTACCACCATCTGAACATTTGCCTCTCTCATTGGCTGACATCTCCTCCCTGCGGATAGGTTCTCGCGGTCACCGAATGTGGTACATATTTGCGAAAGTCTTCACTCCGAACCAATCTTGTGCCATTCACCAACTCATGCCGCGCCCGACCCCTTCAGTACTGCTGAGACCGTCCGCGCCAGAATTTTCATGTCGAGCCACAGGGACCACTCATCCATATACTGTAGGTCCAGCTTCATCCACTGTTCGAAAGGAAGCGAACTGCGACCGTTTACTTGCCACAGACACGTGATGCCCGGTCGCACACTAAAGCGACGTCGCTGCCAGTCGTCACTAAATCCTTCGTAGTCCCGAACTGGCAGAGGTCGCGGTCCCACAAGGCTCATATCTCCTTTGAGAACGTTGAAAAGTTGGGGCAGTTCGTCGATGCTGGTTCGCCGCAGGATCTTACCGATCGGCGTGATCCGAGGATCGTTACTAATTTTGAAAACTGGACCGGAAGCTTCGTTCTGTCCCTCCAGTTCGGCCAACATCTTTTCCGCATGTGGAACCATGGTGCGGAATTTCAACATCAGGAATCTACGTTTATTCAGGCCCATTCGCTCCTGCCGAAAAAGGATCGGCCCTTCCGACAAGAACATAATCAGTAGTGCGACGACCCCGAACAGCGGCGCACAGAAAAGCAAAAGGATAGAGCAAAAGGCGATGTCCAAGATTCTCTTTACCACTAACGGCCACCAGTCGCGCACTCCCGTATAGGTGGCAACATGATTGTCGCCGTCAAATTCATCGGGCGTTGAACGTGATTTCTTGAGACCAAAAATGTCACCGTTAATTCTTGTGACGATGCCATGCTGTTCGCACAATGCAGCAGCCTCCCAGGAGTTCTCATAAAATGTGCGCAAAGGGAGGTATATCGCGACTTCATCGACGACGTTCCGGCGCAAGAATTCAGCCAAGCCCGCGTATTCAGACACGAGGGGGAATCCTGTTTCTTTGAATGCGGGCATCCCCTGCCAATCGTCATCTACAAATCCTACGAGCCGGTACCCCAGTTCCGGTTTATCCTGAATTCTGCGGACAAACTCGATTGCTCGTGCATTAGTGCCCAAAACTAGCATGTAGCGGAGGTTCCGACCGCGCCTCCGCAACCCGGCCAGCAGTGGGCGCAGCATGAGTCGGGAGGCTAGGAACAACAGCGAGCTGGTGAGCCAGAAAGATGCCAGAAAACTGGGGGAAAACATGGTAATTCGGAGGAGCTCGGCCATGCAAACCAAGAGGATGCTCGAGAGCGTCGTGGCTTTGAACACGTCAATTAATTCGGCGCCCCTTGCAGATAGTCGCTTTGACTCATACAGACCGCACAACGAAAAAATTATGTGCCAAGTCAGCAAAATGAAAGCAAAGGTAACGCAATTCGATAACTTCACGCGGATTGAAAGGAAATGTTCGAAATCTACAGACCGATCCCAATGCAAAAGCAGTATGGTAGCCAGCCCGAACGATACACCCATCAGAACAAGGTCGAATAGCTTGAGCCCGCCCAACATGAAACGGCGTTTCGCATCGTTCATTGGGAGAGTCCGCTAAAGCCGTGAGTTTCCGGAGATTGATCTCTGAAACTTGGACAGGAAAGAATGAATCGCCAGATTTGTTTCCGGCGATACTCGGTCAACGCGCTTAACATCGATTTGGGTCGCTACACTTGCATCTGGGCGAGAGCAGAGATGGACAACCGCTATGTGTTCCGAAACTTCGCTGCAACCTTGCTTTCCATGTCGAAATCACGTTCGAATCGGGAATCAGGGCGGAAAGAGCAGTCCATCTCTTCGAATGGAACCATCGAGCAATGTGAGATCGTACGTAATAGAGGTAGAAACGCAGTCCCTGTCACAACAGCAGGTGACTGCACCACTCAGGTCGCCATTCTATAGTCTGTGGTAGAGCTTCTCTGGTATTGGAAATGTGCGCTTGTTCAACACCGCACCAAGCACTTGAATTTGTGCTGCACGTAAGTTCTCCATCACCCTGAGAGCTGCTTCTTTTCGAGTTGAGTTAGCCTCCAGAACCAACACCAAACCGTCAGTAAGTCGGCCAAGAGCGGTGGCGTCTGCATATCGGGTCAAAGATGGCGCATCAACGAGTAAGTAGTCAAATTCGTTCCGTAGCTCCTCAAAGCGAACCCTTAGCCGGTCACCATTGAGAAGATCGGGCGAATCTGTGGTGAGCGAACCGCATGATAGTAGCCAAACATTTTCCATCTCAAGTGGCCTCGCGAAAGAGCGAATAGGTCCCTCGTGCAGTAAGGCATCGGTTAAGCCGTAGTGATTGGTCGTCCCAAGCAGACCTGGAAGGGACGGTGATCTAAAATTGGCTTCCACTAGGCAAACGGAGCCGCTCATAGTACTACTCAACGTGTCAGCAACCAGTAAACAGATTTGACTACAAACCGTTGCCTGGTCGATGCCAGCAAACAAAATTGCACGCGGAGCTTTTTCCGTCTGCCGCAGGAATATTCGCTGCACCAGCTTAAGGCATTCTTCGCGAGCTACTTGGCCCAAATCAAGCCGAGTTCCGTTTGTCCGGACTTTCTCGTGTACTTTCGAAAACTCTTGGCTTGGTCTTGGTACTGAAGTTACACCAAAGTCCCGACCGATTTGCTGCATCAATTCGAAGTTTTTGCTCATTCTTTGCTCCCCTCCCGCGGTGACGAAGAAAACTCTTGGGAGACTCGGAGTTCGGTACTCGCCGACGACATCGGTACTGAAGGCATGAGAACCTGCTGACCAACGCGAATGTAGTCAGGGTCGCTCAGCCACGGATTGAGGTTGCGGATTGCTGTGAGGACCTTCGGATCATATCGCCCCAGATTGTCGACGCTGATTCGATATAATGTTTGCCCTTGCAATACGCGGACCGACTCCTGCACTTGTTCTCGTGAAGAGGCCACGGGCGCGGGGTCCGCCGGCGGCTGTTGCGGGACAAATTCCTGGCGTAGCGCCAGATCATCAATTTTGCCAATAGTATTAACCGCCAGGACGTCGCTTGGCTGGACACCGGTGGCCACGGTTAGCACAAGCGCACCAACAACCGCCAACCTGGGAGCCCAACCTCCTAACCATGGGTGATTTCTTTCGGTGGTCTCCGCGGGTCGTTGCGGAGCGGAGACGACACGGATCGGTCTCTCCTCAACGATCTCTCCCGGTGTCAGCGGCTTATCAATTAGCGATTCGAGATCGAGGTCGGCAATGACTTCGAGAACGGTGCCACGGTCGATCGCGTTGCGCCTCAAAGCGCATGCGAGTGACATCGCATTGAAGCAAACAGTATTGATCTTGCGAGGAATTCCTTCGCTGTATTCCGCAATCAAGCCTCGCGCTCCCGGGGTAAACAGCTTCGAATCTTTGCAACCTGCGATCCAAAGGCGGTGATCGATGTAGGCGCTGATCTCTTCTTTGTTTAAGGGCGCAACACGAATTACGAGAGAGATCCGCTGGCGTAATTGGGTCATGCAAGGCTGGCTGAGCTTTTCGGCTAGACCTGGCTGCCCGGCAATCACGATTTGCATCAACTTCATCCACGGCGTCTCAAAATTCGAGAACAAGCGGACCGACTCGAGCACCTTGTCATCTAGATTCTGCGCTTCATCAATCACCAGAACAAAACGCCTGCCCGCACGCATTTCCTCGACGAGAACTTGATTCAGCAATTCATGCATCGCCGGTAGATCTTTTCCAGTCGAATCGATCCCCAGATCGAGAAGAACATGCCGTATAAACTCGCGGGAATCGCAGCCAGTTTGAAATACAAACGCGGTACGCGCCTTTCCACGCAGGTCTTCTAGATATCTAAAGAGCAACGAGGTCTTGCCCATTCCCGGCTTTGCGATCAAAGCCATAAAACCTCGATTGCTTTCCGTGCCGTAGACCAACGAAGCAAGCGCCTCCTGATGTTGCCTGCTGAGATAAAGAAAACGCGGATCGGGCGTTACTCCGAACGGTTCCTCGAACAGCCTGAAGTAATCTAGAAACATTTACACCGTCATCCTTCTAGCTCAAGTTTCGGAGGCGCCGATGCTTTTGCCACCATCAACTCTTGGCCGCGGACAGTCATTAATTCGGAGTAATGTACGTTCCAGCGTTGCCTGAGATCGAATACGGCACATACTTGCGGAAATTAATGATGAACTTTTCTGGCACGAAAATCATATCGCCGGGCGAAAGATACGCGTCTTCGTTTACGTTTTTCCCATGCAGAATGTCCTTAAGGTTCAGTCTCTTGACTTCGACCCAGTTTGTTGACACGCGATGAAATAGGAATACTTGTGTCTTCGCGGAAGGCACTAATCCTCCTGCAATTGCGATTCCTTCAGAGACGGTCGTCTCGTGACGCAAGTCATACTGGCCGGGCTTACCCACCTGGCCTGAGGCCAGAAAAAACGGTCTCTGAAAATCCACAAGGTCCACGCTGATGATCGGGTCGTGAAGTGTGCCGGCATAAGCCTTCTTCAGAGCCTGGGCGATTTCAGGGGTGCTCATCCCTTGAACATACAGGCTGTCCACACCCTGGAGGCTGATATACCCATCAGGCTGTACCGTGACGGTTGACTGGTCGAATTCAGGGGAAAGCGGAAACGTGATTGCCAGGACGTCGTCTGCATGAACCTGATAGCGGGGATTTCGCTGCTGAAGGGCTGGCCGATCTGCATCCAGCTGCTGACCGCCGCAAGCGACGCGTTGCGAGGAGGCTTTCGCGACTAGATTGCTCTGCTGGCCGCACAAATTCCCTGGGACGGCAATGACAAATGCCGCTAACGCCAAAATAGTTGCCTTAACTGATTCCATAGACCGCTTTCCCTTGATCGCGGCCCCGACAACTTCTGTCAGGGAGCGACCATAACGATCATCTAAATTGCTGGGGAGGCGCGCCGCGCTCGCGTCAAGCTGCGCATCAAGCAATTCTCCGTTCCGTGATTATCGAGTCCCCTGCATGGCCACCGCTGTGCCCAGATGACGCTTTGCCATTCAATCGTTCGACTTGAACCGCGTCGACTTCGACGGCTGCGGCCTTCCCCAACATCTCCACTGAGAGAACTAAACGATACGCGTTCTTCTTTCGCACCAAGATTCCTTCGACTCCTTCCAATGGGCCGGATTTCACTCGTACCCAATCGCCGCTTTTCAAAAAAGGGTGCGGTTCAAGACGTGCGCCGCTTGCGACAAACCGCCGAATGGCGTCGATCTCAACAGCTGAAATACGGGCGGGTTGCTCACCGCTTAACACGATGGCGTGTATTCCAGGAGTTGTTACGATGTCCAGGCGGCGTTCAAGTCCTCCCTTTAGAAAGACATAGCAGGGGAAAAGTGGCAGAGAGATCAGCTTAGTTCGATCCTTCCAGCGACGGGCGTCGGGATAAAGGGGGAGCAGGGTCTCGAATCCCTTGTTGGTGAGAATGTGGGCCACCGTTTTCTCGTGCCGATGTCGCGTATAAAGCGCATACCAAGGGCACACGCTCTTGGTCTCGCCTGACGGGTTATCGCTCGAGATAGAATGCACGAAGCTCCGCCCTGTAACTTACAAACAACTCATCTGCAAATCGGACAGGATCCTGACTTTTCTTGAACCGAAGTTCAAAAAGCCGATTCAACCGCTTCCGACTTCTTGCGTACCTCGATCGCCGACCATCGGTGACGGAAACGTTGTCAAACTTATTTGCTAGTGCAGCCTTTTCGGATTTATCACGATCGGGGCACTTCCAGCCTCTGTTTGGAATGCTAAAGTGGCCGCAAACCCCTTGGTGCTCTCTGACTCTTGTTCAACTCGCACTACTGTCCCTTCCCCATGCAGGTGCACGTTCGCGCCGCCCTCCTCCAATGAAGACAAGTAGACATCCACATCGAGCCGAGCGCCGACGGGCGGTATGACGTATCCAGTGACGAAGGCTCCTCTGTCACTGATGTCGCGAATCGTACCCCTGCCTTCCTGTAGCTGACCATCCGGGCGCTCCCAAGAAAAAGAAGTAGGGGCCAGAAGTCGATAACGTCTTGACCTTCTAAGCTCCACTACGGCTCCAACTACGAATGACGCAGTCGAACATTTAGTTGTCATCGAACGTAATCCACTGACCCATGCGACGCGATGAGAGTAGACGCGATGCAAAGCAGTCACAAGAGACCTATTGTTTGGCCGATTTACTTCTCAAGACTTCGCCGATCAGCGAGAAAGTGGTTGCGGAGAACATTCGAAGCCTGACAGTAGCACCGTGGAGCAGTGAGTGAGAGAGCTAAACTAGTTCTCACCGAACCATCGCGTGCATACTAAAGACGCAGAGAAGAACAACTCCCCGCCACGCGCCACTTAAATCGTCGAAAATTCCCATTATGGGAAAAGAGTGATGCTGCATGTCGCTCAACAAAAAGTCGAATGCAAGTTATCTAAAAAGATAAGTTGACAGAAAGGTTTTCGAGAACTAGTCTGCCCATGAGTTCTAGACATTCTAAAAGTTTGGCTGCTTCGGCCCCTAGCATCCCATTAGGTTACCCTTGAAAACAGCGTGCAGCTTGAGCGGTAGCCCGATCACATTAGCTATAGCTGATGCTAATCTGATGGCAGCTCGCTTACTGACTAATCAGTTTAAGCGTCATTCCGGCTTTACCGTTGTATCCTGCGCCACTGACAAAACTTCGTTGCTTGCGTCCCTGCGAAAAACTAAGACAACGATCGCGATTATCAACGCAGACTTGCAGGACGGGCTCTTAAGCGGTTTAGCCGCAGTGCGAGAAGTTCACGAGGCTGATCCTGAGCTCCGCCCCATTCTCGTGTTCGATCGGCCTGAGCCGAATCTGGTGGTCGAGGGCTTGCGTGCAGGCGCTCGGGGATTCTTTTCGCGGTGCAGCTTCGATTTCGCCACTCTGCGCAAGTGCGTCCGTCGAGTGTGCGAGGGGCAGATCTGGATCGGCAACACGGAGTTGGAATACGTTTTCCATGCTCTGATTCAAGCACGCCCGCTGCGCGTGCTCAACGCAGATGGGTTGAGTCTCCTCGGTCGACGCGAGGAAGAAGTCATGCGCCTAGTCGCCGAAGGCTTGGGGAATCGCGAGATCGCAACTCTGATGGGTCTCAGCGAGCATACGGTCAAGAACTATCTCTTCCATATTTTCGACAAGTTGGGAATTTCAAATCGCGTAGAACTCGTCTTATACGCAACGAGTAATCCAAAGAAGGGCACGCTGGGATCCTCGCCGCAAGAGAGGAAGTCCCGTGCCGATGCCGTCGATCGAAGCGAGTAGGGACGCATGCGACACGCGAAGATTGAACGCCTCTTAGTGTTGAGTTTGCGACACCGACGCCGGGCGCTGGCTCGCTTTGCGCGTACTTCCACGCAAGTCAGTTTTTCAACAGCCTCATCTGTTTCTGGTCAAAGAAATTCGCGAAATCGGGGCACATAAAATCTGTCACCTACAGGGCGCGTCTGAGGAGGGTTTCTGGGCAGTCTTTGAGAACACAGCGGGTTGGAGCGCGTAACCCCGATAAACGTTCATCGCATCACGCGAACTATTCGGTTCCATTACTCGTAGTTATACGGATTGAAATTGTTGGGCGCGCGCGTACTCTATCCCGACGAGCTCGCGACATGCCGGTACACCTTGTACGCGCTTCCCGGACGACGAGCAACGCACTGCTAGGAGCTAAGAATTTCATGCGAACTGGCGCGCGAAGTTGGTTGGTCCGAGTTTAGAAACTTGAAGGAGCAAAAAGGACGTGAAGGAAAGTATGCTTAGGCTGTATCGCGAGGACGCTGGCCAGGACCTCACGGAATATGCACTGTTGCTGGTTCTGGTTGCCTTGGTTGCGGCTACCACGATGAAGACGCTCGGCACCACGATTAGGGCCGTCTTCGCGAACGCAACCTCGAACCTCACCGCAGGAACCTGAGACTGCGCGAATCGCTATTAGTAATAGCAGTCCAGGCATGCCCCGAGGCTGCTTGAGGCGAAATTGTGCGTACTTGAAACAGTTGATTCATGGGTGTGAAAAAGTCGATCGCGGCTGGTCTGAATCAGGTTCTGAGGAGGTATAACGCTCAGATTGTTCCCGCGAATATTTTGCATGAGTGGCAGAGGGCGCCGGTCACTCGGCCTTGCTTCAACGAACGCGGCTTGCCTGACGACGCGGCGCGATATCTGAAGCCGGACAATCCGAAGCTTGTGGAGTTGCAGCGGCGGTATGGAGCGTTCGATGCCGAGGTGACCACTCCTTTTATTTGGAGCGATGGGCACGTTCGCTCTCAAGATATTGCTTATTTCCGCGGGGATAATGCCTGGGTATGGCAGGTGAGAGGCAAGAATTCGAATGTTCTCGCGTACGCTTTGAGTTTCTACTATTTGAAATCGATTGACCGGCTGGGGCTGCTCGACAAATTGAGCGAGGATAACAGCTTTGGGAATTTTATCTTTACGATTGATGGCCGTGAAATTTCGCGCGACCTGCTCGACTCGATCGCGGAGATTTATTTTCTGGACCGGCACTTGGGAATTGCTTCGCGGACGGGATTTCGCGTGCTTGATGTGGGAGCCGGTTATGGGCGGCTGGCGCATCGCATGGTGAGCGCGCTGCCGAACATCGAGCGATATTTCTGTACGGATGCGGTGGCTGTTTCCACGTTTGTGAGTGATTACTATTTGCGGTTTCGGGGCGCGGAGAGGGCGCGCGTGATTCCGCTCGATCAGATTGATGGCGCGCTGCGCGATCATCCGGTGGATCTGGCGATCAACATCCACAGCTTTTCAGAATGCCAGATGGAAGCGATCGAGTGGTGGGCGCGATTGCTCAGCAAACATCGCGTGAAGAATTTGATGATCGCGCCAAACGGCGAGGGCGAGCGGATGGAGCGCTTGACCACCAACGATGGGCATGATTTTCTTCCGATTTTTGAGCGCTTTGGATATCGCACCGTTGTGAAAGAGCCGAAGTTTATGGAGCCTGTGGTGCAGGAATATGGAGTTTTGCCGGCTTGGTATCATTTGCTGGAATTGCGAGGACGGACGCGCGAGGAAATTGCGGAAAGAGCGCATTGAGGGAACTACCCATGCCCACGGCGAGCGCAAAGTTGATTCATAGGCATTTCGATGGGTTAGATTTGATTTCTCGCGCTCGCTCTTTTCGGCCCCGGTTCTGCCTTACTTCTCAGGCTGTACTGAGTTCCGCAGCTTTGCGCTGAGCGAGGAAGCGCACCATCCGTTTCAAGTTCTGGGCGGTAGCCGCCAGCAGGAATTGCTCGGTGACATTCCACGTGCGCCGCAATCGCACGCCGTGCAAGCGCATCTGCTGTTTCAGCTCGGCGAACAGAGCTTCGATGTTGTAGCGCACTCGCTGCGACTGTTTGTAGGCGGCTATCGTCTCCTGCCGAAAACGCGCCGGGGTGGCTGCAACCATGGTGGGCTTCACGTCAACAGTTCGCTCCTAGGCGTTGTCCTCAACGAGTAAATCATCTATCGAAAAGCAGATATCCAGTCCAAAAACCGGCAGGTCCCCCATCTTTTAACTTCTGTCCTGTTTGGCACAGTTTTCGCTGTGCGCTGCGCTCAACAATGTGGCCGCACAGATGACCCTGCCAAACCCCTACGTGCAGGCTGTCTCTTTGCGACAAAAAACTAAATCAGTAGGAGAGGAGTAATGTAGATGTCAAAAGAAATCAACTCGGATCGCCGCCGTTTTTTTGGGACTGCGGCCATGACACTTGCTGCCGCCCAGTTCGGCATTTTCGCTTCCGCGAGCGCTGATGCCAGTAATGCAATGCAATCGGGCGTGGCCACGATGAAATCAGGAACTCACACTTCGTTCGACCCACTGAAGCAAATCGAAGCCGGCCTGTTGAATGTTGGATACGCGGAAGCGGGCCCCAGCAATGGTCCCGCCGTCATTCTCTTACATGGCTGGCCCTACGACATCTACAGCTTTGTCGATGTCACGCCGATTTTGGCATCGGCAGGCTATCGAGTGATCGTCCCCTATCTTCGCGGCTATGGCAGCACCAGCTTTCTCTCCGGCGCAACCATGCGCAACGCCCAGCAGTCGGCCGTTGGCCTCGACATCATCGCTCTCATGGATGCACTCAAAATTCAGAAAGCCACCGTCGCCGGCTTTGATTGGGGCGCGCGCACAGCGGACGTCATGGCAACACTCTGGCCGGAACGCTGCAAGGCGATCGTTTCCGTCGGCGGCTATCTGATTAGCAGCCCAGCGGGCAACCAGGTGCCGTGGCCACCCGAGCCTGCGTTCCTGTTTTGGTATCAGTACTATTTCGCTACCCCAGTTGGCAAGGCCGGCTATGCGAAATACCTCGACCAGTTCAATAAGTTCATCTGGCACCAGGCTTCGCCGAAGTGGAATTTCGACGATGCCACGTACAACCGCACAGCAGCTTCCTTCAACAACCCGGACCATGTTGACATCGTGATGCACGATTATCGCTGGCGGCTCGGCCTAGCGGATGGTGAGCGGAAATATGATGACCTCGAAAAGCGGCTGGCCGCGCTTCCCGTCGTCACCGTGCCGGCCATCACCATGGAAGGCGACTCCAACGGGGCAATCCACGCGCCCAGCACAGCCTATCGCGACAAGTTTTCCGGCAAGTATGACTACCGGCTTATCACCGGCGGCGTCGGACACAATCTGCCTCAGGAAGCTCCCCAGGCCTTTGCCCAAGCGGTGATCGACGTCGACAAATTAGCGTCTGCGTAAGCCTGCGAGCCCTGCGGACGAACTGCTGCATCCGCAGGGCGCTTCATTTTCAGTTGTGGAAGATAACGATCGCGTGTGGACGCGACAGCTTCGGCGGGGGCTTGGCTAATAAGTCGCGTTATCGGAGATTTGAAGTATTACTTCACTTTTCCGATTAATGCGTTTACCAGGATCTATCGAACAGTGAAACCTCTCACCATGTGGGCAGCCGCTGCAAACCTGCCTTCATTTTTGAGGTTTGGGTTGCGAGGACTGTTGTTGTTGTGGGCGCGGGCGGCTTGCGGGCGGGACGATACCGTTCATCCGCAGGTACTCGACCATCTGACCGTAGTGATCCTTCGGATGGAAGGCGCCGATAATGGCGATTGCGAGACGCGTTGAGAGGAATGGGGATACGGGCTTGGGCAGCGGCGTGACCTCGTTTTCGGAGGTGATCCCGGAAATGGCCCGATGGCCGAGCGCGAAGGAATCTTTAAGATACTGGACAATTTCGGCCTTGGCTTTCAGCGCTGCGGGGCCGTTGGCATTTTCTTCGATGGAGTTAGCGTCGATAGTCTCGCCCATGAGCGGGCCGAAATAAAGGTGATTGGCGAAGCCGATGTGTTTCACCTGCTCAGCGAAGGTGCGTACGCCTCTAAACTCGCCATTGGTAGGCGCGAAGGAATACTTGTCTTCGGGCATAGCTTCAGCAGCCGAAACGACTTCCTGCTCGACAATGCCATAGAGCATGTTGAGGACAGAAGTGACGGTGGGGGGTTGTTGCTGGGCCGTTGAGCCGCCCATTAGACGCTCCTTGTCTTATGAAGTGAAACGCCAAAATCTTACGCTTCTGTGGCCAGAGAAGTCATCGGCAAGTTTTTACTGGCCGCTCGCTGCCGCAGTTGCTCCACCAAGTATGCTAGTGCCCGGTAAGTTCTATAAAGGTAGAAGTCAAGAAAAAACACGTCTCCAACAGCTGAAGCTTTTCTTGCTTCGCAGCCCAATCGATGGAGTGAGATCTGTTCTGACCGGCCGCACCATGTGTTCGGTTGCTG
>Ga0302326_10003418_pt1 | contig 37470 bp, 33 predicted proteins | sample Palsa_T0_3_FD_202264 | JGI IMG/M metagenome (GOLD analysis project Ga0302326, IMG submission 202264) | Peat permafrost microbial communities from Stordalen Mire near Abisko, Sweden - Palsa_T0_3 | ecosystem: Environmental > Terrestrial > Soil > Palsa > Peat permafrost | place: Sweden: Abisko... | reverse complement strand
GTGGTTCGGCACATCGCCGAGGAAGGACGGATCGCGATCCGCAACATCCGTCGTGACGTGATGCACGATCTGCGCGAGCTCAAGGAGGCTGGGGAGACGGGGTCAGACGACGAGCACCGCGCCGAGGTTGACCTGCAGAAGGTCACCGATGCGCGGATCACCGAGCTCGACGACCTGCTGAAGCACAAGGAAGAAGAGATTTTAGAGGTTTAACGTGGCCGACCACGGGAGCGGTCTCTCCGCAAACCACGCGCGGAGGGGGGAGGCCGAGCGGGCTGCTGACGGCAACCCGGTAGCTGACGCGCCTGACACCGGTCCAGCCCGGTATGTCGCGATCATCACCGACGGAAACGGCCGCTGGGCAAAGCAACGAGGTCTCCCCGTCGTGGCGGGTCACGAGGCTGGAGCCGACACGGTCAAGGCTCGTCTGCGTGACGCCGTGGACCTCGGGGTCCTCGAGCTCACGGTGTACTCATTCTCGACCGAGAACTGGGCGCGTTCAGAGGACGAGGTCGGGGCGCTGATGGAGATGTTCGGGCGGCGGATCGAGGGCGAGACGCCCGAACTTCACGCCCAGGGTGTCCGCATGCGCTTCATCGGGCGTCGGAGCGATCCGGTGCCGCCCGAGCTGGTCGAGCGCATGGCTTGGGCGGAGGAGGTGACCAAGGACAACACGCGGATCACCCTGTTCGTCGCGTTCAACTATGGGGGCCGGGCGGAGATCGTCGATGCAGCGCGAACCTTTACGGGGAACACCGAAGCCGAATTCCGCCAGCATCTGTACGCGCCCGACATGCACGACCCAGATCTCCTCATCCGCACCAGCGGCGAGCAACGCATCTCGAACTACCTGCTGTGGCAAGGCGCGTACGCTGAACTGGCGTTTCGCGACGAGCTCTGGCCGGATTTCTCGCGCGAGGCGTTCGAGCAGACCCTGAGCGAGTTCGCCGCTCGGCGGCGACGATTCGGAGGACGCTGATGCCGGCCGCTCGTCGGCCATCGGCGGGACGCCCCGCGCGGCGGCGCAGGAGAACGTCAGCCGGGCGCCCCGCGAGTCGCGAAGCCTCGCGGAACCGCCAGCCCACGGCACCGCGGCAGCGGTCGGAACTGTGGGCGCGCGTGCTGATCGCGGTGCCCGCCGCGATCGTGGCGATCGTGTTCATCGACCTCGGGGGGCTGGCGTTCGCCCTATTGATGATCGTGGCCGGCCTGCTGTGTCTCCGTGAGCTCTACGAGATGCTCGCGCGCTGGCGACCGGCCTCGCTGGTCGGGTTCGCCTCGCTGGTCGTGATGGTGCTCGCGGCCCGTTACGGCAACGCGCGCGACGTGCTCGAGGTGGCGGTCGGCACGCTACCGGTGCTATTCCTCGTCCTGGTCGCGCGGGGGAGCGGAGGTATCACGGTCTCGGTCGCCGGGACCGTGCTCGGGATCTACTGGATCGGGCTGGCGTTTGCGCACGCCGAACTGTTGCGTCAGCTCCCGCACGGCAACGGCGTCCTGATCGACCTGCTCGTGGGAACATTCCTCGCCGACAGCGCGGCGTACCTCGGTGGCCGCCTGTTCGGGCGCCGCCCGCTGGCGCCTGAGATATCGCCGCACAAGACTGTCGAGGGTTTGTTCTGCGGGATGCTGATCGCCGTGTTGGCCGTCTTCGTCGCGGGCCTCTACCAGCCGTGGCTGACCCAAGGCGACGCGCTCCTGCTCGGCCTCGCCGTCGCGGTGCTCGGCCCGCTCGGTGACCTGTTCGAATCGGTCGTCAAGCGCGACGCGGGGGCCAAGGACTCCGGCCATCTGCTCGGCGCTCACGGAGGGGCACTCGACCGCCTCGACGCGGTGATCTTCACGGTCGTCGCGGGCTATTACATCTGGGTTGCTGTCATGGGGTGATCGGCTGGCGGGGGAATCGGCTGGCGGGCGAATCGGCTGGCGCCGATTGCCCGGCGTTGTGCCCAGCCTCGGGGTCGGCTGGCGCCGATTCTCCGGGTGCGCCCTGATCTGGGCGGGGGCCGCACCTACAATCGGCCGGTGCCTCGCCGCCTGGTCATCCTCGGCTCGACGGGCTCGATCGGGGTCCAGGCGCTCGATCTGGTCTCGCGCCGCCCCGACGAACTTCAGGTGGTTGCGCTGAGCGCCGGCAACGCGTGGGAGCCGCTCCTGGTCCAAGCGCGGGAGCACGGTGTCAAGCGGATCGCGCTGGCCGACTCCCACGCGGCGGCCAGAGCGAGCGAGATATGGACCGGGGGGGCGGTGCTGGGCGGCCCCGATGGGCTGGCCCGGCTGATCACCGAATCCGCTTGCGATCTCGTCCTCAACGCGATCGTCGGCTCGGCGGGGCTCGTCCCGACGGTGGCTGCGCTCGGCGAGGGGATCGACCTTGCGCTCGCCAACAAGGAGTCCCTGGTGGTGGGTGGCGAGCTCGTGATGCAGCTGGCCGAGGCGACCGGGGCGGCGATCATTCCGGTCGACTCCGAGCACTCGGCGATTCACCAACTGCTTGCCTCTGAGCGCCCGGGGACGGTTGAACGTCTGATCCTGACCGCCTCCGGAGGGCCATTCCGGGGCCGGCGCGCGGCTGACCTCCAGGACGCCACGGTCCAGCAAGCGCTGGCCCACCCGACGTGGGAGATGGGCGGCAAGATCACGATCGACTCCGCCACGCTGATGAACAAGGGGCTTGAGGTGATCGAGGCACACCATCTGTTCGGCACCCCCTACGGGCAGATCGACGTCGTCGTCCATCCCCAGTCGATCGTTCACAGCTTGATCCAGCTCTGCGACGGCGCCACGCTGGCGCACCTCGGCTATCCCGACATGCGCGTGCCGATCTCCTACGCCCTGCATTACCCCGAGCGTGTGGACGTGCCGGTCAAGCCGCTCGATCTCCCCGCGCTCGGGTCGCTGACCTTCGAGCCGGTCGACGAGGAGACGTTCGCGTGCCTGCGCCTGGCCCGCGAGGCCGCCCGCGCCGGTGGGACCATGCCGTGCACGCTGAATGCGGCCAACGAGGTGGCCGTGCACGCGTTCCTGGGCGGTCGGCTGCGATTCCTGGACATTGCCGTCGTGATCGAGGAGACGCTGGCTCGCGTGCCGGCGCTGAGGCTGCATTCATTCGACTCGTTGCGCGAGACCGACACCCAGGCACGCCGGGTCGCCGCCGAGCTCGTGGAAACGCATAAGGCGGCTTGATCGGGCCGAAAGCCGTACTTGACACACTGGGATTCCCGGTGTCCTACGTCTATGCATTCCTCGGCTTCGCCGCGCTGATCATCGCGCACGAGGCCGGCCACGTCACTGCCGCCAAGGCGGTCGGCATGCGCGTCGAGCGGTTCTCGCTCTTCTTCGGGCCGATGCTGGTGAAGTTCCGGCGCGGCGAGACGGAATACGGGATCGGCCCGATCCCCCTCGGCGGCTACGTGAAGATCACCGGGATGAACCCGACCGAGGAGATTGCCCCCGAGTTCGTCGACCGCGCGTACTACAACCAGCCGGTATGGAAGCGCAACGTGGTGATCCTCGCCGGTCCGGCCGTCAACCTGTTGATCGCGTTTGTGATCATCTGGGGGCTGCTGCTGTCCAACGGCGCGGCGGTGCCGATCAAGCGGGTAGCCGCGGTGGAGACCTCCAGCGCCGCCGCCGGCGTGCTGCGCCCTGGGGACCAGATCGTGTCGGTTGACGGCGTGAGCGGATCGGCCGACCAGATCCGCACTGAGATCGCGACCCACCGGTGCGCGGGGACACAGGTCAACGGCTGTCTGGCGGCCACGCCCGTGCGGATCGTCCTGCGACGCAACGGTCAGCTGCTGACGTTCTCGGTCCGGCCTCGTTACAGCGCGGCCGACCATCGGCCGCTGCTCGGCTTCGAGTTCGGCGAAGGCACGCAATATCCGTCGATCACTCACGCTGCCTCGCTGGCGGTCACCGGGCTGTGGTCGGTCACCAAGCAGACGGTGTCGACCGTCGCGCGGGTGTTCGAGCCGAAGGAGCGCAAGCAACTCTCGGGCGTGGTCGGCGGCTTCACGGTCACTCAGCAGTCATTCGCCCAGAGCCCCTCGCTCGCGCTGCAAGTCCTGGCGTTGATCTCGCTCTCACTCGCGGTGATCAACCTGTTCCCGTTCCTGCCGCTGGACGGCGGTCACGTGTTCTGGGCGCTGGCCGAGAAGGTTCGCGGTCGGCGGATCCCGTTCGCGGTGATGGAACGCGCCGGAGTGGTCGGTTTCGTGTTGATCCTGGTGCTGTTCGTGATCGGGCTGAGCAACGACATCACGACGCTCAGCGGCGGCGGCTTCAACGTCCATTAACGCCAAGTCGATGGCGGCCGAACGCCGCTGCGGTAGCGTTAGCCGCAGGTGAGCTCGACGATCGGCCAGGAGGAGACAATGGACAGTCCCACGATCACCGCGGCGGCGGGCGCGGCTGTCGATGCCACGACATTGACCGAGGCACTGCGGCGGACCGCCGCCAATCACCCGGGCATCGTCGCCGTGCGCACCCCCGATGACAGCACCGTGCTGACGTGGTCCGAGCTCCTGGCCCGAGTCGACGCCGTGGCCGGCGGGCTCGCCAGTCTGGGGATGCGGCGCGGAGACACGATGGCCATCATGCTCGGCAACCGGCCCGAGTTCCACATCGTGGACCTCGCGGCGGTCACGCTCGGAGTCACTCCGTTCTCGATCTACGTCACCTATCCGGCCGCCGAGATCGAGTACCTGTGCTCGGATGCAGGATGCCGGGTGGCGGTCATCGAGCAGGCGTTCCTGCCGGTGATGCTCGAGGCGCGTCGGAACCTGCCGGCGCTCGAGCACGTGATCGTCGTCGACGGAGAGCCGCCACGAGGCACGCTTTCACTGGCCGAGGTCGAGGGATCGAATCTCGACTTTGACTCCGCCGCCGCCGCGGCCGAGGTGAAACCCGACGACATCTTGACGCTGATCTACACCTCGGGCACGACGGGACACCCCAAGGGGGTCCAGCTCTCCCACCACGCCGTCATGTTCACCACCCGGACGGTTCAGGACATCATCGACTTCGGGCCGGGCTCGCGGGTCATCTCGTGGCTTCCCTCGGCGCACATCGCCGAGCGCAGCGCCCACCACTACATCCCGGTGGTCTACGCCGGGACGATCACCTGCTGTCCCAACCCGCGCGAGGTTCTGTCCTACCTCCCTCAGGTCAGGCCGCATTGGTTTTTTGCCGTTCCACGCATCTGGGAGAAGCTCAAGGCCGGTCTGGAGGCGATGCAAGCGGGCCAGCCCGAGGAGCAGCGCCGTCCCGTGCAGGAAGCGCTTCAGGCGGCGATCGAGCGGATTCGGCTCCAGCAGCAGGGCCTACCGGTCCCGGATCAACTGGAGGCGCAGGTCGCGCAGGCCGAGGAGCAGATGTTCTCCAAGCTCCGGGAGATGCTCGGCCTCGATCAGGCGCTCGCGGTCAATGTCGGCGCGGCCCCGACCCCGGTCGACGTGCTCGAGTTCTTCCACGCGCTCGGGATCGAACTGGCCGAGTTGTGGGGCATGTCGGAGACCTGCGGGCTCGGCACGATCAACCGTCCCGGCGCGGTCAAGATCGGGACCGTCGGGCCGGCCTCGCCCGGCGTCGAGTTGCGGCTGGCGCGGGACGGGGAGTTGCTCTGCCGCGGGGAATTCCTGATGTCCGGCTACCGCAATGCCCCCGATCAGACCGCCGAGGCGATCGACGCCGACGGCTGGCTGCACACGGGCGACATTGCCACCATCGACGCCGACGGCTATCTGACGATCGTCGATCGTAAGAAGGAACTGATCATCAACGCCGCGGGTAAGAACATGTCGCCGGCGAACATCGAGGCGGCGATCAAGTCCGGCAGCCCCCTGATCGGGGTGGCGTTCTGTATCGGCGACGGGCGTCCGTACAACACGGCGCTGATCGTGCTCGATGCCGACTTTGCGCCGCAGTGGGCCGCCCAGCAAGGCCTGGCCGGCGAAACCGTGGAGGCGCTGGCCCACGAGCCCCGGGTGATCGAGGCGGTGCAGGCCGGCATCGACGCGGGCAACCGCCATCTGGCTCGGATCGAGCAGATCAAGAAGTTCGCCATCGTCCCGGGAGATTGGCTGCCGGGCGGCGACGAGCTGACGCCCACGATGAAGCTCAAGCGCAAGCCGATCACCGCCAAGTACGGGCCGCAGATCGAGGCGATGTACGCGCCCTGAGAGCCGTCCGGCGCAGTGCGCACCCCTCGCGGTGCACACGTGACCGCGCTACGTCAGTCCCCGGCGCGGAACACGATCACGGTGCTGAAGCTGGTGCCGTCCACCTGGTAGGCGTAGCAGCCCGGACTCCGAACGCGAGTGAAGGAGAGCCATTCGCGTCCGCCACCCTCCGGGCGCCCGGCGCCCATCCCCGAGGCCAGAAGCTGCAGCTCGTCGTAGGGGACGCGGCCTTCACCGAACCCGAGCGCGTTCGGGCCGCCGAGCTCGGCCCCGCGGATCAGCACCGGGCCGGTGTAGCTTCGAGCGGAGAACCAGGTGACGCGCCCGCCCCGCCAGGCGCTCCCGATGAACGGCGTGAGCGCCAGCGCTGAGGAGCCGAGAGGCCTCACCGGCCCGTTGCCGCGGGACGCTGGACACGGCGCACCGGACGCGATGTGCGGGATGTGCAGGGCGCGCCGAAGCGCGGTCGGTACTGACCCCGAGCAGCCGCTGGCGCACAGCTCGTAGGTCCCGTAACCCGTGGTCTGGGTGAGTCCGGTCGGGGCTGGGGGGGTCCCCGCAGGCGTGGGTGGCGGGGCGGTTCTGATCGTCGCCGTCGTCGTGGTGCTCGCCGTCCCGGCAGTGGTCGCAGTGGAGGGTGTGGCCGCCGTCGTCGGGCTCGACTGCGTTGCCGTCCTCGAGCTGGTCCGCGGCGTGGAGGTCGTATGCGAGGGGCTGGAGCGGTGGGGCGGGGCCGCAGTCGTCGGGCTGGTCGGCTCGCTGGGCTGCGTCGGGCTGCTCGCCGGCGTGGTCGAGGTGATGGCCGTCGTGCGCGAGGACGAGCTGGCACCGCACCCCCCGGCCGCCAGGACGAGCACGGCAAGCAGCGTGGCCAGGCAGAGACGGTCGCGCATCGGCCCTACCGGAGGGAGGCGACGGCACTGAACGACGTCGCCGGTGCCGCGGAGATCGACCGCGACAGCAGCTCGACCGGATGGTAGATCGGGAGCTCGTGGCCCAACTGGCGCAGGTGCAGGTCAAGCTGTGCCGAGCAGCCCGGATTGGCGGCGGCGATCGCCTGCGCCCCGGTGTTGAGCAGATGGCGTGCCTTTCGCTCGCCGAGTGCGGCTGCGGCCTCCGGCGCGACCAGGTTGTAGATGCCGGCCGACCCGCAGCAGACGTCGGGCTCGATTCTGACCTCGATCAGTTCGAGCTCGGGGATCGTCTGGAGCAGCGCCCGGGGTTGCCGGCGCACACCCTGGGCATGGGCCAGGTGGCAGGCGTCGTGGTATGCGACTCGCAGCGCAAGCGCCCCGCGTGGGGCCCGCGGCTCCACCGACGCCAGCAGCTCGCAGACGTCGCTGACCCGGGCGGAGAACGCGCGCGCGTCGGCAGTGCCGAGCAGCTCGCCGTATTCCTTCATGGCCGATCCGCAGCCGGCCGCGTTGACGACAATGTGATCCAGGCCCTCCGCGCCACCGGCCACCGCAAACGCGGCCACGGTGGCACGTGCGCGCGCCAGCGCCGCCCGCTCCTCGCCGCCGTGGAGCTGCAGCGCGCCGCAGCAATCGGGCAGTGGTGGCGCGATCACCTCGAACCCCTCGGCGGCGAGCGCGTGAATGGTGGCTCGATGGACCTGCGGGTAGAAGACGCGTTGGACACAGCCCAGCAAGAGCCCCACGCGCCCACGTCGCTGTCCGATCGGCGCCGTGCGCTCGGGCAGGACGGACCGGCGCGCGTCCCTGACCGTCGTCCGGGGCGCCACCTTCGCCAGCGTCGAGAGGCGGCGGGGCAGGCGCTCGACGCCGAGCTTGCGCGCAGCGGCCAGCAGCGGCGCGAGCGCGCGCAGCCGTTTGGGGTGCGGCAGCGTCTGATAGAGCAGCAGACGCACGGCCCGCTCACTCCTGGTCCGCCTGTGCTGGCGCTCGATCTGGGGTCGGACGCGCTCGATCAGCCGGTCATAGCGCACGCCTGATGGGCACGCGCTCACGCAGGCCATGCAGCCCAGGCAGCGATCGAAATGGGTGACCATCTCCTCAGACAGCGCTGCGCCCGGAGTGAGCCCCTCATCGATCAGCACGATCCGACCGCGAGGAGAGTCCGCCTCGGCTCCCCAGAGGACGTAGGTCGGGCAGCTATCGAGGCAGAAGCCGCAGTGGACACAATCATCGACGATCGACTGCTCGGGCGGCCGATGGGAGTCAAACGCGGGCACGGTCAGATCCCGCCCACGAACAGCCCGGGGTTGCAGGCACCGGCCGGATCGAACCGGGCCTTGACGCTGCGCATCAGAGCCAGCGCCCCGCCGTCGGGGGCACCCCAGGGATCGAGCTGGCTGCGCGTCTGCGCGGGCGCGTCGAGCACCAGCGACCTGGTCCCGGCCGGGAGGCGGCGGCGCAGGACGGCGACGGCGTCCGGGTCCAGCGCCACGAAGCTTGATCCCAGGGCCGCTCGGCCGACCAGCGTGCCCGCGCCGGCCGCGGCGGCCCGCAGCACCGCGGGCAGCCGGCTGGGTGCAGCGGCCACCCGGACGAGCGCGCGGCCCTGACATCGCTGCCCGGCGCGTTGGCGCTCCCACAACTCCTCGTCATCCGACGTCACGTCGACCTGCTCCAGCCCGGCACCGCGCATCAGCGCGGCCGCGCGCGCGGACCGGCGGGTCGACTCCGCGCCGCCGGAGCGGGCCAGGATCGCCCCACGGCCCGCCCGCCACGAGACGTCGAGGGACTCGAACTCCAGCGGCGCCGCCGCCAGCGCACGGGATGCGGCACCCACCACTTCAGGGTCAGCGCTTGACCCGAGCGCGGTGGCGGTCGCGACCGGCACGGGGTGAAGGCGGACGCTGACCGAGAGGATCACGCCGAGCGTGCCGAACGACCCCGCGAACAGCTTGCCGAGGTCATAACCCGCGACGTTCTTGATCACCTTGCCGCCCGAGCGCGCGATTGTGCCGTCGCTGAGCGCGACAGTGGTTCCGACGACGAGATCGCGGGGAGCGCCGTAGCGATGCCGCAGTGGACCGCAGTCGCCGGTGGCGATCACGCCCCCGACCGTGGCCGCGGAATCGGGGCCTAGCGCCGGGTCCAGGGCGAGCATCTGACCCGCCGAGGCGAATCTGAGCTGGGCCTGCGCGAGCGGAACCCCCGCTTCCAGCACGGCGGTGAGATCGCCCGCGTTGTGCTCGAGGATCCGGTTCAGATTGGTCGTGTGCAGCTCGAGGTCGGCCTGCGGCGTCGGGAACCCCCAGCCGACCTTCGTGCCGGCGCCGCAGATTCGGACCGAACGACCCTCCGCGCCCGCCGCCGCCAGTGTCGCTGCCACCGCCTCGAATGTGTCCGGAGCGGGCTGAATTGCGGTCGCCATCGCTAAAAGCGCTCGGCCACGCCGGCCCGCTCCAACGGATGTTCGCGATAGGGGCCCGGAACCTCGCCGCACAGGCGGGGCGTCGGCATCACCTTGCCCGGGTTGGCCAAACCGTGGGGGTCAAACGCGCAGCGCAGCCGTTGGAACGCTTCCAGGTCGGCCTCTGAGAACATCGACGGCATGTACGCCTTCTTGTCCACGCCGACCCCGTGCTCGCCGGTGATCGAGCCGCCGGCGTCCACGCAGGCCTTGACGATCAGCCCGGCGAGCTCCTCGGCGCGTTCGGGCTCGCCTGCCCGCGCTGAGTCGTAGCACACGAGGGGATGCAGGTTCCCGTCGCCGGCGTGGAACACGTTGGCGACCTGGAGTTGGTATTCGCCCGCCAGCTCGTCGATCCGGCGCAACACCTCCGACAGGCGCGTACGCGGGATCACGCCGTCCTGCACGTAGTAGGCCGGCGCGACGCGTCCCATCGCCGCGAACGCCGCCTTACGCGTCCTCCAGATCAGATCCCGCTCGGCTCCGGTCAACGCCACCCGGACGTCCAGCGCTCCGCTCTGCGAGCACAGCTCCATCAGGTGCTCCAGACGTACCGTGCACTCCTCGTGCGGGCCGTCCAGCTCGACGATCAGCGCCGCGCCGGCGTCGAGCCGGTAGCCGGCGCCGGTCGCCTGCTCCGCCGCCTGGATCGACAGCCGGTCCATCATCTCGATCGCACCGGGGACGATGCCGGCGTTGACGATCGCCGACACGGCATCGCCGGCCGCGCCGGTGTCCTCGAAAAAGGCCAGCATCGTGCGGATGCTCTCCGGCGCGGGAATCACCCGCAACGCGATCCTGGTGGCCACTCCGAGCGTGCCCTCCGAGCCGACGAACGCGCCCAACAGGTCGTATCCAGGATCGTCACGGTGCAACTGCGCAACCGTCCCGTCGCTGAGCACGACCTCGAGCCCGGTGACGTAGTTGGTCGTGAAGCCGTACTTGAAGCAATGCGCCCCGCCCGAGTTCTCGGCCACATTGCCCCCGATCGAACAGACGATCTGGCTCGAGGGATCCGGCGGATAGAAATGAGTGGGGGAGACGGCCCGGGACACCGACAGGTTGGTGACCCCGGGTTCGACGATCACCTGACCATCGTCGAGGTCGATCGACAGGATGCGCCGCAGACGTGCGAGCACGACCAGGACCCCGTCGGCCACCGGCAGCGCGCCGCCCGACAGGCCGGTCCCCGACCCGCGAGCCACCCAGGGGACGCCCGCCTCGAAGCAGGCTCGCACGACGTGCTGGACCTCCTCCGCGGTGCCGGGCAGCACCGCTGCCACCGGCGTCTGGCGGTAGTGCGCCAGGCCGTCGGAGCGGTAGGTGGCCAGATCGTGCGGGTGGCTGAGCACGTGCTCGTCACCGCAGATCTCCTGCAGGCGGGAGATCAGCTCGGGGGTGCCGGACGGCATCGCCCAGAGTATTCCCGATGCCGATGCCCTAGCGCAACGTTACCTGGACCAACCGGCTGAACACCGTCGAGCCCAGGGCGCTCACCGGCAGGAATGGATCCGTCTTGGGATAGGTCCACGCCAGCCTCACCGTCCCGCTGCCGGGGAACTTGACGCGGACATCGAAGTAGCCGGCCGGGTTGGTGATGTTGACCGGCGGACCAAGGTTCGTGAACGCTCCCGTCGAACCGGGCTGGAACTCAATTTGCGCGGTCTGCGGTGTCCCGGTGTCGAGCTGGGCGAAGTGTGCCGGGCGCGCGTCGCCCCAGACCTCGAGGCTGCTGCCGACCCGGCTCGAGGTGACGGGGAGATAGAGCGGCAGGCGGTAGGCCGCGTAGGCCGGCTTCTGCACTCCGCGCGAGGTCAACAGCCCGCTGGCGAACCCTCCGTTGCCCTTGACGGGCGGCGGGTCGTAGAGCAGGTACTGCATGTAGCTCTTGATCCGCGGGTTGCGGTAGCTGAGGTACTCGGCCCAGTTGAGGTAATACGCGGCGGTCGCCGGCGAAACCCACTGGCTCGATGCCGGTGGGTGGGTGATGTAGCCGTACTCGTCGTTGTAGATCGGGAAGTGGGTGGCGGAGCCATAGACGCTGTTGACCCGGTCAAGCGTGCGCGCGAGTTTGGGGAGGTTCGGGAAGGTGGCGAAGTCGGGGTCCGTGCTGGCGTCCTGGTTCGGCGGCAGGCTGCCCGGGTAGGGATGATCGCCGACGCCGCTGGCCTTGAACAACCCGGGGTTCTGGGCGCGGAAGCGCCGTGAGCCAGCCGCGGTGGTCGGGCACCCGCGCGCAGCGGCGTAGGAACCGCGGAGTTGCTGGAACGAATTGTTGACGCAGTAGAGCGTGCGGATGAACTGCAGCGGCTGGGTCTGACCGTAGTTCCCCGGATATCCCTGAGGCGCATGCTTGGTGGGCTTGCCGGGGCCGACCCCACGCGCCGCGAACTCGCCGATCAGGATCGTGTCGTGTCCGTGACCGGTTCTCGCCAGTGCGCTCCATCCAGCATTGACCAGCCCCCGGTACATCTGCGGGGCGATCGACACGGTCGAGCCGTCGATCGCCTGGGGCCCCAGATCCTCACCGAAGTTGGGCTCGTTCCAGAGCGCCCAGAAGCGGACCGCCGGCAGCGCCGAGGTCTGTCCCTTGGGCTTGAAGCTGCCGGAGTATCGCTTGCCCACGGCTGAGACGAATTGTCCGTAGTACTTCGCGTTCGGCATCCACGCGTAGTGGGGTTTGATCCCGCCATTCGGGATCGCCGGGCCGTCGGCCCACGCCGGAGCGCCGCCGGCCACCGTCATATCGACCGTGATCCCATCCTGCTTGGCGTCGCGCACGATGGCGTCGTAGGGCGCCCAGTTCGCTTTTGGGTAGGCATTCGGGTCGGTCGCGTTGAACCCGGAGGGCACCTTGCGCGAGCCCGGATTCTTGGTCACGTCGTACCAGAACACCACCACGCGCACCGTCGTCGCGCCGAGCAGGCGGAACCGCTGAAGGATGCCCGCGGGGTTCGCCAACAACTGGTTGCCGTCCTGGATCATCGCGATCTGGGTGGTCGACGCGCCGGCGGGTGTAGGCGCGGTCAGAAGGCAGACAGACGTGAGCGCAATCCCGAGTGCGACGGCGGCTGAACGTCGGGACAGGAAGCGGATGGCAATTCGTGACGTGAAGGGCATAGTGGTGCTAACAGACCTCGACGGGTGGAAGTTGCGGCGAACTGGACTGGGTAACGATCCGTGCGATGACCGCCACGGCGGGCTTGGGCCCCATAGCCCCGGCCGCAGGCTAGCGCAGCGTGATCGCGACCGTCCGACTGAAGATCGTGGGCCCGTGGGGATATGACCAGCTCAGCCGCACCAGCCCGCTGGACGGGAACGCCTCAAGCACGTCGAAGTAGCCGTACCGGCCGGTCAGCGGCACGGTTGCGATCGTGCCAAACGGGCCGCCGGAGGACGGCTGAAATTGGATCCGCACCCGCTGGCGCGCACGGGTGTCGAGCCGGACGAAGTACGTCGGGCGCACGTTCCCCCACACCTCGAGCGGGTGACCGCGAGCGGTGGCCGTCACGGGCAGATAGAGCGGCAGACGATACGCGTAGAACCCCGGCTTCGGAGTGCCGTTGGCGAACTCCAGTGCGCTGGCGAAATTCCCCCGCGGGGGATCGATCAGCAGGTATTGGTCGTAGGAACGGATGCGGGGATCGCGCCAGGTGAGGTACTCCGACCAGTTGAGGTATTCCGCCGCCAGCGTCGGGCTGACGGTCCCGGCCTCGGTGTCCGGCGGAGTGGTCTGGTAACCGAACTCGGTCGAATAGATCGGAAACTGCTTGCTCGAGCCATAGACGCGTTGCAGCGTGTCCAATACGCGCTCGAGCTTGGGTATGTCGGCCAGTTCGGCAAAGTCGGGCTCGTCGGGCGTGGGCTCGTTCGGCGGCAGTCCCTGCGGGTAAGGATGGTCGGCGAACCCCGTGGCGTGGAACAGAGCGGGATGCGCGGACGCGAACGTCGCCGATCCGGCCGCGGTGCTCGGACAGTGGCGCGCCGTCGCCGCGGTCCCCTGCAGCGGTTGGTAGGTGGAATCGACGCAGTACAACGCGCGCAGGAACCGCAGCGGCGCCATGGCGGCGAAGTTCCCGGGCACGTTGTTGCCGACCGTGGCCCCCGCCGGGGCCACCTCGCCGATCAGGATCGTGTCGTGGCCGTGGCCGGTCGCCTGCAGCGCGCTCCACGCGGCGTCGAGGAGGTTGCGGTACGAGGCGGAGGAGACCTCAACGGTCGAATGGTCGATCGCCTGCGGCGCGAGTTCGATGCCCAGGTTGGGCTCGTTCCAGATCGACCAGAAATCAACCCGGGGCAGAGGCGTGGAGGACCCCGGCGGAACGTAATGGCCGCTGTAGCGGGTGCCGATCGCTTGCACGAACTGGCCGAACTGCGTGGCCGAGGGCCGCCATTCGGTTTGCGTGCTCGGATGGGGCGCCCCCTTTCCGGAGGCCCACCGCGGCGGCGGCGGACCGATTGTGAAGTCCACGCCAATCCCGCGGGCCTGCGTATCGCGGACGATCGTGTCGTAGATCGCCCAACTGGAGGCCGGGTAGGCGGCCGGATCGGCGGCGTCGAAGCCCGGCGGACGCACCAGTGCGGTGGGATCGGGCGCGAGCGAATTCCACGGGACGAACACGCGCACCCGCTGGACGCCCAGAAGCCGAAGCTGATCGAGCGTGCCGGCGGGATCGGACTTCAGCGGTGGCCCCGGGGTGAAGATCGACTCGGGCCCGGAATGGGCGGCCAGCGGCGGGAGAGCCAGGGTGCTCGGCGTCGTGCCGGCTGACTGCAGCACCACGATCAGCAGCACGACGACGACGAGAACGACCGCGCCCAGCCCGGCCAGCAGGCGGGTCGAACGTGTGGATCCTGAGAAGCTGGGCAGCCGCGACAACCGAGACGACAATAACGGCGCGCTAGGCCGGAAGTTGCGCTTAAAGCGGCCCGCACGCGGGCGTCATGGAGGCGCCGAGCGCCGTTTACAATCCCAGCGCATGCTCATTCCGGCCCGCACGGGCGTTGCTTCGGCGGCCCGGGATGACGCGACGCCGTGGCGCCTGAGGATCCCGGCCGACACGTGGCTACTGGCCGGCGTGACGATCGTGGGGGCGGTGCTGCGCTTCACCACGCTGGCCAGCCAGAGCTATTGGTTTGACGAGGCGCAAGCGGCGCACGAGCTGCATCTGTCATTCGGGGCGATGCTGCATCTGTGGAGCGCTGACGAACCCAACCCGCCGCTGTATTTCGTGCTCGCGTGGCCGTGGGCCAAGCTGTTCGGAACCGGGGCGGCGGGGCTACGGTCACTGTCAGCGCTGCTGGGCACGGCCGTGATCCCGATCACCTATCTGTGCGGTCGCGAGCTCGTCTCGCGCCGTGCCGGGCTCGTTGCCGCCGCGTTCGCGGCGCTCAGCCCGTTCATGATCTGGTACTCCCAGGAGGCGAGGGAGTACATGCTGACCGCCGCGCTCGCGGGAGCGTCGGTGCTGTTCTTCGCCCGGACATGGAGGAGGCCGTCGCGGCGCAATCTGGCCTGGTGGACGGTGTTCTCAGGGCTCGCGCTGCTGACGCAGTACTTCGTGGGCTTCCTCGTCGCGGCCGAGGCGATCCTCCTGCTCTACCGCCTGCGCAGCCGGGCCTGCCTGGTCGCGCTCGGGGCACTGGCGGCGGTCCAGGCAGCCCTGATCCCCCACCTGATCACCCACGCGTCGCACCCCGCCAGCTGGATCGACGGCTTTCCGCTCTCGATCCGGGTCCAGCAGGTACCGGTCACCTTCGGCCTGGGCACCTTGTATCAGAGCTCGCTCGTCTCCGATGGCCTGCTGGGCGCCGCGGTGCTGGCGGGGTGTGTGATCGTGCTGCTCGTGATCGGCGCCGACGCGGCGCAGCTGCGCGGAGCCGGCCTGGCGGCGCTCCTCGCCGGCGCCGTGCTGCTCGTGCCGCTGGCGCTGGCCTGGCTCGGACACGACTACTACGAAGCCCGCGCTCTGATGCCGGGGTGGATCCCGTTGGCCGTGGTGATCGGCGCGGCGTGCACGGCGCCCCGAGCCCGGGCGCCCGGCGCCGCGCTCGCGCTCGTATTGCTCGCCGCATTCGTCTACGCGGGGATCCGGATCGATCACAGCCCGCAATACCAGCGTCCCGACTGGAGCGGCGTCGCCGCGGCTCTGGGCCGGGCCTCGGGCACGCGCGCGATCGTGGCCTACGACGGCGTGTTCGCCACCGCTCCACTGGCGATTTACCTGCCCGGCGTTCCGTGGAACGGTCCCGGCCAGACTCCGCAGACCGGTGAGGCTCCGCTGACCGTGCGTGAGCTCGACATCGTCGGCAGCACCGCGCAGAGGCTCACGCCGCGGTTGCCGGCGGGCGTGAAGCTGATCGGCTCGCGCGCTGTCAACGGCTACCTGGTCGACCGCTTCGAGCTCACCGGGGCCTGGCACCTGACCCGGGCACAGCTTGGCGCCCGAGCGACAACGCTGCTCGGTCCGGCGCCGCCTGGGCCAGCGGTGCTGATCCAATACCCCTCCACATGACGGTGTTGCTCCAGCCACATCCGGCTCGGGTGCGGCACTCCGGCGCATAAGCTTCGCGCGATGAGGCATCGGCTCCTGCTCCTGATCGCCATGCTTGGTACCGTCGCCCTCCTCGGCGCCAAGGTGGCGGCATCGGCCGCCGACGCGAGCCTGAATCCGGTCACTGCCGACTGCAACACCCACGGGCGGCTCACCCGCACCTACACCCTCAGCGAACTGCAGCTCGCGCTCAGCACGCTGCCCGCGGACATCAAGGAGTACACCGACTGCTACGACGTGATCAATCGCGCCCTGCTGGCTCAGACCGGCAGCCACTCGGACGCAGCGGGCACCGGCGGAGGGTCCGGCGGCTCCTTCCTTCCCACCCCGGTGATCGTGATCCTGGTGGTGCTCGTGCTGGGGGCCGCGACGTTCGGGGCGGTGGCGATCCGCCGGCATCGCGACAGCGACAACGACAGCGACAACGACAGCGGCAGCGACTAGCGCTCCGCTGGGCCTGCCGAGCCGCCTCTACACTGGACCCATGTCCTCAGAACGCCAAATCCACGTCGGTGAGGTGCCGATCGGCGGCGGCGCGCCCGTCGCGGTCCAGACGATGACGAAGACCGAGACCGCCGACCTGCAGGCGACGATGGACCAGATTCGCCGGGTCGCCACGGCGGGTGCCGATATCGTGCGCGTCGCGGTCCCGCGCGAGAAGGACGTCGAAGCGCTGAAGACGATCGTCCGCGACTCACCGATTCCGGTCATCGCGGATATCCATTTCAATTACACCCTGGCCCTCAAGGCGCTCGACGCCGGCGCGCACTGCGTGCGGTTGAATCCGGGCAACATCGGCGGGCCAGACAAGGTGGCGCTGGTGACTGCGCGGGCCACCGAGCTCGGCACGCCACTGCGGATTGGCGTCAACTCCGGGTCACTGCCCAAGCACCTGCACGCGCTCGAGCGTGAGAACCCCGTCGACGCGCTGGTGACCGCTGCGGTGGAGTTCGTCGAGTTGATGGAACGGGTTGGCTTCCAGAACTTCAAGGTGTCGTTGAAATCGACCAACGTCCCCAACACAATTGCCTCCAACCGCCTGCTCTCAGAACGGATCCCGTATCCGCTGCACCTTGGGATCACCGAGGCCGGAACGAAGTGGTCGGGCTCGTTGAAGTCCGCGGTCGGGCTCGGGACGCTGCTCGCGGATGGGATCGGCGACACGATCCGGATCTCCCTGTCGACGTTCCATGCCGAGGAGGAAGTAAAGGTGGCGTGGGAGATCCTCAAGGCGTTGCATCTGCGCGAGCGCGGGCCGGTCCTGATCGCGTGCCCGACCTGCGGCCGCCTGCAGTTCGATATGGACACCGTCGTGACGGAGATCGAGCGTCGACTCGAGGCCTACGAAGACCCGATCGAGGTCGCCGTCCTGGGCTGCGCCGTCAATGGGATCGGTGAGGCCTCACACGCCGACTTCGGCATCACCGGCGCGCTGAACCAGGGCCTGGTGTTCAGCCGCGGCAAGCCGCTGCGCAAGGTGCCCACGGATCAGCTCGTCGACACGTTGTTCGCCGAGATCGACAAGTACGTGGCGTCCAAGCGCGTCGACGTTGACGCCGCCGAGGCCGCTCAGGGCGCCGAGTGGCTGGAGCGGATCGAGGCCGAGAACGCGGACGAGCTCACGCCCGAGCGGATCGCGGCGATGGAGGCCGCCGCCGCCGACGACGATGCCGGCGATGCGGCGCTGATCTCGGTCATCGACGCCGAGCGCGTACGCCTCGACGAAGACGTCTCGCCGGTGGCCGGACGCCGGTTCCTGCGCGCCTGAGCCGACCCGCTCCGCCTGCCGCCGCCTGCCGCCGGCTTTATCGCCGCCGCGCGCTGCGCTCGATCAGTCCCGAAGAACGCGCGAACACGCGGCGGCTCACACAACGGCTGCGCGGCCTAGCTGACGGCCGCGAATGCTGCGGCAACGACGGGCCAGTTGACCACGTTCCACCAGGCGTCGATGTAGTCCGGCCGGACGTTGTGGTATTTGAGGTAGTAGGCGTGTTCCCACACGTCAACGCCCAACAGCGGCGTCTTACCGGCGCTGATCGGGCTGTCCTGGTTGGGCGTCGAGACGACCGCTAGGCCGGAGCCATCGTGCACGAGGAACGCCCAGCCCGAGCCGAACTGGCCGATGCCGGCGGCCTTGACCTTGGCCTTGAAGTCGTCAAAGGAGCCGAACGCCGCGTCCAGCGCCTCGCGCAGCGCGCCGTCTGGCTCACCGCCACCGGCCGGCGACATCCACTGCCAGAACAGCGAGTGGTTGTAGTGGCCGCCGGCGTTGTTGCGCACGGCGTTGCGCTTATCGTCGGGGATCGACTCAAGGCTCTGGAGGACCTCCTCGACGGGCGTCTCAGCCCACTCGGTACCCTCGAGCGCCTTGTTCGCGGCGGTGACGTACGCCTGATGGTGCTTGTCGTGGTGCAGGTGCATCGTCTCTTCGTCGATGTACGGCTCGAGCGCGTTGTAGTCGTAGGGGAGGGGCGGCACCGAGTACGCCATGCGTGGGCTCCTGTTCTTCGCGGGGGTTGTGAGCGGTTCTATCAGACCGGCGGGGCCGGTTGACAGGCTGCGGATAGGCTTTTGTCAGCGTGACCTTGCTTTCCGGCTACTTCCTTCCCACCGAGCGCGAGCCGCCCGCCGACGCGGAGGCGATCTCGCACAAGCTGATGGTCCGGGCGGGCCTGATCCGTCAGGTCGGGTCCGGCTTGTGGTCGTGGTTGCCGGCTGGCTGGCGGGTCCACCAGCGCGTCGTCCAGATTGTCCGTGAAGAGATGAACGCGATCGGTGGCCAGGAGATGCTGATGCCGGTGCTGCACCCGGCTGAGCCCTGGAGGCGCACCGGCCGCTATGAGATCGAGGAGTTGTTCAAGCTCACGGACCGGCGCGGTGCCGACATGGTGCTGGCGATGACTCACGAGGAGATCGTCACCGGTCACGTCGCGGCGGCCGTGCAGTCCTACCGCGATCTGCCGCTGATTCTGTACCACTTCCAGATCAAGGAGCGCGACGAGCCGCGCCCGCGCGCCGGTGTGCTGCGGACGCGGGAGTTCATCATGAAGGACGCCTACACGTTCGACCGTGACGCGGACGGCTTGGCCGTGGCCTATGAGAAGCACGTGCAGGCCTACGACCGGATGTGTGATCGCTGCGGGCTCGAGTGGTACCGGGTGCAGGCAGACGTCGGGATGATGGGGGGTCTGGGGGCGCACGAGTACATGGCCCCGTGCGCCGCCGGCGAGAACGACGTGGCGCTCGCGCGCGGCTATGCCGCCAACGTGGAGATCGCCAGCGCGGAGGCGCAGCCGGTTGTGCTCCCGCCGAGCCTCGACGCGCCGGAGCTGGTGCAGACGCCGGGGATGACGACGGTCGATGCGGTTGTGCGCGCGCTCGGGGTACCGCCCGGCGCGCTGCTCAAGGCGTATCCGATCGTTCTGGACGACGGCACGATGCGGCTCGTGATGGTGCGCGGCGACCACCGGGTCAATGAGCTCAAGTTGCGGGCCGCGGTCGGGGAAGCGCTCCGTCCGGCGCGCGCCGACGAGGTCGCAGACCGGCTCGGGCCACCCGGATTCATCGGCCCGGTCGGTGCCCAGATGCCCGTCCTGCTCGATGCCGCGGTGACGCCGGGGGGCTACGTGACCGGCGCCAACCGCCCGGACGCCCATCTGCGCGGCGTCGAGCCCGGTCGTGACTTCCCCTATGAGACCGTGGATGTCCGCACGGTCCTCGCTGGGGACACGGTCAACGGAAGCACGATCAGGATCGAGCCGGCGATCGAGATCGGCAACATCTTTCAGCTGGGAACGCGCTACTCCGAGCCGCTGGGCGCGACCTTCCTGGACGAGGGCGGTCACAAGCAATTCGTGTGGATGGGCTCCTACGGATTCGGGCCGGCGCGCGCGACGGCGGCCGCGGTCGAGCAATTCGCCGACGAACACGGGATCTCCTGGCCACGATCGATCGCCCCGTTTGATGTCGAGCTCGTCGGGCTGGGCAAGCCGGGAAGCGAGGAACGTGCGCTCGCGGACCAGCTGTATCGGGAGCTCGAGCGCACCGGGTTGGCAACGCTGTACGACGATCGCGATGCCGGGCCGGGGGAGAAATTCGCCGACGCAGAACTGCTCGGTTGTCCGCTGCGGCTGACCGTCGGCCGCCGCACGCTCTCCGCCGGGGAGATCGAAGTCCAGATCAGGCGGGGGCGGGAGTCGCGCGCGGTTCCGATCCAGGGGGCCGCCGAGGCGGTCGTGGAGCTGTGGACCAGCCTTCCCTGACCGGCAACGGGCCTGGCGGCCCGGTGCGGGGAGAAAGCGCAGATTTCTCCGGCAGGTAGACGATGGGCTAGCGATACGGCTGGCGGCCCTTTGCCTGCCTGAGACCATGCTGAGTGCGTGAGTCGCCCAATCAATAAGCGCCGCCTGTTCGGGATCGACCGCTCCGGGCCACCCCCGGACGCGACGCGCGCTGACCATCCACTGAACCCGTGGACGATCCCGAACGCGATCGGGTTCGCGCGGCTGCTCGGAATCCCGGTGTTTCTGATCCTGGCTTTGTCCAGTCCCAACGGGCAGGATGCGGCGGCGGTGGTGCTCTACGCGGTGATCGGCTGGAGCGACTATCTGGACGGCTTCACGGCCCGGCTCACGGGCCAGTACAGCCGGCTCGGGGCGATGCTCGACCCGGTCGTCGACCGGCTCTTGGTCATCGCCGGCATGACGGTGGCGTTCCGGTTCTCGCTGTTGCCGCGCTGGGCGCTCGTGATCGTCGTCGCGCGCGAGCTGTTCATGCTTGGACTCAGCCGCTACGGCTTAAAGCGCGGGATGGAGTTGAAGATCAACTGGCCTGGGCGGATCGGCGTCGCACCGACGATGGGCGCTCCGTTCTTCGCGATGGCGGGCGTCCACTGGCTGGCGATCGTGATGCTCTACACGGGAATGGCGCTGACGCTCACCGCGACGGCGCTGTATGTGAGAAGCGGCCGGCAACAGACCCACAACCCGCGCCGACGAGGGGGTCGACACCGGCAAACACCCTCAAGCTCAGCTTGACCCTCTGAGGGTCCGGGTTATACTCGCCCGAGCCTCACCCACATCGACCCCGCAGGCCGGGGGAGGAGCTATACGCTATGGACACATTTCCCGATCTCGGTTCGCTCACTGATCAGGAACTCAAGGACCTCATCAAACAGCTCACTGAGGAGGAGATGGAGATCTCCTACAAGCGGCGCATCATGCACGGGAAGATCGACATCCTGCGCGCCGAGCTGGTCAACCGACTACGCAAGAAGGATGAGAGCGGCGAGCTCGTGATTTCGGGCGCCGACGTTCAGCAGTTGACCGACATCTTGGCCGGCCGCGTGCCGGCGACCGAGCTCGACTAACCCCCGTCTCGGTGGCCCAGCACTGCCCAGAGTGCGGCTTCGCGAACGCAGATGGCGCCAACTACTGCCAGCGGTGCGGGGCGTTTCTGGCTCAGTCCGAGTCGCCCCCGGGGGCGACGACGGCCTCCTACAAGGTGGGCGAGACGGGCGAGCTGGAGATGATCGAGCTGGAGGACGTCATCGCTCGGGGCGCTGCTCTGGTGATCCGCGCCGGGGGCGGCCGGGCCGGGGAGAGCTTCGCGTTGGAGGCCGACCGGATCACCATCGGGCGCCGGCCCGACAGCGATGTGTTCCTCGACGACGTGACCGTATCGCGTGACCACGCCGTCGTCGTGAGACGTGGGAGCGACCACTTCCTCGATGATTGCGGCTCACTCAATGGCACCTACGTGAACCGGCGCCGGATCGAGTCCCACCGTCTCGCCGACGGCGACGAGCTCCAGATCGGCAAGTACAAACTCGCGTTCCTGAGCCGCTGATGTCGAGCATCGATACCGGCAACCCAGGGGTCGAGTTTCAAGATCCGGCCGGGTCCGACGGGGAAGCGCCGCGCCAGAAAGCGGTGACGATCGGGGCCGTGTGCAAGGCCCTGCGCCAGGAGTTTCCGGACATCTCGATCTCGAAGATCCGCTACCTCGAGGATCAGAAGCTGCTCGCTCCGCGGCGAACGCAGGGGGGCTACCGGCTCTACACACAGAACGACATTCAGCGCCTGCGGACGATTCTGCGCCTCCAGCGCGATGAATTCCTCCCCTTGCGGGTGATCCGCCAAGAGCTCGCCGGAGGGCGAGCGGAGCGCGAGGTCACCGCTCCCGCCGGAGACCACCGCACGCTCCGACGCGCGAGCGTCACAGCGCGCGATCCCGGCGCCCTGTATTCGCTCGACGATGTGGTCGAGGAGACCGGCGCGGACCCGAAGCTGGTCCGCGAGCTGGTCGAGTTCGGCGTGATCAAGGGCGAGGCTCGCGGGGGCGCGCGCTACTACGACGAGACCGAGCGAGAGATCGTCAGAGCGGTGTCCGAGCTGGCTCGGTACGGCGTCGGCGGACGCAATCTGCGCGTGTTTCGCAGCTCGGCGGACCGAGAGGCGCAGCTCCTGCAGAGCATCCTCGCGCCCGCGCTGCGCTCGCGCAACCCCGAGCGCCGCAAGGAGGCGATCGAGGCGCTGGAGAACCTCGCCTCGGTCACGACGCACCTCAAGCATCTGCTGCTGATCCGCGATCTGCGCAAGATCGCCACCTAGTGCAGCGCCGTCGCGCGTGAGGGCACCGGAGCCGTGAGCATCGTCGACCTGCGGGCCTTCATCCGTGACATCCCTGGCTTTCCCCACCCCGGGATCGTGTTCAAGGACATCACGCCCCTGCTGCTGGATCCCGGCGCGCTCGACGCCGCGGTGTCCGGGCTGGCGGCGCTGGCCGAGCCACTCGGGGTCGATTTCGTGGTCGCGGCAGAGGCCCGCGGGTTCATCCTCGGCGGGGCGCTCGCACGGGAGCTCGGCGCCGGCTTCGTCCCCGCCCGCAAGCCCGGCAAGCTCCCCTACGAGACCGTCGGTGCCGAATACGCCCTTGAGTACGGCATCGACGCGCTCGAGGTCCACGCTGACGCGCTCGCCGATGGCGCGCGGGTGCTGGTACACGACGATATGCTCGCCACCGGTGGCACCGCTGGGGCGCTGTGCGACCTGGTCAGCGGACTGGGTGCCGAGGTCGTCGGCTGCGCGTTCCTGCTCGAGCTGAGCTTCCTGGGCGCCCGCGCCAGGCTGGCGCCGTACCCGGTGCATGCCCTGATCGATTACGCCGCCTGACCTGATGCCGTCAGCGCGGCGAACCCGTACGGTTGCGGCGCCGCACCAGGCCGTGTGGGATGTGATCGAGGATCCGCACCACTTGCCGCGCTGGTGGCCCGGCGTGGCTCGGGTGGAGGGAGTGCAGCCGGACCGATGGACGCAGGTGTTCACGACCAAGCAGGGCCGCCCGGTGCGAGCCGACTTTCGGGTGCTCGAGTCCCATCCGCCGTGGCTGCGTTCGTGGCAGCAGGAGATCACCGGGACCCCGTTCGAGCGGGTGCTGAATGAGTCGATCATCGAGATCGGGCTCGAGCCGGGCGACGGCGGCACGCGGGTCACGATCGCCCACCACCAGAAGTTGCGCGGCTATTCGCGGACCGGCGGGATGCTGCTGCGGCGGGCGACCGCACAAAAGCTCGGCGAGGCCCTCGACGGACTACAGCGGATCTGCGGCTGAGACGGAATCAGCGAACTGATTCCTCACGACAGTCCCGTCACCGCGCCTTGGAGGATGATCTTCCCCGGAGTCTTCGGAGCCGACGTCGTCTCCACGGTGATGATCAGCTCCTTGTAGTGGGCGGCGTTGGCGGGTAAGGCGCCCGCCGTCGAGAGCTTGCCGGTCTGGCCCACCGCCGGGTTCACGAACCCGAGCCGGACCGCGTCGGTGGGCGAGTTGTAGAGCCAGACGGCGTACGCGTTCGGCGGGTGGGTCGTGTTGGGCGGGACGTTTTGCGCGACGATCGCGATCCCGTCGGTCGCACCCTCCTTGAGCACCTCGGCGATGCCAGCCGTCTTGGTGCCGGGGGTCGGGGGCAGGAGGTTGATCTGGGCGACCACCTTGGCCGCCGTCGACGTGGTGGTGACCGCCGGGGTGCTCGCCGAGGCGCTGGCGGCCGCGGTAGACGTCGAGTCGGTCTTGCTGCTCGAACTGCTCGAACTGCTCGTACGGCTCGAACCGCCCGACGCGATCACCGCAATCACGACGATCAGCACCACGATCACCGCTCCCGCGATCAGCACGATGCCACCGAAGCGCGAGATCCGGCGCTGCCGGGGCGCCTTGGGCTCGCCATGGCCAGACGGAGACGGAGACGGAGACGGAGACGGCTCGGGGTGAGCGGGGCCGGCGGCGGCGGCCGGCGGCGGCGGCTCTGGGGACGCCAGTTCCTCCGGCGCCGGCGCCGTCGGGATCTCGGGCAGCGCGCTGCTCGCGATTGGTGCCAGCTCCGACGCCACCACGCGCGCCCAGGCGCGCTCGCTGGGTGACTCGGCCAGTCGCGCTCGCGTCTCGTCGCTGACGCGCGGAGGGAGCTGTCCGAGCAGGTAGTCGGTAATCAGGGCCCGACGCTCGGGCGGGATGCGAGTCTGCGGGCCGAGGGCGTTGAACGCCGCCAGTGCTCGCGTCCGAACGGCGGCGCGGTCGATCGATAGCAGCCGCGCGATCTCGTCATAGCTGCGCCCCCGTTGCAGCACGAGTTGGAGAACCGCGCTCTCATCAGCGGGCAGGTTGTCCAGTGACGCCATTGGCTGCCTAGCGTAGATGAGCCGGGAGCGGAATGCCGAACCCGACACCTGACCGGCGGCACATCACCCGGGGCCGATGAAGCACTATGGTGCCCCGGGATGCCGATCGAGCTTCCGTTTCGCTTCGACCAGGGATTCGATCGCCTGTACGGGCTCGAAGTCACCGAACTGAGCGAGCACGTGGTGCGCGGACGCGTCGAGGTCCGCGACGAGCTCAAGCAGCCGATCGGCTTGATCCACGGCGGCGTGTACGCGTCGATCGCCGAAAGCCTCGCTTCCACCGGGACCGGTATGGCGGTCATGCCCGAGGGCAAGATCGGGGTGGGTCTGTCGAATCAGACCAGCTTCCTGCGCCCGATCACCGAGGGCACCATCTCGGCGATGGCGACCGTCAAGCACCGGGGCAGGACGACCTGGGTGTGGGAGGTCGAGATCACCGACGATGTGGGGCGCCTGTGCGTGCTGACCCGGGTCACGGTGGCGGTCAGGCCGGCCCCGGCCGGCGCGCTCGAGTCGCTTGGGGCTCGGTAGCGGTGTGGCCCACCCGGCGAGTCTGCGCCGCGCGGGGCCTCAGCCTCCGTAGCGGTTGGTGATCGGCACGCGGCGATCGCGCCCGAACGCTTTCGTCGAGATCTTGATCCCGGGCGGTGCCTGCCGGCGCTTGTACTCGGCGCGATCAACCAACGCGATCACATGATCGACGTCTGACTCGGAGAATCCGCGCAGGATCAGCGCCTCCCGGCCCAGGTCGTCCTCGATATAGCCGTCGAGAATCGGGTCGAGCAGTTCGTAGGGCGGCAGCGAGTCCGCGTCACGCTGGTCGGGGCGCAGTTCTGCACTCGGCGCGCGGTCGATGATCGACGGCGGGATCACGGGGCGCTCGGGCGCGATCGCGTTGCGATAACGCGCCAGCGCGTACACGAGCGTCTTCGGACAGTCCTTGATGACCGCGAAGCCGCCGGCACTGTCTCCATACAGAGTGGAGTATCCGACGGCCATCTCTGACTTGTTGCCGGTCGTCAGCACGAGCCAGCCGAACTTGTTCGACAACGCCATCAACAGGTTGCCGCGGATCCGCGCCTGCAGGTTCTCCTCGGTGAGGTCGCTCGCGTAGCCGTCGAACACGTCCCTGAGCGTGGCCTCGTAGGCGCTCATCGGCTCGGCGATCGGCAGTTCGCGTACCTGCACCCCGAGATTGGCCGCCATCTCGCGGGCGTCCTGTTGGGTCTGCTGCGATGAGTACGGCGAGGGCATCACGACGACCGAGACCCGCTCGGGGCCCAATGTGTCGACGGCGATCACGGCCACGAGCGCCGAGTCGATGCCGCCGGAGAGCCCCATCACCACGTGCGCGAACCCGTTCTTCTCGACGTAGTCATGCAGCCCGAGCACGAGCGCGGCATACACCTCGGCACAGCGATCAAGCGGCTCGGCCACTGGGCCCCCCAGCCCGCGCGGCGCGGTGGGTGAGGGCGCGGACTGCAGCCGCGCGATCACCGGTACGTCCGGGAGCCCACGCCGGCTCACCGGTCGATGCCGCGGGTCGCGGAGGCGAACCCCGCGCGGGCCGTCGGGATCGATCGTCGCGATGATCAACTCCTCGGCGAACTGGCGCCCGCGGGCGATCACGGTCCCCTCGTGGTCGATCACCAGCGAGTAGCCGTCGAACACCAGCTCGTCCTGCCCACCGACCATATTGCAGAACGCCACCGCCGCCACGTTGTCTCGCGCGCGCTGGACGAGCATCCGCTCCCGCTCGTAGCCCTTGCCGGCGTGGTAGGGAGAGGCGGAGATGTTGACCAGCAGCGTGGCGCCGGCGATCGCCTCCTCGGACGCGGGCGGCCCGGGCTCCCAGATGTCTTCGCAGACCGTGAGACCGACCTTCGTGGACCCGAGCTCGATGATCGCGCCACCGGAGCCCGACTGGAAGTAGCGCTGCTCGTCAAACACGCCGTAGTTGGGCAGGAACACCTTCCGGTAGATCGCCTGGACCGATCCATCGGCCAGCACCGCGCACGCGTTGTAGACGTCCTCAGCCCGTTCAGGGAAGCCCACCAAGGCGACAATCCCGTGGGTTGCGGCGGCGATCCGCTGCAGGGACGCGCGCGCGTCGGCGAGGAAGTGCTCCTTGATCAGCAGGTCCTCGGGCGGATACCCGGTCACCGCGAGCTCGGGGAAGATCACCAGCTGCGCGCCCGCCTGCAGCGACGCGCCGACGCCGTCCACGATCGTCCGCTCGTTGCCGGCGAGGTCGCCGACGGTCGGGTTCATCTGGCACAGCGCGATCTCGAACGGTGGCATGGGGTCAATTATGGAATGCCGCTCAGCGACCCGGCGCGCCGCGACCGAGCCAGGCCTGCGCGAAGGTCCGCAGCGGAGGGTCGTTCGCGGTGCTGACGCGCAGCATGTGCGTCCACGCCAGGCCGATCAGCCCGGTCGTCCCTGGCCGTCGGGCCAGGATCACGGCCTGTCCGGCAGCGGCCAGAGCGGGGCTGAACGGGGCTCCGACGTCGCCGGCGAGCGCCTTCAGTCCGGCTGGCGGTGTGCGCGAGCCGTACATGATCACGACGTCGCCGACCTCGAGCGCCTGAAGCAGCTGGTCGTCGGTGATTTCAGCCTCGTCGCGCTGGACCGGCACCGGAACGTGGGCGCCGCTGGTCGGCGGGTCGGAGTCATAGGCGGGTGCTGTCTCACCGGGCCGCAGGTGGGCGTGCCCGAGGTCGCGGAACTGCTCGCCCACCACGTTGCCGGCTCCGGACACGCCGGGCTCGTCGCGTCCCGCGAGCAACCCTCCCGACAGAACCGCGATCACCGCGATCGCAATCGCCAGCGACACCACGACGATCGCCAACCATTCGAGCAGGCGGATGACCCGATCGCGGCCCATTCGGCCAACGCGGACGGGCGTCACTCGACGGCGCGCACCGGGCGTCGGGCCGGCGGGCCCGGGGCGGCGGCCGGCCGTTCGCCGGCTGCCACCAGCTCGGCGATGGAGGCGCGCAACTCATCCGCGAACGCTTCGAGATCCGGCACCGCATCGTAATCGGCGTTCAAGCCAAAGTTGAGCTGGCCGTTGTAGCTCATGACGGCGATGCCCAGGGCCGTGTTCTCGGCCAGCGGCACCATCGGAAACATGCCGTCGAGCTCTCGGCCGAGCACGTATAGGGGAAACTGAGGGCCGGGCACGTTCGTGACCACCAGGTTGAACAGGCGCTGGCGAGCCTGCAGGCGCGCCGCCTGCGCCATGATCGTGGGCGAGGCGAACCCCGAGAGCTCGGTCAGGACCCGGGCGCCGACCGCCTGGCCGGAGTCCTTGATCCCCTCCATCTCACCGCTGATCACGAGCAGACGTTGCACCGGATCGGTGATCCCGATGGGGAGGGGCACCCACATCGCGGCCACGCGATTACCCAGCGCTCCGCGTTCGACTTCCGCGCGCACCGACACGGGCACCATCGCCTTCAGCACCACGTCTTCAGTCGGATCGCCATGCAGGCGCAGATACCGCCCCAGTGCGCCCGCGACGCCAGCGAGCACGACGTCGTTAACGGTGCCGCCGAGTGCGTTCTTGACGGCCCGGTACTGTGCCAGCTCGCCCCGCACCCATGTGAAACGCCGGTGCGGGCCGATCCGGACATTCAATCGGCTCGCCGGCGCCACCTGCAGCCCCGTCCACGCCATCGCGCCGACGCCGGCCAGCGTCTCCCCGGCCCGAGAGGCGATCTGGCGGGGCCGGCGCACCGTCGCCCGGACCCCCCGGGCGATCTCGGCCGGTGCGGTCGCGCGTTCCCGCAGCGAGTCGGCGAGCAGTTGGACTGCGCTGGGGAGCGGGCGCGGGGCCCAGGCGATCTCTGGCGGCGCGACCGGGAGCGGATCAGGCGAGGAGTCAAACAGCACCGTCGCGATGTCGACGCCCGACACTCCATCGACGAGCGCATGATGGGTCTTGGACAGCAATGCAAATCGATCGCGCGGCAGTCCCTCCACGAGCCATAACTCCCATAGCGGACGCGAGCGGTCAAGCGTCTGGGAGAACACCCGTCCGGCCAGGCGCTTGAGTTGCGCCTCGCCGCCGGGAGGCGGTAGCGCGGTGTGCCGGACGTGGAACCTGACGTTGAAGTAGGGATCGTCCACCCACACCGGCCGCCCCTGGTTCAGCGGCACAAATGCGAGCCGCTGGCGGTAGCGCGGTACGAGGTGCAGCCGGGACACGATCAGCTCCAACAGCTCCTCGTACATCGGCGGCGCGCCCTGGAATACCATGCACCCCGCCACGTGCATGTGGGCCGAATCTCGCTCCAGGTGCAGAAACGAGGCGTCGAGGCCGGTCAGGCGGTCGGGGTTGGGCACAGACCGGATTCTCGCAGGGTTGACCCTGTGTGACGAAGCTCACACATGGGGCCGCTGCGACCTGCCACGCTTGCGCGGTCGTTATTTCGACCAGCCGAGTTGCCCCTGCCCGGTGCAGGGGTGAGCGGGGGACCCATTGCCGGGCAGCTGTGGTTTGGCGTCCGGCCGGGGCGAATCGGCCGACTGGCGTTCAGCCAGCGGCGGCCGTAGCGGACAGTGACCGGCGCGCGTCGTGCGTGCCGATGACCGCTCGCGAGCCCGTCAGCTAACCCCGTAGGCGCCCGGTCGTGACTCAATAGGAGGTCCTCGCATGACGCCCACGCTTACGTGGCGCAGAACGCGCCCAATTCATCTGATGATTGCTACAACCATGCTCGCCGGGCCGGCCTCCGCCGTCGCACTGACCACCGGTGCCGCGGCGCCGGAAACGGCGGCCGGGACCCAGCCCACCGATGCGCCGGGTCCCCTGAATCTGAACGTGAGCCCGCGCCGAATTCGGTTCGGCGCGAATGTCACCGTCACGGGAGCGACGCGGGCGACGGACGCCGGGCGGACGCACTCGTTCGCGGTGCTCGCCGGTCAGGCGATCGACGTCCGCGGCACATTGCGGCCGGGCATCGCTGGACGCTCGGTTCACCTCCAGGGCCGCTCCGGTCGTCGCTGGAACGACCTCGCCTCAGCCCATACCGGCTCGCGGGGCGGGTTTGACCTGCATTTCGTCCCCGGCGACCGAGGGGGCGCCGGCAGCTCAGTCGGTTCGCACGCGCTGCGTCTGCTGTTCTCGGGCGACCGCGCGAACGCACGCTCCTGGCGTGGGATCGGACAGCTCACCGTCTACAACCAGAGCGTCGCCTCGTGGTACGACGACGCCGGAGGCACGGCCAGCGGCTTTCACGCCACCTTCGGCGTCGCGAACCGCACCCTGCCCTTCGGCACCAAGGTGATGTTCCGCTACGGTGCTCGCAGCGTGACGGCGGTGGTCGACGATCGCGGCCCCTTCGTTTCCGGGCGCGACTGGGACCTCAATCAGAACACCGCCGCCGCACTCGGATTCAGCGGCGTGGGCACTGTCTGGTCGACGATGTAAGGGACGTCTGCCCGTTCACCTACGCTCCGCTGCCGTGCCGGATCGCTGCGTCGCCCATCTTGACATGGACGCCTTCTACGTCTCAGTCGAGTTGCGGCGCCGGCCCGAGCTGCGCGGGCGGCCGGTGATCGTGGCCGGCGCCGGGCCACGGTCAGTGGTCACCACCGCGTCATATGAAGCGAGGCGGTTCGGCGTCGGCTCGGCGATGCCGGCGGCCCGCGCGCGCCGACTGTGCCCCGACGGCATCTATCTGGCGCCCGACTTCGCCTACTACCGCGAAGCCTCGCGCGAGGTGATGGCGATCGTGCGTGCCCAGGTGGCGACGGTCGAGGTGATCGGGCTCGATGAGGCCTATCTCGATCTGACCGGCCTGCCGGCGCCCCACGCCGCCATGCGCCGGCTGGCGATCGACATCGAGCGGACCACCGGCCTGCATTGCTCAATCGGAATCGGCCCCAACAAGCTGGTGGCGAAAGTCGCCTCCGACGCCGAGAAGCCCGGCGGATTCGTCGTGCTGAGCCGCGAACAGGCCTGCGCCCGCTTCGCCGGCGCACCCTGCGGATTGGTGCCCGGCATCGGTCCCAAGACGGGGGAGCGCCTGCGCCGATGCGGGATCGAAACGCTCGGCCAGCTCGCCGCTGCTTCCCCGATGCAGCTGGCCGCCCAGTTCGGCGCCAAGCTGGGCGCAGAGCTGCAGCGCCGAGCCCGGTTCGAGGACGAGACGCCGGTGAGCCAGCAGCGCAAGGTGATCTCGGAATCGCGCGAGATCACGTTCGACGACGACATCGTCGGCCTCGAGCAACTTGAGCCGATCCTGGAGAACCTGGTCACCCGGCTCTGCACCGCGCTCGTGGAGCAGGGTCGTTGCGGGCGCACAATCGGGATCAAGATACGACTGAGTGACTTCTCGACGCACACGCGCGCGCGCACGCTGCCGGCGCCCGTGAGCTCGGCGCAGGCAGTTGGTCCGGTCGCGCTGGACCTGTTGCGCCGGTTCGCGCCGGCCCGGCCGGTGCGGCTGGTGGGGGTGCGGGTGGCTGGACTCGAGCCCGCGCAGGCTGGGGCGGCGCAGCAGCTTTCGCTGTCTCTCTAGCTCGCCAACCCACTGTCGCGCAGCGCGGACTCGTACTCAGTACAGGGCCGCTGCGAGCCGGCGCCGCGACTCGCGCGCGAGCGGGTTCTCGACGCCGAGCTCGTCGAGGATGCCGACGATCACCCGACGGATGTCATCGCGGGCGCCATCAGCGCCGGCGAGCGCAGCGATCAGGAGGTCGAGCGCCTGCTCGTGGTCACCCGCATCCAACGCCGCGAACGCACTGGCGAGGTCGGGCGCCGCGACGTCTCGCTCAAGTGCGATCCGAGCGCTCAGCCCGTCACCGGTGAAGCTTCCGGGGACCTCGCGCAGGAGGTCCAGCGCTTCGTCGGTCTCACCCCGGTCGTAGAGGATCCGCGCCAGGGGGACCGCGGCGTCGGCGCGGGCCGGCGCCAGCTCGACCGCCCGGCGCAACGAAGCCTCGTCGCCGCGCGCCACGAGTTCGTCCGCCTCGGACGGTAGGAGCGAGTCGAGAAACCGCTCGACGGCGGCCGGGGGCAGGGCGCCGACGAACTCGTCGGCGACGGCGCCGTCGCGGAACGCCTTGACCGCGGGGATGCTCTGGATGCCGTAGGTCTGCGCGAGCGTGGGGTTGGCGTCGACATCGAGCTTGGCCAGCTCGATCTTGCCCTCGCGCGCAGCCACGGTCCGCTCGAGCACCGGGCCGAGCTGCCGGCAGGGCCCGCACCACTCGGCCCAGAAGTCGACCACCACGGGCACGGTGTGCGAGCGCTCGATCACTGCGGTCTGGAAGGTGCTCTCTGAAACGTCCATATCCATTCATGCTAGCTCGGTCGCGGCCACGCGCCGCGCATCCGGGCGCCAGATCCGGTAGACAGCGCGGCGTGCCCGAGCAGATCATCCAGCGCGCCGGCGTGCGGTTGGCGGCGGAGGCGGCCGGCGAGGGGGTCCCCGTGGTGCTGCTGCACGGGTTGACCGCGACCCGCCGCTATGTGGTGATGGGCTCACAGTCCCTGCAACGCTCCGGCCACCGCGTGATCAGCTACGACGCGCGTGGGCACGGACGTTCGTCACCGGCCGCGGACGCGAGCGGTTACGCCTATGAGGATCTGGGCCTCGATCTCGAGGCCGTGCTGGACGGATTCGAGATCGAGCGAGCCGTCCTGGCGGGGGCTTCGATGGGCGCGCACACGCTGCTGTGGCTCGCGCTCCAGCGCCCCGAGCGGGTGCGGGGGCTGGCCGTCATCACGCCCGCATACGACCCGGCGATGAACGACGAGCCCAGCCGCCTCGCGCACTGGGATGCCCTGTCGCACGGACTGCGCGCCGGCGGCATCGACGGATTCCTCGCCGCCTACGGGGAGCCCGCGGGTTCGCCGGCGTGGCGAGACACCGTGCTCAAGGTGATCCGCCAGCGCCTGTCGCTCCACGAGCACCCCGAGGCGGTCGCCGACGCGCTGAGGACGGTTCCCCGCTCGCACCCGTTCGCGGAGCTGGACGAGCTCGCGGTGATCTCGGTTCCCACGGTCGTGGTGGCCAGCGCCGACGAGGCCGACCCCGAGCACCCGCAGGCGGTGGGGGAGGCGTACGCGGCCGCGATCCCCGGGGCGCGCCTGGTCACCGACGCGCCCGGGCGCTCACCGATCGCCTGGCAAGGCAGTCAGCTGTCCCGGGTGATCGCCGAGCTGGCGGCAGAGGCAGACTGAGTCAGTCCGGCGCGCGGTGGCGCGGCGGCGGCCCCGACTGAGAGCCGGCGAGCCGCACATGAGCTCGATCGCTTTGGGGGGGCGGACTTGACAGCTGTACGAACATATGTTCGTGACCAGTGACGGCAGCCCGTACGCCCGCTTCCGCAGAGCGCTGCGGACCGGAAACGAGCACCTGGTCATCGCTGCCGCCCTCGAACTCCCGCAGATCGCGCTCGATGACGCATTGCGGATCTGCCTGGTATTGCGCACCGGCGACCCGGGTCGCTACGAGCGTGCGGCGGTGCGCTGGCTGGGCCGGTTTGCGCTCGAGGCTCGCGACGTCACCATCGACGATCTGCGCCTGGCCGCCGACGCGCTCGACGCCCTTCCCGACCGGGCCCAGGAGGCAATGGAGCGCCTGCAGCGTCTGTGCCTGGCCCGCGGCGTCGCTTAGCCTCCCCTCACGCACCTACTTCGATACCGCTGCTCAGCTCAGGGTTCGGTCGGGTATGGGAACTGGTATGGGAACTCGATCAGCGAGATCGATTCCTCGAGCGTCGTGATCGCTTGTGGGGGCCAAGGAATGCTCGAATCGCTGAACACGAACACCCAGTGATCAGTGCTGGAACCTGTGCTTGCGCCCACATACGCATAACAGGTGTCCGGCAGGCCGCCCGTCTCTCCACCCGAACCGGGTGGTCCCGGCTGAGGATCGAAGTAATACTCCTGCTTGCCGATTGTGTCTCCGGGCTGCTGATATACCCCCCGACTCACGTAGTTGTACACAGTCACCCAGTCGGCGCAGAGTTCCTGCGTCTCCGTCGCGTGCACGACGGGGTCTTGGCCCGGCTCGCTAATCGGAGGAAAGTCGTACCAGAAGCCGCATAAATCCGGTGTCACCGGCCCGCCGATCGTGAATATCGGCACGCTGAAGTACCCCAGGCCGGAGTCCAGGCAGGCTACTCCCGGATCCGGGAACGACGGTAGAGCCGGAAGGTTCGACGGCGGCGGGTCGTTCTGATCGACAACTGGGTAGGGCGACACGCCGCTCCGGAGCGGAGGGGCTGGAGCCGTCGCGGGGTTGGTCACGATGGCGGTCTGCGTCGAGTCGACAGTCGTCTTGCCGCCTGGTCCGGTAGCTGTCTCGGCCAGCAGGAGCGAGTGACCGATGTCGCCGGGTTGGACCACATACAGATCGCCCGGGGGCTGGTTGGTGTCGACCGAGCAGTGCGTCCCCTGGGCGTTGCAGTCGTACCACGTCCCGGTCTGGCTCGTGCTATCGGACCAGGTCCCGTAGGTCAGCGTGATCGTGTCGCCGACGATCGGCGTGCCGCGAAGCACGGGCGCTGACAGGTTGACCGGTGGGTGGGAGGCGGTGGGCGGGGTCGGACTGGGGGTCGGGGTCGGCGGAGTCGTCGGCGTGCCCGGACCGGTCGGACCGGTCGGCCCCACGACAGGCACCGTCGGCTCGATGATGACGATCGGCGGAGTCGTGCCCGGCGGCTTGATCACGGTCACGACCGGAGGCTTGGACTTGACCTTCGGCCTGGTGACCGTGAAGCGATAGGTGACTTTCTTCTTACCGTGCCTGACGACAACCGTGAAGTGGCCGAAGTGGCCCTTCTCGGCTTTGAAGGTCAGCTTGCCGGTGTTGTCATTGAGCGTGACCAGACAGCCCTTGGTCTCGCTCACCAGGACGTACTTGGTCGGCTTCGACTGCGCGGTCGTGGTGGCCGGCACCGCCACGAACACAGCGGCAATCGCAAACGGGAGCAGCATAAGCCGCAACCTGGTAGCCCCCTGCATGGTCCCTCCTCCGGGATGACGGAACGTCACGGCTGGCAAAACGGCGTTTCGGCCTTGGCGGGACGAAACGACCCCAGCGAGCGGCATCACCCGTAGGGGGCCTGCCCGCGAGATTCGAGCAGAACGCCACCGCATCGTAATCCCTTTTTCGAAGACAATTGGCACCCCTAGGCTCCCCGCTGGCTTATCTCCCTCAGCCGAGTGGCTTTGCGGCGACGACCGGTGGGGTGCCGGAATGGTGGGATGGGGGCTTCGTGGTTTCCCCGAGCGGTGTGGCGGTGGTGGTGCCAGGTGAGGTGGTAGGGGTGCCAGGCGAGCCGGCGGAGGTGCCAGTCGAGCCGGTGGAGGTGCCAGGCGAGGTCTGGCCTGGGGATTGTGTGCTGACCGTCGGCGAGCTCGTGCTGACTCCGGGCGAGGGCGTGGTGGTCGCGGTCGGTGTTGTGGGCCCTGCCGGTTTGGATGGTGGCGGGGGTGGTAGGCCCGGAAGCTCGAGGGCTCGGAGCGGCGGGGGCGCGAAGCCCAGGTTGATCAGCGCGATCGCAGCGGCCCGCAGGCGACGGCTGGCGGTCACGACCTGCGTGCGCGTAAGACCGTAGGCGGCTCGGTGGTTACCGTGGGCAGCGCTGCCTAGAGATGCGAAACCTGCGGCTTCAGAGCTGAGAGCGTCGGTGAGAGCTGTGACGGCCTGACGGTAGCGCTGAGGTGGTGTCAATCTGCGCAACGCCGTCAGCGCGCCGTGCTCTACATGTGCGACGCGGACGGCGGTCGCGGAGCGCGAGGACAGCGGGCTGGCTCCGAGGTCGGCCAGATGGTCGCGTGCGACGGCGACCGGTTGGAGATTGCTGTCCACCGCCGCGACGACCTTGGCGTCCGGGCCGGGTGGAAGGAGCTGCACGCCCGAGATCGCGACGGCGGAGGCCAAGCTAGTGCACGTGTGAAGGGCAGCTGTGTCTGACGTGGCAGCGGCGCAGATGATCGCGAGATCGGAGCCGGCGGTTGGGATGACATAGGCGACCAGGTCCTCACCGGAGCGATTCCAGCCGTAGCGTCTGGCGGGGTGGCCCGCCACGGGAACCGCCGCGGCGGCGATCGCTGGCCCATAGCGAGCCACGAGTTCCGGCGGGGGACCGCCCGGGACCGGCGCTGAATGAGACAGAACCCCAGCCGCAAGTCTGGCCTGTCCGGAGACGAGCGAGAGGAAAGCCGGGCTCGGCGCGGAGCTGAGCACGAAGCTTCCTGGCGACGACCCGGACGTGGCCCGCCAAGGCGCCTCGTAGCTGATCGTCAATGGTCCGCTTCGAGCGGTGCTGCGACGGCGCGTGGGTGATCCTCCACTCGATGCCAGTGCGACGACCAGCGCGACGAGGGCGATTGCGCCGACGGCCCCCATCAGGGCCACGCGCCGGCGGCCGCGCGCGGGCGGCGACGGGGCCGGATCTGCTGCGGGCTCACGCCGGCGCTCCGCAGTGATCAGAGCTGAAGCATGTCGCGCGGCGCCTCGGTCCGTCAGCGACGTGACCACGGTCCCGTCCTGCACCGGGTGAGGCCTCGCCGTGGTGTCGGCGGTGAGCCCGCGATGCGGTTCGGGTCGGTCCGCGCGCCGCTGCGGAAACGGCTCGTTCCGACGGATGTTCCGCGCGGATCTGTCGAGCGTCAGCGCCCCCGCCGGCTCTGTCACGCCGACGGTCACCGCATCCGTTGATGTCACATGGTCATCGCGCGGATCGATCACGCTGATCGGGCCCGGAAATCGCGGATCGTCGCCGGTCCGGCTTGCCTTGGTCGTCGCCACCCGCTGCCGCGGACTCCAGTGAGGCTGCACGGGCGGACGGTCCGTCGGCGCCGGCATCGTGCGAGCGCCATCCAAGAGTGCTTTCCGCGCGGTTGCGAGCAACTCCGCACACGTCGAGTAGCGGTCCTGGGGGGCCTTCGCCAGCGCTGTAGCCACGACCTGGTCAATCGCCACTGGCAGCTCGGGGCGCCGGTCGGTGGTCCGCGGCGGCGGATCGTGGACATGTGCGTACATCACCGCGACGTCCGAGTCCTTTATAAACGGAGGGAAGCCTGTCAAGCACTCGTGCAGCACGCAGCCCAGGGCGTAGATGTCGGTGCCCGAGCCGATCTCGCGGCCCTGAATCTGCTCGGGCGCGACGTAGTTCACGGTTCCGAGGAACGCTCCGGTCCGTGTGAGCGCTGGTGACAAATCGGTCGCGCTCGCCCGCTTGCTGAGCCCGAAATCGGTCAAGTAGCAACGCCCCGAGGCGATCATCACGTTGGCCGGCTTCACATCCCGGTGGATCAGGCCATGTCCGTGCGCGGCATCGAGCGCCGCACCCACCTGATCGAGCAAAGCCAGGGCCGTCCCGGGCTCGAGCGGCCGCTCCCGCCAGAGGAACTCGGCCAGGTCGATGCCGTCCACGTACCGCATCGCGATGTACAACGTCCCGTCAGAATCACCGGCGTCATAGACCGTGACCACGTTCGGATGGTCGAGCGAAGCGGCCAGCCGCGACTCGCGCAGAAATCGCTCGCGAAATTCGTTACTGCCACTGAGCTCGGGCGCCAGCACCTTCAGCGCCACCTCGCGTCCGAGGTGGATGTGCGTGGCGCGGTACACCACACCCATGCCGCCACGACCGATCGACCTGCCGAGGAGATACGCGCCCACGCGAGTCCCGGTCTGCTCGTCA